>Ga0307516_10003124_pt1 | contig 21531 bp, 15 predicted proteins | sample 19_EM_MG_FD_203310 | JGI IMG/M metagenome (GOLD analysis project Ga0307516, IMG submission 203310) | Populus trichocarpa ectomycorrhiza microbial communities from riparian zone in the Pacific Northwest, United States - 19_EM | ecosystem: Host-associated > Plants > Roots > Unclassified | place... | reverse complement strand
CCAAATCCGCGCCGGTGAACGGTGAATGGGGCCCGCCGCCGTCCCGCGATCTTCACCGACTATCCGCGGATCGCGGTGCACGCTCACAGGTCGTGCCCGGCGCCGACGATGGGCACTGTGCGTGCGGCTAGCTCGGTCTTGGTGCCCCGCAGCAGGACGCGCTCGGCGGCGGTCTGGACGTCGCTGCGGTGAGCCCGGTCGGTCTCGCCCCAGCGCGCCCCGGTCGCGAGGATGAAGGCAACGCGGGCGGCGCGATCGGGGGTGAGCTGGCCGAGCAACGCCTGGGCCTCCGGAGCGGTCAAGAAGCGCTTCTTCGGCTGGTAGCCCGATTCAAAGCCGTCGGGCATCACCGCACCGATGTCGCTCGGAAACTCGCCGCGCCGCTTCGCCACCTTGAGCATGCCGCGGATCGTCGTCAGCTCTTTCTTGACCGTGTTGCGGCAAGCACCTTCGGCAAGGCGCACGTCGATGAAGCGATCGATCTCACGCGCCGTCACGCCAGCCAGCGCCGTGTCCGCACCGAGCACGCGCACGACGTGGCCCGCTTTCGCGCGGTACATGCTCAGCGTGCCCTCGGCTCGCCCCTTCCCGCGCCGATCGATGATCAACCGCTCGAGGGCGGAACCGATCGTGGCCGTGTGCGCGGCTGCGTAGGCCGGATCGGCGGCACCTCGCTCCCACTCACGCAACGTAAGCTCGGCCGCCCGCCGGTCGGTGCACTTGGTGGACTTGCTGACGCGCCGCCCGCTCGGCTCGTAGAACCACGCCGACCAGACTTCACCGCGCTTGTAGAGCCTGCCTGCCATGGTTCAACCTCTAACCTGCGAACGTAGCGATGGAAAGCCTCCCGCGACACGCGGAGCAGCTTTCCTCGGCGGAAATGCACCATCTCGCGCATGAGCCGGTACGCGGTCGCGCGCGAAACCCCGAGGGCCGCCGCCACGTCCTGCGCGGACATGAAACCTGTGGCGGTCATTGACCGACACCTTCCGTCAGCGCTTTCGGCTTCTTTCGAACGCGGCGCGGAAGTGTCGCGCCACATTCGCAGCAAGGCTTGGCTTGCTTGGCCAACCCCATGAACCCTTTGGATGCGTTCCGCATCCGCCGCTGGGCTAGCGCCTCGAACACCTGCGCGAAGACTGCCGGCGGAACCTTGCTCCCCGTCGCCGTGATGTCTTTGAGCATGTATTTGATCAGCTCGCGCGCTGCGCTCGCGCCATCCGTGACAGCTTCGACGTGAACGATGGGCGCCGCGACCTCGCAGCCAACGCGGAACAATGCCCGCCGCCAAAGCTCGCGCACCAGCTCGTGGTCGAGGTATTGCGAGAACATCCAGAGGTGAAAGTGCGGGTGTCCAAGCCCGTCGCTCCCCGGTGTCCACTCGAACACCCGTAGCCATTCGACTGACCGCACACCGAGGTCACGGAAGTGCTCGTTGAGCAGCTTCAAGAAAACCGGCCACGCACCGAAAGCGATCTCGATGCGGCCAGCCACGCTCGCGGCGCCGTGCGGAATTGTGAGGGCGATGAAGCGTTCACCCCACCGACCACCACGCTGCACCGCTCGGAACAGCCCCCGCTCGCTTGCGCGGCCGATGACTTCGCTGCGCGCGGCTAGAAAGCGCGAACGCAGCTCCGCGGCCGTAGCGCCACGACATCGGACGCAGAGCATCCACGCCCGGCAGCCTGGCGACATCTCGCGACAGACGCCGCAGCCTTGGCAAGACACGGCTACGACTTCCGTGCAGCACGCCTCGACGCGCTCGATGCGCTCGCGGTGGCCACGGGCGCGGTCGTTGTACCACTTGGCTTTCGCCTGAACGACCGCTTCGCTCCAGCGAGCACGTCGCAGCCCGCAACACACTTCCACCCGCCGCTGGACGAGCTTGCGTGCGCGCTCGGCGCGGTGCGCCTTCGTATGCTCGCCGACTTCTCGCAGCCAAGTCGTCATGCCATGCTCCGCGCGCACCAATCCCTCGAAGGGCGACTTAGTTCGTAGGTATGAACTAAAGAGAGCGCCGGCAGAGCCGCAATCGGGGCGCTGCCCCGGACCCCGCACGGGCGCTCTTCGAGCGCCTGGACGGAACGGCCTCGGGACTCTGCCGCCACCGCTGGTCGTCCAGCCAGCAACGCGAGCTGAAGCGTACGGCGACGAGAGCCGTCGGCCGTCCGTCCCGTGCAGAGCGTGACTTCCGCACGCTTCAACCCGCGTTGCCAGCGGCTAACCATGGTGACCGGCCGGGGCGCCACCGCGCGCGTTCTGATGACAAAAGGCCTCAAAATCACGTTTTAGAACGAGGCGATGGCGTCCCGGCTTCACGCTCGGCAGCCGGCCGCGAGCGCACCAAGACCTGACGGTGCTGACCGGCACGCCGAAGTACTCGGCGATGACCGGCAACTTGATGAACTCGCCCGACATGACGAGTTCGACTCTCTCAAATCTGAGAGCACTCCTACAGGCGTATTAATCCGCGATCGATACATCCGCTTCCGGCTCGCTGAAGGGAACCCAAAAGCCCTCTGAGTAGCCGGGCGCAAATCTTGGCAGTTCATCCCGAATGCGACGCCGAACGCGATCCAGCTTCTTTCTCGAATCTCCACCCCCGCAGTCATCGATCAGCCTGGCGATCTCCGCCGGTCGAAGGGCGGCGGACAGCTCCCGCGTCGCATTCAGCAACAGCTCGCTGTTCCGCAACTCCTCGGGGAGGTCGGTTAGCGATGGCTGCATGCGAAGGCGCGCCGCGGCGATAGCCTGCAGGGCCGCACCACCGGCTTTAGAGGCGCCAAGCAGTGGGTAGAACGTCTGCCCGAGCTTCTCCAGGTTGGCGTTCGCCTGCAGCAATCGTTTCAAAGCGTCTTCAGCCTCGGCTGCGGCACGACGCGATGCATGCACCTCGGCCAAAACCGGCGCCATTTGATGATGCACTGCCAACAGGCCCAAGGTCCGAGCCAGCGCAACTCCCCGGTCGCCGCTGACCGGCGCCGCTTCCCGGCTCCCCCACGCCGGATCTCGTGCCTGGCGATACGCCTGCGCGAGAGCGAGCCCCTCCAACTTTGACATCTGCAAGCTTTGCTCGTTCGCGGCCGCTTGAAGCGCCGTCTGCAGATTGGCGATCGTCGAAATGAGATCGATTCGTCCTAGGTTCGCCACACTCGCCATTGTCGCCGATCTCAACGCCATGCACCACGCGCATTAGGTCTCGCGATGGCAGCATGACAGGCATGCCGCTGGTAGACTCGTCGCCATGCTGACTAGAGCGGGTGTCGCCAAGCGGCTCGGACGGAGCCTTGCAACGGTCCGTCGTATGGAAGGCACCGAACTGCATCCCTCGGTCGATGACCGCGGCGTTCATCGTTTCGACCCCGACGAAGTTGATGCCTTCACCGCACGCGGCTCGGACCAGCCGGCGCAGGCGCCCGTGTTCGAACACGACCAATCGCCCCGCGAAGCAGCCATAGCCTTGCAAGCAGCAAATGCGCGGATCTCCGAGCTCAAGCAACGTTGTGATGCCTTTGAGGCAGACGCTCAGCGGCTGGCAATTCTGGCCGAGCGTGCGCAACATCGCGCGTGCGAGTTACGAGGTACCGCCGTTGAGGCGCTAGACCTCGTGGAGACGCTTCTGGGGCGCGATACGCCCTACGCGGTGCGCAGCGTGCTCCGGAACTTGCGCAACGCTGGCTGACGGCCGCGGCGTGAGTTTCCTGAATCCCCTGAATCGAGACTCCTTCGCCCAGTGTCTGCCCCGCTGTGCACTATGGGTTGTCCTCATCCTCGTCCTCGTGATCACTCGCCGTGCCGCCCGGAAAGCCCTCGACCATATTTGCGGTTAGCCGCGTCGACTCGTCTATGCTTAGCAAGTCTATCCGACCGTTCGGCAAGCATCGAACACGCGTTAGACCGTCCGTCCGCACGCCCATCGCGAACTGGATGCGCCCTCCCTCAATCACTTCCTTCAAGATGTTCAGCTTGCGTTCAAAGGCGGCCCGAGTCGTTGGGGTATTGAACGTTTCTGTCTTCATGGGGAAGTCCTGTAGATGCGGCCACGCCGTCGATCGATGACAGCCTGCACGATGCCGTCTAGCCGAACGACCCAGACAACGTCGTATTGTGGGACGGGCCGAAATGCGCCCTTTGGGAGGCGGAGGACCGCCCCAAACACCGGCAGCGGACCAGGGCCCCAAGGTCGCCACACTCGACGCTCGTGCCAGTACGCTCGCTCGAAATCCGATTCTTTGAGGCGCATGCCCGACAGGAGGAGCTGCGAGGGCAGCGACGGCGTCACGTCGCCGCCAACCATCGTCCCTAGCTGGAAGGATCGAATTGCTGGGGCTGTAAGGGGGATCAGCTCGGATGGCACTGCCTGGGCCGCAGTCTGTGAATGTACCGAGACAATCTCACGGGCTCGTCTCGGATCGAAGTTGCCATCAAAGAAGACGTCGCTCACAAGCAACGCAAAAACCTCGAACTCCGTTAGCTTCTTGTCGACTACTTCGAACTCGATGCGGTGGAGCAGTATCTTGTCGTCGTCCTCCATGATCGCCGAGCCGTTCCCGAACTTGAGCGCGCCGAGCAGCTCATCACGCCGAGATGTCAAGCGATAGTCGAATTGGGCTTCCGGCCAGAGCGGGTTCCACGCCCCCGATTCGATGAGTTCTTTTCGTGCGGCCTCGGATTGTACATACGCTGCGGCACGGAAGGCTGCTTCGCGCTCCCACGGACTCCCACGGGATGCGGCTCGCCCATTGAAGGCTCCTTCTCGAACCTCCATCAGCGCTTTCACATCTTCGGGCTCTAGCGGTAGGCAAAGCTCTCGCAGGAACTGGTCCGCAAGCGCACGGTGTGTTCCGAGTAGATCCAGCACGCCTCCGTCAAGTTCCCAAACGTACGCCGCGGCACTCGCGCCGACGGCAGGAACCGGCAGCGCGGCCGATTGCCCTGATATCTGCCGCCCTGCCAACCGCATGGTCTCATGCAACGCGTAGCGAACGAAAATGTTCGCGTCATCGACGCACGCCGCTTGATCAAGCGCCGCAGTAGCCAGCGTGGCACGCGCGGAAGTCGACACTGCAAAAGCGTGCAAGATGCCAGCGGCGATCTCTCGCCCGAACCCCACTTTCTTGTTCTGGATCCGAGCGACCAGACGGTTGACAAGCTCTCCCGCGTCAAAACGCAACAGCCAAAAGATGACGTCCGCTACGCGTTCGCGTTCATGTGCGTTCGGGTGATCGAGCAGTTCAACTAGCAGCTGATCGATCGCACAATCGGCATTAACCAGAGCACCGATTTGCCGCAAGGACCCGAATTCATCGTTCACCTTCATCGCCCGTGACTCAGGCTCAAGGATGGTCGAAATGTGACCCATAACCACGCCAACAATCTTGGCGCGATCCTCCGCTTGCATGCGCGACAGCGCGCCTGGTATCAGCCCAGCGGCGATCATCCAATCGTAAGCGTGGCGGGTTCCATCAACCAGTGGCGCCAACGAGCGGGTCACATCAGTGACGTCGCCGGTGGTCCAAAGGAGTTCCAGCTCCTCGCGCCGTGAGCCATCCCATATGCCCCATTCCGCGTCCAACACCTCCCGGAGTGCTGTCACGAGAGTGGCTCTAGCTCCAATTGGATCGCCACGGTCCAAGCGCTGACGCGCTTCCACTACCTTCTGCTCCATTGCCTCGATTGCCCCAGAGCGACCAAAGACACCGGGCATGCGTATTTCAGCGTTCTCCGTTTCCTTCTCATCCTCTGGCTTCGGAGGTGGGGGCAGGGCTTTCCCTTGCGGCTTCCTTTTCCCGGCTAGACCTAGCCGCTTCGCTTCGGTCACGAACGCGCTCACGCTTGTCTCCGGGACCGACTCCAGTTTCTCGAGGTAGTTTGCGCGCGAGACATCATCTGCATCCGCACGTAAGAACCTGAGCGCGCGTTCCCGAATGACTTTCCCATCGTCGTTGGCGATCGCCCTGCGCGCATGCTCGGCGAAGCCTTCCAGGTGACGGTCATCGCCGGGCCAAAAGAGTTCGACCAACCCCCATCGGCGGCAACTACTCGCTGCGTTCAGACCGCCTAGCAGTTGCAAGACCCCCGCTTGCTCGTCAATCTCGCCCACGCCAAACCTCGCGCCGCGCCAGCGCGAAATATGGTCGACGGCCACGCGCTCGATTCGTTGCGCCTGAACGTCCAGTGGCGGCAAGACATAGTGAACGTACAAGCTAACGGCGAGCGAAAGGTCCCCCGATTCCGCCAGCAGCCCCACAAGGCGTTGCTTCTCATATCGCACGAATCTCTGAAACGTGGTTTCACCGCAGGCGAGTTCCAGTGTCGTAAGCACGCTAGGCCAAAGCGACGCGACGAGTCGCGGATCCCGGGCCTCTTCGATCGTGTCCGTCAGAAGCGAGAATTGTGCTTCCTTGTACCAACTCGGGCCAAGCGATGATGCGATGGCTTGACCGAATGCCTCCTCTGCGAGGTCCTGGGCCTGTGCGTCTGTGGCGACTGCAGCGCACGCCAAGAACTCGCCAACGCGCTCAGATCTGTTGAAGACGTTGTTTGCAACGTGCCGCACGCAGGCGCGAAGGAGGTCCGCAACTTGCCGCTTGTCTGAAGCAACAACGGCGAGCCGCCTCGCAATGGCGCGGAGCTTTCCCCTATACCCCTCGGTATAGAGACCGCACTGATCGGGGAAACTAAGGTAGCGGGCGACCAGGTCGGGAACCTTCGTGGGGGCAAAATCGCCCACCACCTCGGCGATAAGGCGCCCGATTTGGACCGAAGCGGCCTCGGGAATCGCATATGAATCCTTCCAGGCAGCTCGTTCGTACAATGTGAATTGCTCAAGCGGCCACACCTCCGCCTCGAGTCGCTCCCAGGTATCCTGCTCCTCGCCGGTTCCATCACGACGACACCTCGCCGCATGGCCGGCGACGCGACCAAGCCGGCGAGCCAAGTCCAAGAAGCGGACCTCCCAGCTGGACCGAGTTACCCGATTCGTGTCCGGAAGGTCGCGGGCGGTGTACCCTTCGACCCTGCCGGTGTCGAACTCGTTCTCAACCGAACGCGGGCTAGCGTCGACGCCGTTCTCTTCGCGTAGAGCGACTCTGTCTGGTGCTACCCATAGCTTCTCGACAAGCGCGGGATCAGCTCGGTGCTGGATCAGCATATCGATAACGGCGGGCACTTCGCGGGAAATGCTGGCAACGCTGCATAGACGCTCGAGCTTCTGCGCGAGGATTGCCGAATCCCACAGTTCAACGCCTTCTGGCTTCGCGGGTCGTTGAGGCAATCCGTAAATGCGGGCAAGCGCCGTTGCCTTGCGCATCATGAGGGCGATCTGAATTGCATACTGCTCATCAGTGGCATCCCCCTGCGGTACCGGGCCGATGTCCCCCAAGCTCCAGAGGGCCTCGCCGCCGACTTGTGCGACAAGCGCCGCTCGCATCAACGCGACATCATCATCGTTGGGGCGGTCTTCGAACTGTGCTTCGAAGAGCCGACGCACGGCGCCCATCTCGGACACGGCGGCCCGAGGACGACTGCCGGCCAGCGCGGCTGCGGCCTCGATGTGGGCATGGATCAAGGACATTCCCGCCCTTCCGGATTCATACGCAGCCCAACACTGGACGCGAAATCGCTGAAAGAACTCCTCTGCGGTGCGCCGCTGACCGCGTAGCGATAGTCGGCGCAGCAGGTCGGCGATTTCGCTGGGGCCGCACACGAAGAACCCTTGCCGATACAGGAACGCCAAAGCCTGCCCAGGCTCTCGCAAACCGAGGACCGCTATCGCCAGCTCATGAGCAAATTCGGCAAAGACGACGTTGTATCTGAAACGGACACGATTGCGGAGCAAGAGCAACCGGATGACTTCGATGAACTTTCCAGCGCTGATTGCGCGACTGAGCACACGACCGAGGTCTTCGAGCAAGAGTTCCGGATCACCACACGCTAGCGCTGCTTGATCGAAGAACGCCTGATCGCAAGCCGCCAGGTCTGCGTCAACCAGATCAACCTCGGCCTCGAGCAGATGGAAGAGAAAATTGCGCTTTGCATACTCAGATGCGCGAGACCGGCAATAGTCGCGCACGTTCCTGTGGACGGTAGGTGCTAGCGCCGTCACCTTCGTAGCGACGAAAGCGCGGAGTGAGTCGTGGTAGAACGCGAGCCCACGTCGTCCCTGATAGAGTAGGTGCCGCACCGCCGAGAGCGCGACTGGAAAATCTGTACGCTGCTCCGGTGGCGTCATTGCGAGAAGCTCCGCCTCCACGACGGCTCCGCGGAGAGAACCTATCGTCGCCAACAACCAAACTGCCCCACCTTGGTCGGAGACGCGTCGCCAAATTCGTTCGTAGTATGCACCCAACTCGACGCTTTCCGTTGCAAGCCCCACGTTGAGATCATCCAACTCACCCGCAACGTATTGTCGTGCGAGCAACGTAAGGACGAGCGGGTGTCCATTTGCAGCATCCGCGATCCTCATCGCAACGGAGTAGGGCGCCTCTTCGGGCAGAAGTTGGACCGCAATCGCTTCCGCATCGCGACGCGGTAGCGGTGCCATCTGTACCCGCCCGCTGATCCTGGCATCAGGCATCAACGCAACGAGAGAAGCTTCATCGGTCGCTGTCAGCACCAATGCGACGTTCGGCGGCAGCACGACCGGGAGGGTTTCGATGAGGGAGCCGCGCGCACTCGAAGTGCTGCCGACGGCGTCATCAAGAATGATCACCCCGATGGCGTCTCGCTTTGACATTGCCTCGGAGACTGCTCGCAGGTTGGCAGCGACGGCGGTAGCTCAGTCCGCTGTTGTCGCGTCTCGGGGTACGGGCACCGCGTCCGGGGAAATCAGGGCGGCTTCCTGACAGAGCCAGTCCGCGAATGTTCGCGAAAGGCGTTGAAGCGCTGGCGGCCCGTTGTTGAGATCTGGTTCGCCCGCAAAGTACCTGCAAACAACCTCAAATGACGGCTCCACCGGCTGAAACCCCGCGACAAAGAGGCTCTTGCCGGAGCCTGGCGTGCCAGTGAGCAGCACGTACCCGTTTTCCCTTTCGGAAATGGCCAATTCAAGGTCCGACGCTGTTCGCGTGTTGGGGACCAGATGGGCCAACTGCTCCTTCAGCCGTGGCGGCAAGCGTGAGGACGCTTCCGTGCTCTGCAACTCGATGCCCGCCGTGCGCAGGAATGCTTGGAGGCGCCGGAGCGAAATCGCTCCAAGGGCGCCGTCAACCCTTTCCTGCAGCATCGCGCGAACCGCCCCGGCCACGACAACCGGCGAGCCCGATGCTCCTTTGTAGCTGGTGAGCGTGCTCGCCGCGTCGCAGGCCAGTTCAACGTCCCAAGTAGCGAGATCCGGGCTGATAGTCCTGCCCGTTACGCCTGAGATTCGGGCGCCAAGGGAGCCACGCACACGCGGATAGCCGAATGAAGACCATTCCAAACCCGCGGGAATGTGCGAACCCACAAGGGGCGGAACACTCTCATTCGGTAATGGCGACTCAAGCTTGAGTAGGACGGTATCCTCGGTGAGGGGAATCCCTACGTCGACGAGCGTGCATCGGATTGCGGCGGGATTGCTTGGCGAAACAAGTTCAATCGGAACTGTCGGGTCGTCGAGATGATCAAGGACACAATGGCGCGACGTAAGTGCGTGCCTCTCCGAAACGAGAAACGCAGAGCCTCTTTCCGAGCCGCAAGTCAGTAACGACGTTGCGGCTTCGAGGTCGATTTGGGGAGCCGGCATTACACCTCGACCAGATCAGCCAACCTGAGCGGTCGTCCATCTGTCACGAGATGGACGCGATGACCGTACCGAGCGATCGCTTCAGCGTCGCCAAGTCGTTCTGAAACTGAAGTCTTGTAGTTGAACACAATCGCGACGCCCTGTGGCTGCGTCGCAAGAATCACCAGCAGCGCCTCCGGGTCTGGATGGCCGTGCCTTGTCCCGTCGGTAGACAGTAGAAAGACACGACCTCGTATCGCTTGGCCGAGGTCAAACGACGTGTTCCGACGGCTGCCGTGGTGCGCAACCTTCACCCAGTCTGCGTCGATAGGCGGCGATGCTACGGTTTCCTTGAGCCCTTGAACTACAACCGATGGCAAGGCATCGCCGAGCAGCAGGGCCTTACGTCCACGGAACTCGATGAGCAAGGCGATCGAGCTAGCGTTGGTTGTTGATTTGTCCTCCGCGAAGGCATCCGGCGACGGTGGCTCGAGAGAGTTGTTGTAAGAGACGGCCGAGGATTCGTCCTCAGCGGCAAGGTGACGAAGCAATTGCTTCTCGAACGCTTCTTCAAACCCCGCGTGGGATACCGCGTCAGGTGCGACGCCCAAGGCAAGCAATTCTCGACGCCACAGTTGAGCCAATCGGCGAAGCTGCTCTCGTGCCGGAGAAATCACCGTAACCTGCACGTCGCGACCGATGCGAGCAGCGCCAGGCGCCACTACGGCGGCATTGCCGAATGCGCCATTCCAGGTGTAGTCACCTCGACGCAGAAGTCCCGCGAGCGTGGTCCCCTGCTTCGCGCTTATGGGTCCGTCCGAATTGACGAGACCAGGATCACCAACCTGGCGAGCAACTCGTTCTAGTTCCGCGGGCGTGGGCTCACGACCGGAGAGCCCGAGGTGACGGTAGCTGTTGTGCCAGCAATCTGCGATGCGGATCACGTTCGGCGCCGCGGCGTTCCCGTTTTCGTCCAGCAAGGCCAGCACACCCTCGATGTGGTCCGCGTCCGTGTGCGAAACAACGAGGAGATCGAGTTGCTCGCCCAGTTGGGCCAACTGCCGCAAACGCGGGCGCAGTTGAGCTTCGTAGGTCTCGAGTGGCCCTCCGTCGATTAGTATGTTGGTTGAGGGGCTCGAGTCGTCCCCAGCGACGCAGCGAACAAGCAAAGCGTCGCCGTGCAACGCTGGGAACAGCTCGACCTGAATTTCCGGTTCCACGTGTCGCACCTTACTGGACGCCCAAGCACGCCAGCCGTTCGTTTTGTTGGCTAGTCGACCAATCGCAACGGGATCTACCGCTCACGTTTCTCGTCGGCACCAAAGTCTGGAAATAGTCACACGGTCGTCGGGCGGGGTTAGACGCCTGTACCCGCATCCCCGTGATCGACGTCGCCAGGAAAGCCAAGAAGTGGCCACTTATCGTTCTTGGATCTGCAGGTGCGTCGCCAGCAGCGTGGGAAGACAAGCGATGATGTCGGCCTTCCTTACCCGCGCGCTGTGTAAATTCCTGGCGGCCTTTGCCACAATGTCTCCGGTTAGCTCTTCTGCTGAAGACACGATCGAGGCCACCGTGGAGGAGTGCTCCAAGGTGATCTTCGTCCGGTGAGCGCCGGAGGCCGAACCGGGCGAGAGAACGCCCGCGAGCTTTGCGTCCGAGCGGCCACGGGCGCGAAGGTCCGACAGGTCCCAAACGGGGGCCAGACGATGAGGGTCCATATCGATCACGACCCTTGCCGATCCATTTCTAGCCACCTGCGCGAGCAGCCGGAAGACGCGCACCATGTCGATCGCCATGTCCGCGACGCTGTAGAAGCCTTGCCTCGTGAGATCTGGCAAGGTCGCCGCGAAGCCGAGAACGCCGTCTGTCCACCATCCCCAGCGACGATGGAAACGGAGGTTGGCTCCGCGATGCTCGACGAGCACACGATCGTCCTTAGACGGCTCCAATGACGCCGTCCCATCCTCAGTGAAGACGTCCCTGACGATGTCGAGGAAAGCATCTTCCTCCTCGGGCTCGAATGAATCGCGGGCCAGCGCTTCAGAGTAAATGCGCACGCGCAACCATTCGTCTGCTTGCAGGTCCATTCCCCGCGGATCGACGTTGTGCTGCAGCACGATGAGGTTCGGCTCATAGTCAGGGCCGAAGATACGTTCTAGCGGGTCGGGTGGTACGCCCTCCAAAATCGCCGCGTGAATCTCGTCTAGCCGGGTCGCGATGTCAGGCAGGAGGAATTCCGCGAACTCGCTACGAACCGACGGGTGCTTGGTCAAGAGCGCGGTAAGCTTGGTCTCGCCCCAGGATTCGGCCTGCAACCCCGCCGCCGCCGCGCCGGCAACGAGACTTGCGTGAGCGTCGTTGGTAAGATCGAAGGGCGTCAGAAAGACCAGACGCCGGAGTCCGGGAAGCATGGTGCTTCGGAGGCGAACCGCCTTCTGAATCGAATCGTCAATTTTAGCGCGAACGCGAGCAGCAATGTGACGATCGGGTCCATACGCCTGGTAGACCGTGTCTCCAACAAGGAGAAATCCGTCGTTACCCAGATCGCCACCCGCGCCGTTTACGGCCTGAAAGCCCTGGTCGTCGAGCGACAGCAGGATGCCGCAGAAGGATTGGAACGCCACTCCACGGAGTATGCTGACGCGGTCGATCACCCCGTCGAGGTTAGCATCGGCCCAAGACGGCGAGCCAAGCGTTGTCGTCGGCCCGTTGAGTCGTGGCTTACGGCAACTGGAGAAAGCCCTGTTCGTGCTCGTACCAGGGCTTCCAATCGCCGTCCTGCTTGGCGCTCTCCCTTATTGTCAGGACCCGGGACGCCCAGTTTTCCAGGAGGCCCTTTGAGTCCACGCCAGCCAGCTGACACAGCTTGACGACCGTCTCACGATTCGGGAACGCCATCTTGAATCCGCGGCGAATCACGTCCAGATCCTCTTTGAACATCACCGGAGCCACGTTGAGAACTCCCACTGACTTGTGCTCCTGGCTGGCGCCTTTGGTTGGTAGGCTGTACGCAAACTCAAGCACGAGCAGCTGCCATCGGTACGCGCTGAGGGCAATGAGGTAGTCAAACTCGCTGACGAAGATCTCATTGAGCCAGCTGACCCGGCTAGGAAGTTGGGCGAGAAAATTCCACGCCAGGGCCCCATTGTTCAGAAGTGCCGGCCATAACAGAACATCGCTGGAGCGAAGCAATGGCCGCTGGATGCCCTGCGAATCTCTGAGTGGGATCTCCGCCAACCCGACGACCAGTTCGATGTCGTGAACCGCGAGAGCCATCGCCCCGAGCAGGTGATGGACCAAGAAGCTTGCCGTGCGCGGCCCTTCGGCGAGCAACGTGACCCCAGCGTAGTTCCACCCAGCGATCTCTGAAACGTCCCTCAGTACTTGGAGAGGGTCGATGATATCTTTACGGCCCAGCTCGATGGAAGCGAGCGCTGGCGCCAAGGAAGGACCGAGCAGCTGCAGAATTTCGTCGACGGCGCCAATCCTCTCCTCTCGAGTCCGCGGGATGCTGCGACCATCCACCAGTGTTCGCCATTCCAGCATCGACTGCTGGATCTCCAACCTCTGGCGCTTGGAGATCTCCCGCCATGCCGCTCGGTCCCCAGCTGCCAGAATGGTCTTGCTGCCGACGTACGCTGTCGATGCATCGGCAAACCGAGCGGGATGACTTTCGGACGGTCGAACACGAGCCCCTGCTATCTCGATCTGGAACTCGGGAAGGGCGGCCTTCAACTGCGCCACCGTCTGAAATCGCGCATCGGGGTCTGAGTTGCAGGCAGTGCGCATTGCGGTAGTTAGGAGTTGCCGTGCGGCCGGACTCAAGGCTGCCGACACAGGGATCTCACGCGGGACGACGGCGTCTGGCGCCATGCCGGTAAGGAGCCATTCGAGTGTGCGCCCGAGCGAATAGACGTCGCTACGCGCATCCGCCGGCTTCCCCATTAGCGTCTCCGGTGCTCTGTACCATTCGGAACCAACCACCTCATGGGTCTTCGTGATACCCGCGTTGGCGTCCGGCTCAAGCGCGATGCCAAGATCCCCCAGGACCACGCGGTAAGGTTCAGAGCCGAGCAGGACGTTTGACGGCTTGATATCGCGATGAATGAGCGGCGACGGGAGCAGATGGAGGAACTCCGTCGCGTCGCAGAGTTCCTTAAAAGCTCGAAGCGCAAAAAGAGGAGCCCGCGACAACCAGGGTAACCGCTCGAGCGAACACTCGAATCGCTCCGTAACGTAAAACGCGCATTCGAGGCCCGACCTCGGTTCTGGCTTCCATTCCAGCTCCGAGTCGAGGAGAGGGACAATTAGGTGGTTCGGCGGCAGCGACCCCAGCAGCCGGACTTCCTGTTCGAAGCGACGGCGCCCTCGTTCGTCGGGTAGGTAGCAGACCTTGATCGCCCGAGGCGGCGTGCGCGCCCCGGAGGCGGGGCGCACCTCCCACACCTCCCCTTGACCACCACCCGCCAGGTACTTGCCGAGCTTCCAGGTCCCCAGGATTACGCCCGTCGCGAGTTTTCCGACGCCCATCCACCCCCAACTACCATGTCGGGGGCTCTCTTTTTGGGGTCCTGATGAGCCGGGCGGCGCCAGGTTGGAACCCGCCGCGACCTCTTCGAACGCTGCCGCAAACCAAAAAGGCGACCGCCCCCCTGAGGCCACGGGCCTGCTACATATCCGCTACACAGCCTTCGTCCGAACGCGCTTCGCAGCCAAATTCCGGCTCGCCGAGCCCCTCGGCTCTGGGATTGAAAATCCTCGTGTCGGCGGTTCAATTCCGTCCCGGGACACTAATTTCGGGGTCATCGCGGGGCCATCAGCGACCTGATGGCCCCGCTGGTCCTTTGTCGCCAGCTCGGGAAGCGCGACGGCGAGAGGCTGCAGCGCGCCCAGCCCGCGCTCGTGCGCGGCGGGGGCATCGCTCACCAGCGCCTTGTGCGACGAGCCGTCCTTACTGCTTAGTCTGATTAGTCTGAGTTTTTAGCGGCGAGGCGGGCGGAGCTACTTTTGCGTCGAGCTTGGACAAGATGTTGAGGGCGGGCGCGTAACCTGGGCGACGCTTCAGGGCGTCTTCCGCGGCTGCGCGTGCCTCCGCGGCCGGTCGTCCAAGCGCGATCAAGGCGAGCGCGTGATTGGTGTAGCCGGCCACGTATTTCGGGTCTGCAGCGATCGCTTTTTGGAACTGTTCGTCCGCGGCCTGGAACCGGCCAGCGGAATAGTGGAGCACACCGAGCGAGTTGATGGCGGGCGCGTAGTTCGACTTACGCTTGAGCGCCTCGACGTACTTGAGCCGCGCCGGCTCGGCTTGGCCCTGCGCGGAGAGCGCGTAGCCTTCTTGCCAGAGCTTGCGGGCGTCGGCGAGCGGATCGTTCGCCTTGCTCGGCTTGGCCGCGATGTCTTGGGCAATCTTCTGGATGACCTCGACGACTTTGTTCAGAGCGTCTCGCTGCGCGTCGAGATCTTTCGTCAATTTGTCGTCTTCGAGCTGCGACGTCGTGATATCCGTCGCAAGCGCATCGACCACGCTGAGCTGAGCGTGGGCGCGAGCACTGGCGTCGTCGAGCAGCGGGATCACCTCTGTAAAGTCGTTAGCGGTCGTGGTCTGCTGTACTTGATTGGCAACGAATGCCACGTAGGCAGAGAGCTGCCCGGTGGATGCTGTCAGCTCTTGCAGGCGTCCTTGAGCCGAAAGCCTGACCAGGTCTTGTTGCTTGGCCAGTAGGTCCTGTTGCGACTTCTTCAGCTCGGCCTGCTTGTGGTCCAAGTCGGTGCGAGCCTCCAAAAGGCTGGCTTCGTCGCTCGTGGCTTGGCGATGTTGCAAGATGCCACCTGCCGTCAAGCCGGCCGACGCCAGCAGGGCCGCCACCAGCCAGACCTGATTGCGCCGACTCTTGACGCCTAGCTCTTCGAGCCGGGTCTCCGCGGCCACGGCGCGCTCACGCACGTCGTCTGCGCGCTCGTCCTTGATGCCGAGGGCTGTCAGGATGGCTTGTGCGGCCGCGCGCTCTCCGCCCGAGTTGACCGAAATGGCTTGAAATTCTGCCAATCGCCGGTAGCCCGCGGCATCGACCTTCGCGCCGTCGACCAGCACCGGAATGATGCGGGGACTTCCGGTGGCGTCGCGCCGCGCCAAGCTAGCCTTCATCTCCCTGTCGTACCAACCGGCTGCCAGCAGGGGCTTCGTGCCAATCAAGAAGACGTGCGCGGTGACTTGCTCTTGCGCCTTGTTGACGCAAACGTCGACGTTGGCGCCCGCGGGCACCGAGCGCGAGGCGATGAACGCGTTGACGCGAGCTGCCAAGTGACGATGCAGCGCTTCGGCTTGCTGAGTGAGGTCCAGCGTGTAGGAGATGAATACCTCCCAGCGATTGTGCTCTTCGACGTTGGCAGCCGGCGCCAACGCCGGTGCGCTCGGGTCATCGGGCTCGGTCGACGAGACGGCGCGCGTCGCGGCGTAGTTGGCCAAGGCGGCCTCGCGCTTCGCGGGGGAAATCTCGGGTAGGCCCTTGATCTCTTGCCCCGCCACTTTGCTCGCCAAGGCCAAAAACCCGCGCAAGAGCGGGTGCCCTCCGTCCGGTTGCTCGCGGATGGTCGCCAGCATTTCCTCGTAGGCGTAGTAAGGAACGTAGGGCAGCTGCAGGTTGGCGAAGTAGGCCGAACGCTCGCGCGCGGGCACGAATTGCTCGCAGCGTGCCCGCGCCAAGCGTTGGCGTTTCTTGAGTCGATCGTCCTCCGCAAACTCGACCCGGGTTGCCACGGGCAGCACCTGCAGGCCGCGCGGATCTGCGCTGCGCGCCGCCTGGGCGTGCTTGGCGACCTCGGAGCAGCCGTCGATGCTCTGATTGTTGAGCGTGTACATCGCCACGAGTTGGTCTGGCAGCTGCGCCGTGCAGATGCCCGACGTATCGGCGACACCCGTACGGCTGTCGATCAGGATGTGGTCGTAGAACTCGCGCGCTTGGCGGAACGCCGATTCGATGAACGCCTTGCCGCCATGCTCGGTGTAGAACCGAAACCAGTCCAACTTGTTCACGCGCTCCGCGTAGCCCGCGTCTTGCCTTCCAGCTGAGATGAAGTGAAGGCACCCGTTGCCCGGAAACTGCCACTGCGCGCTGGCGGCAAAACCACTTATTTCCGCGTAGTCATCGGCCCAGTTGGCTGGCAGATTGGTGCCCGGTTGCGTGAGCGCGACCAAGTACTCGTAGACCCAATCGAGCAGACCGTCGGTTTGCTGGCACTCCGGGTCAGTCAGGAACGGGGCCAAGTAGCGGTGCAGTCCAGGAGCCTCCAGATCCCAATCTATCGTGAGCACGCGCCGCCCAGTCGCCGCCAGAATCCACGCGACATTGGCCAGCGCCATGGTGCGACCGGTGCCCCCTTTATAGGAGTAGAAGGTCGTGATCCGACACGCTTGCTCGGCGCTCATTGGTTGCGAGCTACGGGTGGCGCATCGCTGGATTGGACGGGGCGCTGCGCAGCTTGTTGGGGCGCTGCCAGGGCACGCACATCTTGAATTGCTCGCAGCAAGGCCGCCTGCAAGCCGTCCACGTCTCTGACTTGAGTGTTGAAGAACGCGGATTCTCCCAACTGGGGCAAACTGCGCGAGAAGACCTTTTGGACGGCGGCCTGTAACTTCTGGCGCGCCTCGGCGGCGTCCGTCACCCCCTCCTCGTTCCAGACCACGATCACGACGCAGTTCTTGAAACGTTGCTGGTCGTAGGCCGAAAGGGGTCCTGTCAACGAGGCAACCTCCAGCGACCACGGGTCGACCAAGACGACGACGGGCGCGCAACCCTGGGCTTCGAGACCGCGGATCTCGTTCACCAAACCCGCGCCTACCGACAGCCAGCTGTACGGCAAGTTGAGGCAGCGCGACGTTTCGAGCACGACCTGTGAGATGGTCTTACCCGCCGCGTCATACGGCACCCAGTCGCTGTGCGTACCGGGATAGAAGCGCAGCGCGTTGGGGCGACGATTGCCGATTTCGTCGCGCGTCGCCACCGCCACCGCGAAGTGCAGCACGGATTGCCCCGGAACCGCCGCGGCATCTTGCGAAGCGGGGAAAGTCGTTGGCAGGTTGTTCCAGTGCGGAACCAGGTTGCTATCGGCGACCGGCAGCAGGATTTCGCCATACCGACTGACGATCAGCTCCGTAATTGCGTCCACGACCACCCTGACCGTGTCTGCGGCGCCGCCGTCGTTGGCCATGCGGTCAACGAAAACCTTCAGCCCCAGCTTGTTGTACGCCTTGATGTGCTCGACGTCGTTCGGCAAGACGTTGCTTTCGGCGAGCGCCAACTGCAGGCCCTCCGGAGCTTTGATCCGTACCGGCCGATCCCAAATGATGGGGATCAACAGCTCCGAGCCGCGCGGGTGCGCGCTCGAGCGAGCTTGGAAAGCCGCCCACTCTCTGGCGCATGCCTCGCGCGAAAAGTAGCGCAGCGTGAGCAGGGGCAGAAATGCGCGCGCACCACGCAGCGCCGCGGTGAGCGTGTCCTCCCAGTTCAGCCCGGGGTCGAGACGCCTCCGGTCGAGGAAACCATTGGCGAACGTCGTCGCCACCTTTCCGGCCAATGAGGCCTCGGCGAGCTTGAAGAAGGCAGATACCGCCGAGTCCCCGACGTCTTGGTCGACGTTGTCGGCCCACGCATAGCTCATGAAGAACCAATTCTCGAGGGCGTTGGGCATGGTGGGTTGGGTCTCGAAAAGCGGAGAGCCCGCGCTATCTGACTTGGTTGGGTCATGCCGAAGCAATAGCGATTTGTTCACGTGGCCCACGGGTCAAGGGGCTCTGATGGAGCCTCGTCGTCACGAGGCCTCTCTGGCTTACCAAGTCGGGACGGTTAGCGACGGGCTCGGGCGCGCGAAGAGGTGGCCTTGCATCAGGTCGCAGCCCAGCGCGATCAAGGTGTTGCGCTCGCGCGGCGTCTCGACGCCTTCGACGACCAGGGTGATGCCCATCTCGTGGCAGAGACGAACCAGCGACGCTACGAGCTTTCGTTTGACTGGGCTGGCGTCGATGTCGCGTGTGAGGCTCATGTCGACCTTGACGACTTCGGGCTCGAGCGCGGCGAAGCTGGCCAGGCCGGCGTAGCCCGCGCCGAGATCGTCGATGGCGATTCGGAAGCCCATGCTGCGCAGCGCTTTGACTCGCCTTTCAAGGCGGTCGATTCCGCCAAGAGGCGCTCGCTCCGTCACTTCGAGCACGACGCGCGAAGCGAGCGCCGACAAGGGCGAGGCGGCATCGCTCAAATCGGGGTCGACGAGATCTCGCGGGTGTAGGTTCACGAACAGCAGCGTATCGGCCGGAGCTTCGCGCAGCCCCTCGCAGGCGCGGCGCCTGACCAAGCGCCCTAGCTCGGGTAACGCGTGGAGGCGTTCGGCTGCGTCGAGCAGGTGCGAAGGCGAGAGGAAGTCAGGATGGTTGCTGCGCAGCAGGGCCTCGTAGCCGAACACCCGGCGACTGACCACGGAGACGATTGGCTGAAAGGCCACACACACCGCCGCCAACACCTGTTGAAAGCGAGGGCCGTCGAGCGACGGCTGCGGCAAGAGCGACTCGCGGAATTCGAGCGCCTCACGCTTCAGCTTGGCAAGACGGTGAAGCTGCGACGCCTGCGCGAGCAGCGTCGACAGCTCTTCTGCAGCGACTGGCTTGGGCAGGTATCGATAGACCCCCAGCTCGATGGCCTTGGTCGCGCCTTCGAGCGTTGGCGAACCGGTCATCAGCAAGACGGGCAGATCGGGATCGTGCTCCCGCACCGCCGCCAGCAAATCGAGACCTGTCATGCCCGGCATCGCAATGTCGCTGAGCACGACGGAAACGTTGCCGCTGCGTACACCCTCGAGGGCGTCTTCAGCGGCCTGGTAGGTGACCACCTCGAAGCTCGAGGCCAGCGAGCGCTGCAGTGAGCTCAGCACCATGGCCTCGTCGTCGACGACGGCCACCACGTCGGAATGCCGGCTACTCTCGAGCTCGTTCATGTGTGTCTCCGTTCCAAAACGCATCTGGCGTTCAAGCGACGACCTATCGCCGTGCGAAAGGGGCGCAGAGAGCAGGGCGACTTCGCCTCGTCGCATCCTGCCTCACCAACGAATCGCGTCTCGCGCCGTCCGACAATCACTCAGCGACGGCCAGAAACCACGCTGCGCATTCGTCTAGTTCGTTGCAGCGTGAATGCGCCGAAAAGATCCAAGAATCGTAAACACTATCCGGATCGATACGGCTGATCAAGCAACGCCACGCGACGGACCGCAAGAGCTTCGTGCCCATGCAATGTCATCAGGTTTTTCTGCTCGCGGCGTCCGCAGAAGCACGTACGCGGAACCACACCGAAACATTCGCATGACTCGGCAGGGGGGCATGCGCGCGCAACCGCGCAACGCCGTCGAGAGCGTTGACTGGACGAGAGGCTTCTCACTGAGGCAAAGCGCAACGTTGCTAGCCCCGCGGAAACGAGGCGGACCGCGACGGCTTACGACACCGGCAGCGTGGCCCAGTTGCTGATCGGCCCGAGCTCGCGGCAAGAAAAGCCATTCTGGTCGTACCCACGCGCGACAAGCCGCTGGCCGGCGACGCCGACCTCGAGGCGATTGCGCGGAGCACGCCAGGATTTTCGGGCGCCGATCTGGCCAACTTGGTGAACGAAGCGGCGCTCAGCGCCACGCGGCGCGGCGCGGCCGCCATTGCGCGCGTGGACTTCAGCCAGGCTTACGACAAAATCGTGCTCGGCGACCCGCGAGAGAGCACCGGACGGACCTGGACCGTCTCGTGGGCGCGCTGATGGATCACGAGACCGCGGAGAGCGACGAGATCGTACGCGTGCTCGGCCCGGCCGTAACGGCGCCCGGCGCTAGCGCGCCCGAGCCGCTCGACGAAGCCCCGAGTGCGCCGCAGAGCGCTCCTGCGTGAGCTTCCCGGCTGCCCGGCTTCGCCGCCTTTGGCCCCGAAAAATCCACATCTGGCGGCTCAATTCGCTGACCGGAACGCCAAAAGCTCGTAGGGCTCGATGCGCGGGGGCGAGCCACGTATCCTCACAGGATGCTGAGGAAGAGCGCTTGGGTATGCGTGGTTTTGCTGGGTGCAGCGGCGGCTGAGGCTCAAGTGCCGGTGCCACCAGCGCCTTCGGCAACCCCACCGGCCGCGCCGACGCCTTCAGCCAGCCCTTCCGCGGCGGCGCCGCCGGGCAATGTGCCGACGTACTGGGTGCTCATGGTGACCGGCGAAAAGGACGGCGCCCCCTGGCTGAAGACGGCGACGCCGGAGACGCTCGGCGGAACGGTAAAGGGTACGGGTCCGTGGAGCTGCACCTACCCGCCAACCGAGCGGGGCGTCGACGATACGACCGCGTACGAGCAGGTGGAAGTAGCTTGCGGCGTCGGCGAAGCGGAAGTGTTCATGAACCTCCGCTGCAACTTCCGCACCAAGGCCAAGCCGGGCAAGGTGACGGGCAAAGTCTGGAAGCGCGGCGACTTGCAGACTTTGAACCTACGCCGCAAGGGCGACGCCAAAAGTACCATCACGGTAAGCTTGCGCTGCGACGTGGATGCAGCGTTTGGCGTGGACTAGTGCGTCTCAGAAGTCGCAGTCGTTTCTAGCTCACGCCTGCGAAACGTTGTTGGTCGGGAACCAAAACTGGCCATTTTGCATGGCGCACAGGCAGTGCTCGCCTTGCAGCTGCACCACGGTGCCAGGGTAGCGTTGGCCGTCTTGTGCGAGCACCAGCACGCGCGCACCAGCGCCTAACTGCGGCGGGGCGCCGTATTGCTGCTGCGGCGGGGCGCCGTATTGCTGCTGCGGCGCCCCGCCGTATTGCTGCTGCGGCGAA
>Ga0307516_10003123_pt1 | contig 21548 bp, 21 predicted proteins | sample 19_EM_MG_FD_203310 | JGI IMG/M metagenome (GOLD analysis project Ga0307516, IMG submission 203310) | Populus trichocarpa ectomycorrhiza microbial communities from riparian zone in the Pacific Northwest, United States - 19_EM | ecosystem: Host-associated > Plants > Roots > Unclassified | place... | reverse complement strand
CCACCCCCCCCGCCCTGCGCACCCGCCTCGCTCCGGACCACCTGCCTCGCCCGGACTGCCCCGCCTTGCCCGGACTGCCCGCCTCACCCTGCGCGCCCGCTTGGCCCGGAACACCCCGCCTCACCCTGCGCACCCGCCTGGCCCGGAACACCCGCCTCACTCTGCGCACCCGCCTCGCCCGAACCACCCATCCCGCCCTGCACGCCCGCCCCGCCCGGACCACCCTTCCGGGGCTTCGCCGGAGGCCGGGTTGCCGGAGGCCGGCTTGCCGGTCGCCGGAGGCCGGAGGCCGGTCGCCGGAGGCCGGATCAGCGGCTGCTGATCCGGCCCGCACCGTTGAGGTAGGTGAGGACGGCAAGGACGCGGCGGTGGCCGCTGTCGGCCACGGCGAGGCCGAGCTTGGCGAAGATGTTGCCGATGTGCTTGTGCACGGCGTTGTCGGTGATGACGAGCTGTTGGGCGATCGTGTTGTTGTCGTGCCCCTGCGCCATCAACCCGAGCACCTCTCGTTCGCGGGCGGTGAGGGCGGCGATGGGGTCGCCGGCGTGTTGGACGAGTTGCGCGATGACCTCGGGGTCCATCGCGGTGCCACCGGCGGCGACGCGGCGCAGCGCGTCGACGAACTCGTCCACTCGGCTGACGCGGTCCTTGAGGAGGTAGCCGACCCCGCCGCCGGTGGTGGAGAGCAGCTCGGCGGCATACTGCTGCTCGACGTATTGCGACAGCACCAGGACAGGCAGGCCTGGGTGCTCTCGACGGGCCTGCAGGGCGGCTCGGATGCCCTCGTCGCGAAATGACGGCGGCAGCCGGACGTCGACGATGGTGACGTCGGGCCGGTGGTTCCGCACGGCGGTGAGGAAGCCCGCCGCGTCGTCGGCGATGGCGGCGATGTGGAAGCCCACCCGGTTGAGCAGCAATTCCAGCCCGGTGGACAGCAGCACGTTGTCTTCGGCGATCACCACTCGCACGGCAGCTCCATGGAGATGGTCGTTGGTCCGCCGGCCGGGCTGTCGATGTCGACGGCGCCGTCGAGCGCGAGCACCCGGCGGCCGATCCCGGCGAGGCCGGTGCCCAGCCGTTGGTCGGCGCCGCCGGTGCCGTTGTCAGTGATCACCACCGACAACCGGTCTGCCGCGCGGCTCACCCGGACGCCGGCCGCGGTCGCGTGGCTGTGCCTGGCAACGTTCGTGAGTGCCTCGGCGACGGCGAAGTAGACGACGGCCTCCATGGCCGCCGGGACCCGTTCGAGGTCACCGATGTCCAGCCGGGTCGGCACGCCGCAGCGGGTGGTCACGGCGGTGAGGGCACCGGCGAGGCCCCGGTCGGCCAGAATCGGTGGATAGACGCCTCGGATCACCTCGCGCAACTCGGTCATCGCCTCCTCGGTTCCTTCGTGGGCGTCCCGAAGAAGTCCCTCCAGGAACCGCTCGTCGCGCGGAGTGTCGGACAGCGCCTTCCGGGCCACGGCCAGCCGCATCGCGATGGCCACCAGCCGGGCCTGGGTGCCGTCGTGCAGATCGCGCTCGATCCGGCGCAGCTCCGCGCCGTGTGCGTCGAGCACGTCCGCTCGGGTGCGGGTCAACACGGCGACCCGGTCGGCGAGTTGCTCGGTCGCCGGCGGCGACAGCACCGCCAGGCAGATCCGGGCGTGTGCGCGAGCGACCGGGTGGAAGCCCAGGTATGCCAGCGCGGCGAGCAGGAGGATCTGCAGTGGACCGAGAGTGAGGGCCGTCGCCCAGCCGGTCACCGGAATGTCAATGAACAGCCGTGGCCGATCCTCAGGCGCGAACGCCCACCACAGTGGTGTGGCGACCATGGCTTGCAGGACGTTGCCCACGCACAGCAGCGCGGGCAGACCGAGCGCTACCCCGGTGATGGCGTGCACCGGCAGCCAGAGCAGGTCGCGGGGTGTGGCCGAGTCGATCCAGGCCCCGCCCTCCGTCGTAGGCAGGGCGGGACGCGCTGCCAGCGGCTTCCCGAGCAGCCAGCCCGCGCGGTCGCGGTGCCACTCCGCCCACGGCCGGGCGAGCCGCGGAAAGCACAACAGCGGCAACGCGAGCAGCGTGGCGATCCCGGAGACCAGTGACCCGAGTAGATAGATCGCGCCGCGCCACACCCGCACCCACCGTCGACCCCTTCGCGTTCCTGACACGCCGCACAGTCTGCCTGTTGGCCGCCGCCGGTGGCACTACAGCCAGCTGTAGCTCATATCCGGTGGCACGGGGTAGTGGCCCGCGCCGACGTGACTCGTAGCGTCGAACACCATGAGATTGAACAGCAGAAACGTATCGCGACGGCGCGTCGTGCTGGCCGCGGCGGCGGGGCTGGCGGCCCTCACGGTCTCCGGGCTGAACGCGGCCGAAGCGGCCGAGCCGGCCGAGCCGACCAAACGAGCCGGGAAGGGCTCCGCCGCCGCCGGGTTGCAGCGGGACGCCGACGCCATCCACGCCCTCGGGGTGACCGGAGTTCAGGCCCGGGTGACCACCTCCGACGGCCGGCACCTCGTCGCCACCAGCGGCGTCGCCGACCGTGCCACCGGGCGTCCGGTGCCACCCGACGGACGTTTCCGGATCGCGAGCACCCGCAAGGCGTTCGAAGCCACCGTCGCCCTGCAACTGGTCGCGGAGCGTCGGCTGTCCCTCGACGACACCGTCGAGCGATGGCTGCCCGGCGTGGTCCGTGGCAACGGCAACGACGGCCGCCGGATCACCGTGCGCCAGCTCCTGCAGAACAGCAGCGGCATCCGCGACGACCTGCCGGGCTACCTGACGCCCGAGGAATACCTCCAGCAGCGATACGACGTCTACACCCGCGAGCAGCTCGTGGCGCGGGCGATGAACCACCCGCCGGAGTTCCCGCCCGGCACGGGATGGTCCTACTCCAACACCGGCTTCCTCGTGGCCGGCATGATCATCGAGCGGGTCACCGGTCGTTCCCTGCAGCAGGAGGTCACCGACCGGATCGTCCGGCCGCTCGGGCTGCGCCACACCACCTCGCCGGGCGCCTCACCCACCCTGCCGCGGCCACACGCTCAGGCATACCAGTTGTTCGAGACCGGCGAGCTGGTGGACGTCACCGAGCAGGTTCCCGGGGATCCGGACTCCATCGTCTCCAGCACCCGGGACCTCGACCGCTTCTTCCGGGCCCTGCTGGGCGGCGGGCTGCTGCCGCCGGCACGGCTCGCCGACATGAAGCGGACGGTGCCGGTCAGCGCCGACGTCGAGCAGATCTGGCCGGGCGGCCGGTACGGACTCGGCCTGGCCCGCCGTCCACTGCCCTGCGGCGGCGTCTACTGGGGCCACGACGGCGGCGACGCCGGCTACATCACGGGCACCGGCGTCAGCGACGACGGCCGGCGCAGCGCCGTGGTCTCCATGTCCACCGCGCTCGGCGACTCGCAGGAGCACTACCTCCAGCAACAACGTGCCGCCGACACACTGATCCAGAACGCTCTGTGCGGCTCCGGAAAATGATGGGCGAAGCCGCGGCCGGCTTGGTAACGTGCCCGAGCCCGTGACACCGCTTGAGGAGGTGAGACCCATGAACGCTGCACGCACGTGGGTGCTCCCCCTCATGATCACGGTCGGGCGATTGACGTAGGGGTCGCCGGGAGCGCCTCAAGACAACGGCATCCCGAAAGGCATCAACCTATGCATTCTTTGCGTTTCACCGCGGAGACGTCGTCGGACGGCGTCGTCGAGCGCGACTTCATCGTGGGTGACATCCCCGGCGTGCTCTGGTCGCCCGTGTCCGGCTCCGATCACGCGCCTGTGGTGCTGATGGGTCACGGAGGCGGCCTGCACAAGAAGACCCCGGCGCTCCTGGCCCGTGCCCACGACGCCGTGACCACCTGGGGTTTCACCGTGGTCGCCATCGATGCGCCCGGGCACGGCGACCGCCCCCGCACAGCGGCGGACGAGCGGGCCCGCGCCGAGTTCCGGCAGGCTCACGATGCGGGCGACACCGAGCGCTTCAAGGCGGTCAGCATCCGCTACGTCACCTCGCTGGCGGAGCGCGCCGTGCCGGAATGGCAGGCCACCCTGGACGCCCTTCAGCAGCTGCCCGAGATCGGCACCGAGGCGCCGATCGGCTACGGCGGCGGCATCTCGATGGGCACCGCGATCGGGGTGCCGCTGACGGCGATCGAGCCCCGGATCACCGCCGCCGTCTTCGGCGGCGGGTTCTTCGTGTACGAGGCGCTGGTCGAGGCGGCAAGACGGATCACCGTCCCCATCCAGTTCCTGCTCCCGTGGGACGACGAGCACGTCGACCGCCAATCCGCTCTGGCCCTGTTCGACGCCTTCGCCTCGGCGGAGAAGACGTTGCACGCCAACCCGGGCGACCATCGCAGCATCCGCTGGGTCGGGCTCGACAACGAGTTCCTGCCCCGGCATCTCGGCCGGCCCGCCACGGCACCGGCCTGACCTGATCTGAACGGTATCGGCGTCCGGCCCCGCACCGGACGCCGATACCGGCGGACATGTGCTCCCGTCGGCTGGTTCTGAGGCCGACCCCTTGTCTCGGCGAGCGGTGCGTTGTCGGCGCTGCTGTTAACCACGTGACGAGTTCGGAAAGGGTGGCGCCGGTCGCTTCGTCGGCCGGCGGGAATGCTTCGAGGCGCAGCTCGGCGATGGTGACCTCGTTGGCGATGCCGAAGGGGGTGATCGTGGTGATGAGCCACCGTTCCCGGCTGTCGGGGTCGCTTGCGCGCAGGTGCAGCGGAACCCGAAGCCGAGATGATGTGGCGAGAGCGGCGAGGCGCTGGAGCCGGTCGCCGGGGTTGCGCAGGCTCGCGGCCTGGACGCGGTCGATGATGGGCCAGGCCCACTCCGACAGCGGGCGGGACCGACCACATCGCTCATCGGGGAACGAGGACCACCTTGCCGGTGTTTCGGCGCTCGCCGAGCCGGCGGTGCGCCGCCGCGGCCTCCTCGAAGGGGTAGACGCCGTCGACGCGCGGCCTGATCGCGCCCGCGCGCCACAGGTCGAGCAGGGCCGCCAGTTCCTCGCGCAGCAGGTCGGACCGGTCCCACAGGTGCCCGAGGTTGACGCCGCTGACCGTACGGTTGCGGTCCATCATCGCGACCGGCGTCAGCAGCGGCACGCCGGCGAGCTGGCCAACCAACCGGCGAACGCTGCGCCGCTCGCCGGCGCTGAGGTTGGCGAAGCCGTACGCGATGAGTTGCCCGACCGGGCGCAGCAGGCCGAGGCCGCGTTTCCAGTCGCGGCCACCCAGCGGATCGAGGACGAGATCGACGCCTTCGCCGCCGGTGAGTTCCCGCACCCGTGCCACGTAGTCCTCGGTGCGGTAGTCGATCGGGTGGGTGCAGCCCTCCTCGCGCAGCACCGCGTGTTTGCCGGCGGACGCCGTGCCGAACGTGACCACCTCCGGCACCGTGCGGCACAGTTGCAGCACTGCGATGCCGACGCCGCCGGCGGCCATGTGCACGAGCACCCGGTCCCGCGGGCGGAGGTTCGCCACCCGAAACAGCATGTGGTACGCGGTGAGGTAGTTGACCGGCAGCGCGGCGCCGTCGGTGAAGCTGAGGTCGTCGGGCATCGGCAGCACCCGCTCGGCCGGCGCGCACACGGTGTCGGCGTGGCCGCCGAACCGCACCAGGGCGAGCACCCGCTGGCCGACCTCGAGACCGGTGACCTCGGCGCCGAGGGCATCGACGACGCCGGCCACCTCGTACCCCACGACGCATGGCGGCTTCGGCGCGTCCGGGTAGAGGCCCTGCCGGGCCATGACCTCCGCGAAGTTCAGCCCGGCGGCGTGGACCGCGATGCGCACCTCGCCCCGGCCCGGCTCCGGGTCGGGGCTCTCGCGCACCGTGAGGACCTCGGGTCCGCCGGCCTTGGTGATCCAGATGGCACGCATCGATGCTCCGCTCCGTCGACGATCATCGCTATCGTGCCGCAACCGGCCCGCGCGCGCCCGCCGCCTCAGGGTGCCACCGGCAGCAGTCGCACGCAGCAGCGGCCCGGGCCCGGGTCGAGCACCGCACGATGGCCGCGGTCGCCGGCGCCGTCGGCGACACCGCGCAACAACTGCAGGTTCACCCCGCACACGAGCGCCGTGAACTGCCGGGCGAGCCGGTGGAACGGGCAGTTGCCCAGGGTGATCCTGCCGCCGTCGTGGTCCTCACGCCGGGGCTCGTACCCGGCGTCCTCGAGCGCCGCGAGGAGGCCGTCGGCGGCCGCGCCCGTCGTCCTGCCGGATTCGTACGCCCCCCGGTTCAGCACTTCCTGCACGGGGGCGCCGGTGTCGACCGACTCCGCGACGGCTGCGGCGAGCAGGCCGCCGACCGTGTCGTAGTGCCGTTCGGGCACCGACACCGCCACCTCGTCCTCGGCCCGCCGGTACAGCTTCGCGGGGCGGCCGGCGCCGGGGCCGCCGCGCCCCGGCGGCCGGCGGTACTCGACGGTGAGCAGCCCCTGTTCGGCGAGCCGGTCGAGGTGGAAGGCGGCCACCCGCCGGCTGACATCGAGGGCGTCCGCGGCCGCGTCGCGTCCCACCGCCGTGCCGGCACGGGAGACCAGGTCGAACACGGCCCGGCGGGTCGGATCGTCGAGGGCGGCCAGGGCGGCGACGCGGTCGGGCAGGGGGCGAGTAACCATGACCCGATTGTAAAACACGAACACCTTGACTTTAGAACGGACGCGGGCCTAGCTTTCTAACGTACGGGATTCGCGCTTTTAGAAGATCGGAGCGGCTCATGGTCACGAACACACCCGGCTCGTCGACGGGCGCCCGGCTGGCGGGTCGCGCCGGGGACGGGGCCCAGCAGGCGTACCTGTTGCTGCGTACCGTCTTCACGGTGGCGCCGATCCTGTTCGGCCTGGACAAGTTCGCCAACCTGTTGACCGACTGGCCCGGTTACCTGGCGCCGTTCGCCGACCGGCTCGTCCCGGGCACGGCGCAGCAGGCGATGTACGCCGTCGGCGTGATCGAGATCGTGGCCGGCCTCCTGGTGGCGGTCCGGCCGAGGTACGGCGCCGTCGTGGTGGCCGCCTGGCTCGCCGGGATCATCGTCAACCTGCTGATCCTGGGCGACTACTACGACGTGGCGCTGCGCGACTTCGGCCTGCTCGTCGGGGCGCTCGCGCTGTGGCGGCTGGCCACCCGCCCGGCCCTGTCATGACCGCCATCGACCGTCTCTACACCGGGTACGGCCAGAGTCCGTGGCTCGACAACCTCACCCGCGGCTACCTGCGCGACGGCACCCTGGCGCGCCTGGTCGCCGAGGGGATCCGCGGGGTGACCGCCAACCCGACCATCTTCGCCCGGGCCATCGCCGGATCCGCCGACTACGACGAGCAGTTCGCGGCGCTGACCGCCGCCGGCCGGCCGCTTGAGGACGCCTACTGGCAGCTGGTCGTGGACGACATCACCGCCGCGCTGGCCGTGCTGCGCCCGGTGTTCGACGCCAGCGGCGGAACCGACGGCTTCGCCTCCATCGAGGTGGCCGCCGAGGTGGCCCGCGACACCCAGGCCACGCTGGCGGCCGCCCGCGCGCTGCACGAGCGGATCGCGGCGCCCAACCTGTTCGTGAAGATACCGGCGACCGCGGAGGGCGTGCCGGCGATCCGGTCGATGATCGCCGAGGGCCACAGCGTCAACATCACGCTGATCTTCTCCCTCCCCCGGTACGGGCAGGTCATCGAGGCGTACCTGTCCGGGCTCGAAGCCTTCGCCGCGCGGGGCGGCGACCCGGCACGCGTGCGCAGCGTCGCCTCGTTCTTCGTCAGCCGGGTCGACACCGAGGTCGACCGGCGCCTCGACGCGGCCGGCACCCCCGAGGCGCTGGCGCTGCGCGGCCGGGCGGCGATCGCCCAGGCGAAGCTCGCCTACCGGCTGTTCCGGGAACGCTTCGCCGGCGAGCGGTGGGAACGGCTGGCCCTGCTCGGGGCGCACCCGCAGCGGCCGCTGTGGGCCTCCACCTCCACCAAGGACCCCGCCTATCCGGACACCCGCTACGTCGACGAGCTGATCGGCCCGGACACGGTCAACACCCTGCCCGAGGCCACCATCGCCGCGTTCACCGATCACGGCACGCTGGCCCGCACCATCGACACCGGCGTGGACGAGGCCGCCGCGGCGATGCGCCGGCTCGCCGCGGTCGGCGTCGACCTGGACGACGTCGGAACGACCCTGGAGGACCGGGGCGTCGCCGCCTTCCACGCCTCGCACCGGCAGGTGCTCGCCGTGCTGGCGGCCAGGGCCGGCCGGCTCAGCCGCCGCTGACCAGGGACGGGCAGGCGCCCCGGGTGACGGGCGTCAGCTGCGGGTGACCCAGGTCGGGTTGGCCAGGATGAACTTGTCGACCGTGTCGGTCTTCACCGACTTCAGCAGCGCCATGCTCGTGTCGCTGAGGATCTCGGCGCTGCCCACGCCCGGGATGTTGTCGCTGTTGAACTTGCCGTTGTTGGTCTTGATGGTGATCAGGTCGTCCGGGCGGATGCCGCGCAGGGCGAACACCCAGTCCGCCAGCGGGATGCCGCCGTCGTCCACCGTCATCGTCTTGCCCAGGGCCGACAGCAGGCCCGGCAGCTTCGTCGGGGAGTCGAGGCCGCTGTCCACCATGTTCTTGATCACGGCCTTCAGGAACTGCTGCTGGTGGCGCTGGCGGCCGTAGTCGTAGCTGTCGTCCTCCAGCAGGTCGCGCTGGCGGACGAAATCCAGGGCCTCCTGCGGGGTGAAGCAGTGGTTGCCCTTGCGGTAGATGTTCGGCGTCACGCCGCGGATCTTGCCGCGCACCGTGCCGTCCGGGTTGATCCGGTACGGGGCCGCGCGCTTACCCGTGCTGTCGTCGTGACCGATGTGGATGGACGTGGTCGTGGTGTCCACGTACATGCAGACCTTGCCGAGCACGTCGACCACCTTGCGGAAGCCCTGGAAGTCGATGACCGCGCCGGCGTCGGGGGTGATCCCGGTCAGGTTCTTCACCGTCTTGGTCAGCAGCGTGAAGCCGCCGGTGAGCGCCTTGTCGCCGGTGAGCCCGCGGCTGCCGTACGCGAAAGCGGCGTTGATCTTGTTGCGACCGCCGGCGTAAGGCTGCTTGCCGTTGTCGAACGCGGGAATCCGCACGTAGCTGTCGCGCGGCAGCGACACCAGATAGGCCGCCTTGTGATCGGCCGGGATGTGCAACAAGATGATCGAATCGGACCGGGTCAGCTTGCTGGCGTCCTGGTTCGGCCGGGTGTCGAGGCCGACCAGCAGGATCGTCTTGGCGCCCTTGACGCTGACGTGCTTGACCTCCACCCGGGTGGTGCCGAGCAGCGGCTGCTGGGTGATCGTCTTGGTGGCCGCGCCGAGCATCACGCGGGTGCCGGCGACCGCGGCGCCGCTGCCGGCCGTGAGCAGCGCGCCGACCACCACGCACCACAGCGCCCAGCGGGGCGACCGGCGGCGCGGCCGGGCGCGGGCCTTCCCCGCCGGTGCCGGCGAACCGTCACCCTGCCCGCTCGCCTTGCCCGCCCGGCGGTCCGAACGTTTACTCACAGCACCTGCCTCATCGTCCGTCCCCGTCGATGAGATGACGGAGACGGAACATGAAAACGTTGCAGGGAACCGGGAGGGCAGAGAGAGACGCGCGTCACAGGCCCGATCGATGCGGTCACGGCCGCGACGCGTACCGTTTTTTCGTCCCGCGCCTGGTCGCCGCCGGCTACCGGGTCGCCGCGACCGACCTGCGCGGCGCCGGCGAGTCCGACACCGGCTTCACCGGCTTCAGCCGTACCGATATCGCCAGCGACCTGGTCGCGCTGATCCGCCACCTGGGCGGGCCGGCCGTCCTGGTCGGCCACTCGATCTCCGGCGGGGCCGCCACCATCGCCGCGGCCACCGCGCCCGCGCTTCTCAGCGCGATCGTCGAGCTGGCGCCGTTCACCCGCAAGCAGTCCATCGTGCTCGCCGACCTGCGGGTCTGGCGCTTCCGGCAGGGTTACAGCTGCTGGTATTCGAGCGCTCATTGGCGCCTGGAGATGTGCTGTGGTGTCCGGCTCGGCGGCGGCGGGTGGAACCTGAAAAGTGTCGTACCGCTAGCCGATACTGATCCCGTCACGCTGAGGGAAGGGGTGCGGGTGTGAAGTCGATGCAGGCCTATCGGTTCGCGTTGGACCTCACCCCCAGCCAGGAGCGTGCGGTGTGGTCGCACGCCGGTGCGGCCCGCAAGGCCCACAACTGGGCGCTGGCCAGGGTAAAAGCGGTGCTGGATCAACGGGCCGCGGAACGCTCGTACGGCCTTGCCGACGACGCGTTGACGCCCGCATTGGGGTGGTCGTTGCCCGCCCTGCGCAAAGCGTGGAACGCAACGAAGGAGCAGGTGGCGCCGTGGTGGCGGGAATGCTCGAAGGAGGCGTACAACACCGGCCTTGATACTTTGGCCCGCGGGTTGAAGAACTGGTCGGACTCCCGCACCGGCAAGCGTGCCGGACGGAGGGTCGGCTTCCCACGGTTCAAGGCGAAACACCGCACCGTGCCGTCGGTGCGGTTCACCACCGGGACGATCCGGGTCGAGCCCGACCGTAAACACGTGGTCCTGCCCCGGTTGGGGCGGCTGAAGCTGCATGAGTCCGCCCGGAAACTCGCCCGCCGGCTTGAGGCCGGCACCGCCCGGATCATGTCCGCGACCATCCGCCGTGCCGGCGGCCGGTGGTTCGTCGCGTTCACCGTGCAGGTCGACCGCACCATCCGGCAACCGGCATCGGCCTGCACAGTCGGGGTGGACGTCGGGATCAAACACCTCGCCGTGCTCTCCACCGGCGAACTCGTGCCCAACCCCCGACATCTCAACGCCGCCCTGGTCCGGCTACGGGCGCTGGGCCGGGCCCTGTCCCGCAAGACAGGCCCCGACCGCAAAACGCGCAAGGACCCGTCGAAACGATGGCTCCGCGCCAAGGCCCGGCTCAGCCGGGCGCACGCCCGGGTGGCGCACCTACGCCGTGACGGGTTGCACAAACTCACCACCAGGCTGGCCCGCGGGCATGCGACGGTCGTGGTGGAGGATCTGAACGTGGCCGGGATGCTCGCCAACCGGCGCCTGGCCCGGCATATCGCCGACGCCGGGTTCGGCGAGTTGCGACGGCAGTTGGCGTACAAAACGGTCTGGAATGGCGGTCGGCTGGTCGTGGCTGACCGGTGGTATCCGTCCAGTAAGACCTGCTCGGGCTGTGGTGTCGTGAAAACCAAACTCACCCTGTCCGAGCGCACCTACACCTGTACATGCTGCGGGCTGATCCTCGACCGGGATCTGAACGCCGCCTGTAACCTCGCCGCCCTTGCGGTGGAAGTGAGTACCGCCGGGAGTGGCCCGGTGGCAGGACGTGGAGCCATCCGCAAGACCCGCCCCGGCGGGCAGGAGGCTGGGAAACGTCTACCCGGCACCGCACCCGCGGGCAAGACCGGGACCGTTCCGCCGCAAGGCAGGACTGCCGCATGAGCGCCAAAGCGCACTCAACGGCAACGGCATGTCCCGGCTGCTGGGTGCCGGCCTGTTCGGCAGCGTCAAGCTGTGGCTCAGCTACCTCGACGTCGCCTATCCCGGCCCGCGGCCGGCCGACTGGACCGACCAGCTGGCGCGGATCGAGGCCAAGCTGCGCGAGCCCGGCCGGATGCGGGTGCTGCAGAAGATGGGCCAGTCCGCCCCGGCCGACGCCGGCGCCCACCTCGGCGGGGTGCGCTGCCCGGCGCTGATCGTCGAGGGCACGCTCGACCCGGACTGGGCCGACCCGCGGGCCGAGGGCGAGGCGATCGTAGCCGCGATGCCCGGCGGCCTGGCTACCCTGGCGCTCGTGGACGGTGCCGGACACTATCCGCACACCCAGTTCCCCGATCAGGTGGTGGCGCTCATGCTCCCGTTCCTCGCCTCGGCCGTCCGTGCCTAGGGCCGGCCTCGACCGGGCCGTCGTGATCGCCGCGGCCGCCGCGGTCGCCGACGAGCGGGGCTTCGGCCAGCTGACCATGGGCCTGGTCGCCGAGCGGCTCGGCGTGCGCACCCCGTCGCTGTACAAGCACGTGGACGGCCTCGCCGAGCTGCACCACGGCCTCGCCGCGCTGGCGATGACCGAGCTCGGCGACGCGCTGCGGGACGCCACCCAGGGGTACGCCGGACGGGACGCGCTGGCCGCCGCCGCCCACGCCATGCGGTCCTACCTGACCAGGCACCCGGGCCGCTATGCCGCCACGGTCGGGGTCGCCGACCCGGAGCTCGACGCGGCCGGCGCCCGGGTGATCGAGTCGTTCGCCGCGGTGCTGCGCGGCTACCGGATCGACCCGGCCGAGCAGACCCACGCGCTGCGGACGCTGCGCAGCACCCTGCACGGCTTCGCCACGCTCCAGGCCGCGCACGGTTTCCAGTGGGACGCCGACACCGACCAGAGCTTCGAGTGGCTGATCGACTTCCTCGACCGCGGGCTGCGCCGCCCCTGATCCATCGAGTCGGGGACCGGCCGCGGCACCCGGTCAGGTCCGGGGCGCCTTGATGGTGATCGGGGCGCCGAAGTCGAAGAAGTCGGTGGTGGTGGTGTAGTCCTTGCCGCTGAACTGCCGGCGGCCCTGCACCATGACGCGGGTGATGAGCTTGTCGCTCACCCAGACGTCCACGGTGCGCAGGTCCTGGACCTGCTCCAGCTCGAACCACACCCGCTTGGTGTCACTGACCGCCGCGAGGCGCTGACGGGTCGCGTCCGACACCGCGACCCGATAGTGAGTCGCGCTCCTGCCGCGGACCTTCTCGGCACCGACCTCAGTGACGTTCTCGTCGTCGGCGAGGGCGCGGATGACGTCAGCGGCCGACGCGGCGATGGGAGCCTTGCGCTTCTCGTCATCGCCGATCGACGTCCCGGTGGCCCCTTTGCTGCCATCTCCGGCGAAGCTGTAGCGCACGCCGGCGACCTCGATCACCGTCATGACGTTGGTCGGCTCGGTGTAGACGATCTTCGAGTCGTCGCCGGCGACCTCGGCCCGTACCAGGCTCTGCCCGGACTTCAGCTCGGCGCGCAGGGTGTCGGCCGAGCCCATCCGCTGCGCGGCCGTGCGCACCGCCGCCGAGGCGGCGGACTCGCCGCCGGGCAGGACGATGACCAGGGTGGCGACGGTCGCGGCGGCGACGGTCGCGGCAGCCGCCACGAGGACGTTCCGGCGGCGGGATCGCCGGGCCGGCACGGTACGGGCAGCCGGAGTGGGGGCCGGATACTGGGTGTTCGTCATGGCTGTCTCCATCGATCGGATCGCAACTGGGATGGCAGCGCCGCACCGCGTGAGGTCGTCTGTCATGCCGCTGACGATGCCGACGGCGCGTCCTGATCCCGTCCGCGTCGTGTCACAGTCGTGTGTCAGGCCGATCCGCGGGCTTGTCCGGTCGCCGCATCCGCGTGCTCATAATGGACGCCGTGCCGACCGTACTGATCATCGAAGACGACGCCGGTGTCCGCGAGGGGCTGCGCCTGGCCCTGCGGCACCAGGGATACGCGGTCGCCACCAGCGGCGACGGTGAGACCGGCCTGCAGTTGGTCCGGGCCGAGCCGCCCGACGTGGTGATCCTGGACATCATGCTGCCCGGCATCGACGGGTTCGAGGTCTGCCGCCGCCTTCGGGCGATGGGCACCGTCCCGATCATCATGCTGACCGCGCGCGGCGACGACTTCGACGTGGTCGGCGGCCTGGAGGCGGGCGCCGACGACTACGTGGTGAAGCCGGTGCAGCCGCGCGTGCTGGACGCCCGGATCAGGACGGTGCTGCGGCGCCTGCACCGCGAGCCCGGCACCCGGGACCGGTACGGCGATCTGGTCATCGACCGCGCGGGACTGACCGTGACCAGGCGCGGACAGCCGGTCAGCCTCACCGCCACCGAGATCAAGCTGCTGCTGGTGCTGTCCGCCTCGGCCGGGCAGGTCTTCTCCCGCGGGCAGCTCCTGCAGCTGGTGTGGGAACACGAGTTCCTCGGTGACTCGCGGCTGGTCGACTCGTGCGTCCAGCGGGTCCGGGCGAAGATCGAGGACGACACGGCCGCCCCGGTCTTCCTGCAGACGGTCCGCGGCTTCGGCTACCGGTTCGGTCCGGTGTGAGTGCCGACCGGCCCGGCAATGGCGGTTCCGGCTGGCACGGCCTGCGCTCCCGCCTGACCCGGACGTTCATCGTCGTCTCGGCCGTCACCGCGCTTGTCACGCTCGCCGTCGCGTGGCTGGTCTTCAACCTCTTCGACTTCACCGTCTACCAGCCGTACGGGATGGTCGTGACCGTCGCGGCCATGGCCGGCGTGGTGGCGCTGTCGGCCCGGTTGGCCCGGCTCGCCGCGGACCGGGTGCTGCAACCGGTACGGCGCCTGGCCGCGGCCGCCGACCAGGTGGCCCACGGAGACCTGGGCATCCGGATCGCTGTGGAGGGCGACGACGAGCTGAGCCGGCTCGTGGCGTCCTTCAACGCGATGACCTCGTCGCTGAACCGCAACGTCACCCAGTTGCACCGGATGGAGGCACAGTCCCGGCGCTTCGTCGCGGACGTGTCGCACGAGCTGCGCACCCCGCTCGCCGCGATGACCGCCGTCGCGGATCTGCTCAACGACGGGGCCGGGGACATGCACGGCGACGCCGCGACCGCGGCACGCCTGGTCAGCCAGGAGACGCGCAACCTCAACGAGCTCGTCGACAACCTCATCGAGATCAGCCGGTTCGACGCGCACACGGCCACGCTCAGCCTCGACGACGTGGACCTGGTCACGGCGGTGCACAGCTGCCTGCACCTGCGGCAGTGGTCGCAAGCGGTCGAGCTGTACCTGCCGGCCGAGGCGCGGGCCCGCATCGATCCGCCGCGGTTCGACGTGATCGTGGGCAACCTGGTGGGCAACGCGATGCGGCACGGCCGGGCCCCGGTGTCGCTCGGCCTGCAGGTCCAGGCCGACTGGGTCGTCGTCCAGGTCAGCGACGCCGGCGACGGCATCCCGCCCGACGCGCTGCCGTACCTGTTCGACCGCTTCTACAAGGCCGACACGGCACGGTCCCGCTCCCCCGGCAGCGGCCTCGGCCTGGCGATCGCGGCGGAGAACGCCCGCCTGCACGGCGGCGCGATCGAGGCGGCCAACCGGGCCGACGGAGGCGCGGTCTTCACGCTGCGCCTGCCGCTCGATGCGGCATCTTGAGCGGATGAGCGGCGGGGGGTCTGGATATGGTGTTGACGACGGAGGTCGGCGCTGCTGGAGTTGGCGAGTGCATGAGCGTGTCGAGCCCGGGCTGGTGATTCGCACTGCGGTCGCGGCCGATCTGCCGGAACTGCAGCGGGTGTACCGCGCGGCGTCGTTGTCCAATGCCGGCGACGCGCCGGCGTTGCTGGCTCGGCCCGAGTTCCTGGTCTTCACCGGCGAGGGCATTGCCGACGGCCGGACGCTGGTCGCGGTGGCCGGTTCGCCGGGCGAGGACCGGGTCGTCGGGTTCGCCACCGTCGCCGCGGGCCAGGACGACGCCGCCGAGCTCGACGACCTCTTCGTCGATCCGGAGTGGCGCCGCCGTGGTGTCGCCCGCCACCTGGTCCGGCAGGTCCTCAAGACCGCCCGCGACGCCGGGAATCGGCGCCTGCTGGTCACCGGCAACCCGCATGCGCTGGCCTTCTACCTCGCCGTCGGATTCGTCCAGACCGGGCGAGTTTCCACCACGCTCGGGACCGGCCTGCGCATGTCCCTCGACCTGAGCCGAGCCTGACGGCCGCCGCTGATCCGTCGGGGCTCAGGCGGCCGGGGCGGCGAGGGTGTGAACCGCGGCGCCTCGCCTGGCGGCCTTGACGCGGTACATCGAGCTGTCCGCCTCCTGGAGGAGCTGCTCGACGGTCGTGCCGGCGCCGCATTCGGCGGTGCCGATGCTCACGCCCACGCGCACGACCCGTTCGCCGAGGTGATAGGGCGCGCAGAGCGCATCGCTGATGCGGCCGACCAGCTGGTCCAGTGCCGGGCCCGCGGCGACGTCGTCGAGCAGAACCAGGAACTCGTCACCGCCGAACCGCCCGGCTACGTCCTCGCCACGCAGGCAGTGGCGAAGCCGGTTGGCGACGCTGACCAGCAGGCGGTCGCCGGTGTGATGGCCCAGCGAGTCGTTGACCCGCTTGAACCCGTCGAGATCGAGGAAGAGCACGACGGCCTGCCGGCCGGCCGTCCGCCGGCGGGCGATCGCGGCCTCGAGCGACGCGATGAACGATGACCGGTTGGGCAGGCCGGTGAGCCGGTCCGACTGCGCCTCCCGCATCAGCTGCTGCTCCTGGTCGCGCAGGTCGAGAGCGATCGTCAACAACGCGGCGCACTGGTTGACCATCTCCCGGCCGTCGTCGACCCGGCTCTCCACGGTGTCGACCAGGGCGAGCCAGCCGCGGTCGCTGTCGCCGACCTGGGCCTTCACGACGAAGACCGTCTGCCCCGGTTCGGCGGCGTCCAGCAGCTCGACCGGCGGGAACGACGCGATTGTCGTCGGGCCGGCGGGGATCGCCGGGCCCGGGTGGCGGCGCCAGCCCGGCGTCCGGACCAGCTCGCCGTGCGGCCCGCGGAGCGCGATCGAGCCGGCCATCGCGGGAGTCAGCCCGAGCCACGACGGGTCCTGGGGCTCGACGTCGCGGCGGTGCAGCAGCGCCCGGTTGAGCGTATAGTTGATGCTGATCAGCGAGCGGAGATGCAGCCTGTCGCCGAGCTGGGCGCGGCTGCGCGAGCGCCCCAGGGACAGCATGATGGCCTGCACGCCGCAGCCGACCCGGGTGGCGGCCGACGCGTCGGCGACGGGCAGGCCGACCGCGTACTCCTGAACCGCCCGGGAGATCACCCGCAGCGTCTCCGGATCCGGGCTCCCCGCCAGCAACTCCTGCAGCTCACTCGCCGCGGGTTCGATCCGGGAGGTGTCGCCCGCAGCCGCGGCCACCAGCGCGGCGGCGGTGGCCGCGGCGGCACGCTCGGCGGCCTCGACGCGCTTCGCGGCGGCGGCGGCCTCGACCGCCGGCAACACGCCGACCAGGCGCGTGCTGAGACGTCGCAGCCCGTCGCTCCCGGCGAGCGCCGGGAGCTTCTCGGCGAAACTCGTGCACCCACATGAGCTACGCGGCACGAAACCGGTGGACAGCAGGTAGGTGACCGGAGGCACGTCGTCCCCGTCGAGCTGCCGCATCAACAGATCGACCGCGCGCCGGCTCATCGCGTCCAGCGGCTGGCCGACGCTGGCCAGCTCCGGGCGGAGCAGGCTGGCCTCGTCGATGTCGTCGAAGCCGGTGACCAGGATGTCGTCCGGGCAGTTCAGGCCGGCCGCCGCGAGCACCTGCAGGGCGGCGATCGCGTTCCGGTCGGTCGCCGCGACCAGGGCGTCGGGCCGTCCGCCGCGCACCAGGTCGGCGGCGGGCCAGGTGATGCCGCTTTCCACGTTGTTCCACGCCGGCAGGAACACGCCCGGCTCCAGGCCGTGTGCGGCCAGCACCTCGAGGTACGCGTCGTAGCGTTCGCGAATGTCGGTCGCGGCGAGATGCCCGGTGAAGGCGATGCGGCGGCACCCGTGATCGCGGATCAGGTGGGTGACCACGGCCCGGATGCCGGCGCTGTTGTCGGACAGCACGGCCGGTCGGTCGAACCCCGCGACGGTGTGGCCGACCAGCACCACCGGTTTGCCGGCGAGCGCCAACCGGGCCAGGTACTCGGGACGAACCGCGTCGGCCATGGCGACGAAGCCGCTGATGTGGTCCCAGGACACCGGCGCGTCGAAGGCCGGGTCGCCGCCGGTGACCGTCAGGTCGGCGGCGGCGTCGAGCGTCTGGATCGCGATGACCCGCCGGCCGTAGAACTCGGCCGCGGCGGCGACCCCGGCAACGAGGCTGCCGTAGTACGTTCCGCCGACGAACGGCGACAGCACTCCCAGTGCCCCGGCATCTCGCATGCCGGGCTAATCGGATGCCGCGGGCCGCATATGAGCGATCGATCCACGCGTCGCGGGCTCGTCGTGAGTTATCCCACTGCCCGCACGAACGCCGCGATCTCCCCTTCGCGGAGCGGCGCCGAGGTCCGGCTACGTGGCCGGGCGTGGCGAGTTGGCGCGTGCCAGGATGCCGGCCGCGGCGGTCAGGCTGGCGGCGCCGACGACGGTCAGGACCGGGGTGAATCCCCCGGTGGCGCCCAGTAGCGCGGCGGCGGCCAGCGGGGCGCCCGCCTTGGCGAGGGTGACCGGGGTGGCCAGGGCGCCGGCGATGCTGGCGAAGGCGGTGGTGCCGTACCGGTCGGCGAGCAGCTGTGGGGTGGCGAGGCTGGCGATGCCGAAGCCGAGCCCGAACGCGGTGACCGCGATGATCGCGCCGGCCCGGCTGCCGGCCAGCCAGGGCATGCTGAGACCGGCGGCGGCCTGGATGACGAACACCGCCGCGACGACCCGGTACAGGCGTACGCGTCGTTGCGCGGCTGTCAGCACCAGCCGGCCGGTGACCGACAGCACGCCGAGGAGCCCGGCGACGGTGGCGGCGAACGTGGCCGGGTGGCCTTTGCTGGTGAGGAAGCCGACGAGGTGCACGGTCATGGTGCTCATCGCGGCGCCGTGGGCGACGAACGCGATGGCCAGGCACCAGAAGCGGCTGTCGCGCAGCGCGGCCCGCACCAGCATCCGCCTCCCGGCCGCCGACGGCCGCGGAGCCGCCGACCGCTGGACCGGCGGGCGGCGGATGACGAGGGCGTGCAGCGGCACCGCGACGGCGGCGTACGACCCGGCCAGGATGAGCAGGGTGGTGCGCCAGCCGTGCCGGTCGTTGAGCAGGCCGGTCAGCGGCATGAAGATCGTGCTGGCGAAGCCGGCGACGACGACCATCGTCAGCAGGGCCCTGGGCCGGCGGGCGGGGTCGAACCAGGAGACGATGACGGCCGTGGCCGGCTCGTAGAGGGCCATCGACATCGTGGCGCCCAGGCCGAGGAAGACGGCGTAGAGCTGCCAGACGGTGTGGATCCGGGACCAGGCGACGAGCAGCGCGGCCCCGGCGAGGGCGCCGAGGGTCATCACCGCGCGACCGCCGTGCCGGTCGAGCCACCGCCCGACCGGTACGGCCATGATCGCCCAGGTGAGGACGGCCGTGGTCAACGCCCCGGTGACCGTGGTGGCGGAGGTGTGCAGGTCCCGGGCGATCGGGTGCAGCAGCACGGCGAAGGCGTAGTACAGGGTGCCGTAGCCGACGGTCTGGGTGATCGCGAAGACGGCGACGATGCGCCAGCCGTGGAACACCGTCCGGTGGCCGCCGGTCGCGGATTCGGCGGCCACCGGCGTGGTTGACGGCATCAGGTCAGCCGCAGCAACCGCCGGCCTGCTCACCGTCGGCCGGCGTCGACACGCTGGTCAGGGTCAACGGCGCGGAGAGCAGCCCGCCGGCGATACCGGTCGCCAGCCCACGCCCGGCCGGCTCCGGTGCCCCGCAGCAGCCGCCGTCGCCGCCGTCGATCCGGTCGCTGTCCACCGGCACGCTGCTGCTGCACACCCCGGTTTCGGGCAGGTCCAGCCGCACGTCCCGGGCCGCCTGCCAGTCCCCGGCGAGCGCGGCGACGACCGAGCGGGCCTGCTCGTAGCCGGTGGCGAGCAGGAAGGTCGGCGCCCGCCCGTAGGACTTGGCGCCGATGGCGTAGTAGCCCGGCTCGGGGTGGGCCAGTTCGTCGACGCCGTGCGGGGGCACGGTGCCGCAGGAGTGCTCGTTCGGGTCGATCAGCGGGGCGAGCGTGCGGCTGGCGCCCATGATCGGATCGAGGTCGAGGCGCAGTTCGGCGGCGATGCCGTGGTCGGGCCGGAAGCCGGTCGCGGACACGATCCGGTCGGCCACCACCGTACGGGCGCCGTCGGAGACCTCGATGCCGCCGCCGGGCGCCGGGGTGAGCTTCTCGACGGAGAAGCCGGTGATCAGCTCGACGCGGCCGGCGTCGACGTGCTCGCGCAGGACGGTGCCGAGGGTGCCGCGGGCGGGCAGCGCGTCGGCGGCCCCGCCGCCATAGGTGCGCGCCGGGCTGGCCGCCCGGATCGCCCAGCTGACCCGGGTGCCGGGTGCCTGGTCGGCGAGGTCGGCGAGCAGCAGCAGGGTGTTCGCGGCGGAGTATCCCGCGCCGACCACCAGGACGCGTTTGCCGGCGAACCGGTCGCGGTCGGCGCCGAGCACGTCGGGCAGGGCGTGCTCGAGGAAGGGCGCCGAGCCGGTTTCGCCGTGGGCGGGGATGCCGGAGGCGCCGAGCACGTTCGGGGTGTCCCAGGTGCCGGAGGCGTCGATGACGGCGCGGGCGAGGACGTCCTCGCCGGTGGCCAGCCGGATCAGGAACGGGGTGGTGTCGCGGCCGGCGGAGCGGACCCGGTCGAGGCCCAGCCGGGTCACCGCGGCGACGCGGGCGCCGTACCGGATCTGGGACTTGACGGCCGGCAGGTCGGCGAAGGGCTGCAGGTAGTCGGCGGCCAACTGGGCGCCGGTGGGCAGTTTGTCGTCGTCCGGGCGGACCCAGCCGGCCTCGGCCAGCAGCCGGGCCGCGGCGGCGTCGACGTTGAACCGCCACGGGGAGAAGATCCGGACGTGCCCCCACTGGCGTACGGCGGCAGCGGCGGTCTCGCCGGCTTCCAGGACGGTGTAGGCGAGGCCGCGCTCGGCGAGGTGCGCGGCGGCGGCGAGGCCGACCGGCCCGGCGCCGATGACGACGACCGGCAGGCTGTCGGACGGGATACTCACGATGTGGCTCCTCGATCTTGGAGGCGAAAGGTCAGGTGATGTGCGGGCTGCGGCGTTCGATGAAGACCACGTCGCGCCACCGGTTGCCCTGGGTGAGATGACGGCCGACGCGTTCGCGGATGCCGACAACGCGGAACCCGGCGGCGCGGTGCAGGGCGAGGCTGGCGGTGTTCTCGGGAAAGATCCCGGACTGGATGGTCCAGATGCCGGCGGCCTCGGTGGCGGCGATCAGCGCGTCGAGCAGGGCGCGTCCGACGCCGCGCCGCCGCGCCGCCGGGTCGACGTAGACGGAGTGTTCGACCACCCCGGCGTACACCCGGCGCGTGGAGACCGCCGAGATGGCGGCCCAGCCGAGCACCGTGCCGGGGTCGTCAGCCTCGACGGCGACGAAGCGATGATCGGGTAGCTTGCCCGCGTCGAACGCCGTCCAGTCGGGGGCGGTGTGTTCGAAGCTGGCGTTGCCGGCGTCCATGCCGGCCTGGTAGATCGCGAGGACCTGCCCGGCGTCCTCGGCACGCATGGCCCGGATCGCGACGGGGCTCATGAGCAGCCTCGCGCCGGAGTCGGTGCGGGGCGGCCCATCACGACGTCGGCGGCGGACGGGAAGCAGGCGACGCAGGCCTCGTTGATCCGGTAGTGGCGGGCGTTGCCGACCGCCTCGACCAGCACGAACCGGACCTCGGTGAGGATCCTCAAGTGCTGCGAGACGGTGGACTGGGCCAGGCCGACCGCGGCGACGATCTCCGCCACGGGCATCGGCCGGTTCCGCCGGGCCAGGTATTCCACGATCTGCACCCGGCTGGGGTCGGCCAGGGCACGGAACCAGGAGGCGTACTCCTGCGCGATGCTCCGGTCGAGTAGG
>Ga0307516_10003122_pt1 | contig 21548 bp, 21 predicted proteins | sample 19_EM_MG_FD_203310 | JGI IMG/M metagenome (GOLD analysis project Ga0307516, IMG submission 203310) | Populus trichocarpa ectomycorrhiza microbial communities from riparian zone in the Pacific Northwest, United States - 19_EM | ecosystem: Host-associated > Plants > Roots > Unclassified | place... | reverse complement strand
ATCTGAAAACCCCCATCAGACTCAAGTGGCCGTTAGCCTGGTTTCAGTCCTTGTGAGTTTCCGTCATTGAACATTGTCGCCAGTCTGAAGATAAAGGTCAGGAGTTTCAGAAGGTGGGAGCAAGAAATGCGGATAGTAGGGCGGGAGTCTAGATTGGTAACCGTGATGGACGACGTTGCAGGATGGGCATGCGCGATCCTTCAAACCCGATTCGGAAGACGTCCAAGACACGGGCGGAGACGATATCCCTGAGTTATGATTCCAAGGACGACGGCGGAGGGAGTTTACGGGAGACCATTGGATGCCATCTTCCCCTTGAACCAGAGTTTAAAATTTTATCGGATCTGTCCGCGCTGCAAGCTTCGGTTGTGTTCTCCCCAAGTCTCTGCGTTCGTTCGCGTGTGCGCGACACAAATTCAGTGGTTTGAATCCCTCCGCTCGCGTCGTTCGTACCCTCCATGTGTGCAGGTGATCTCGATTCACGGGCAGCTCGTCATCAAGTATGTAGCTCTACCGGGGCCATAATATCGAGTCGAGGTCATGACTTGAAGAACGCGGTCACATGTCCAAGTTGGAGTCCTCCAAGAAATTGAAATACTAGCCCTTGCTGCAGTGTTGGCAAGTCCAACTCCACCGATTGTGAACGGTGTTTACACGACGCGTCAAGAGAAAGTAAAAGATGTAATCTGGATGCTAGAATAATCAGCCGCGACACGCTTCTGAAGGCGCGGAAGAACGAGGAAGGCGTTACCAGAGGTTACCAGACGTGAATTCTTCTCTCTCGCCCAAACCATCACATCGTCCTTGACTATCATGCCGCTCATTCTACGTTTTGGCGTCCAAATAGAACTCGCGCTCAAACCCAAGAAAAATTCTCCGCTTTTCACCCAGCTCCAGCAACAGCCCGAAGGAAATCGTTGGGCGACGCTCCGGCACTCCGTTGAAGTCAAGCTCAAACAGTGCTTCAACGAGAAACTGTCCATCGACATGCCAATCACCTCTGATCAAGGACCTCCCCATGCATTTTCGGGGTGGTGAGTTGAGGCCAATGGTACAATCCGCCCAGTACCTAATGGATTCTGTAAGAGCAAACCTGATTATGGACCCCGCCATGAGGACAACCAGCACTAATCGTCCCTTCCTGCAGACGGCATTGAAATCATATCCCGTATGCTAGTCCTGGACATGGATTAGGAGCGTGAGGTGAAGTTGGTGTGGAAGGCTCTGAAAGACTTTGAAGTCAGCACGACCCCCACGTGCGGAACCCACATCCACATCTCCCCCCTTGTTGGATCCTGGGATGTTCACATCTTGGCGAAGCTTGCCAAAGCAATCATTTTCTTCGACCCAGCTTTCGAAACATTATTTCCCATCACAGCTGCCCGAAGACAATATGCGCTAGGAAATACACATGCGGACGCGATCGCACAGGTAATTGCGACCAATAATGCAACCCCATATGCCACCATTTTTGCGCGTATCGAGAATCACTTGCTGGGAGCACAAGGACCAAACCTCCAAGGTTTCTCAGACTACCTCTCGCCTATCCGCAGATTCGCATGGAGCTTCAACAGAATTGGTACCGGAGGTGATATCGAATATAGGTGGCCCCCCGGGTCCCGAAATGCGAAGGATGCAATCAACCACATCAAATTTATACGGCTATTCGTGGAGAAGGTGATCGACGCGGACGACAACGACATTATAAAATGGATGGGGACTGGTAGGCCGAGTGTACCGTATCTGGGAGACTTCCTGGGCAGAAAGATCTCACGATTGTTTGGAAACCGCCGTTACTGGGATGAAATAAGTCTGCGCCGGTTCTGGCGGTAGATGGAGGACCTCAGGCGGCTTAGGTGGTTTCCAATCAGGCTCTTCTTCGTTCGCACCCCTTATGCTGTGGGCCGTTGTGGATCTCTCGTTCCACAGACTTTGGGAAACAATGATATACCGGTTGTCGTGAAGAAGTTGGATCGTCGTCAAAATCGGACGTGTATTCCCTTCACCCCTTTGGATTTGCATGGGGTACGCTCACAGGCAAATTGAGGCAATCATCATTCCACGACCCCGATTTCGTCATATCGCATACAGCCACGGACAATGTTCTTTTCGGCAGTGTAAGTCTGGACCTTTTTTTTTATCACATGCACGGCACCCACCCATGGACAAAATTCTTCTCAGCAGTAAACCCATTTTTTTCGTTCGAATTAGACGGACAATCCCTTTAGATATCCTTCCGTCTGGGCCCTCCCCATGTATCCATGTACAGTACATACAGCGTGCCTTGCCTTGAGGTATCATACCATTATTCAATTCAGCATTCCTCGCTCGAACGTAGCCCATGAAAGCTTAAAGTAACTAGATTCTACTCATGCTAAGCGCTGTCATTAAGTAGAGAAAGGATCGATAAAAAGGTGGGGGTGGTAAGCATAGAGCCAACAGAAAAAATTGAAAGTCCACAGAACTTTTTATTCGAAAGAATCCGTTCGCTGTACGCTCACGTCTGTAGCATAGGATAGTTCGCAAGCGTCAAAAAGGCAAAAGAAAAAAGTCACTGCGCATGTCCATGATAGATGTTGGGGGGTATACAAAAAAAAAAAAAAAGAGGAAAAAAAACCACCTGTGTCCGCTTGGCATCTACAAAGGCCCCTAGTAGGGTTGTGGAGGCGCTGCACCTGGTGGAAGACTGAACGCCGTCGAATTGCGTGAATACCTGTTCTGCGGCGACGTCTGCGATGTCGGGCGTCTCCCAACCTGTCTTGGTACCCTACGCACACTACCCTCAGGTCCAGGCACCGGCCCACTGTCCGTGAGGCGCACACCCCGCCCCAACATAGCGGCCGCTGGAGACATCCTACTATTTGCCGCAGCGTATTGGTCGTCCGCCCCGTATCCGTAATCAGGAACAAAGATGGGCAGCTGCGACTCGTCGTATCCCACAGGAGAGATAGGCGACCGGAAGGGATTGTGTGGTTCGGAGATTAACTGCTGCTGATAGTGGTGATCGGGCGGTAAACGCGAACCAGGCTGTATGCGCGCCTGTGGATAATCGTATTGTGTAGGCGTCACGAGGCGTCCTCCACTGCCCGTTGACTCAAAGGATTCTTGGTCTAGAGACTGGGGACTCGAAATCAACCGTTGATTTGAGAAGGAGGCCGAATCGTCTTCGCTTGCTCTTGAATTTCCAACCGTTGAGGTAGAGGAAGTCATAGGTCGGGTAACAGAAAGAGGCGCAGGAAGCATGACGAGAGTACTGCTGTCGCGTCTTGATCGTTGTCCATCATAGCCCGTACCGACCGTACTCGAATCACCGTTCTGGGCAGGATTTGTCCCGTCCGAAACCGATGTCTCAGAATACCGGTTACTCCCATCCCTGCAGCGCCAAACAACGAAATCAGTATCAGCACTCTGTACCAAAAGAAAAAAAAAGGGAGTAAGCACGCACTTCTTCTCAGTATACGCCGAAGAATCCCTAGACTGCGTCCCGTTCTTCCACCTCCTATCCCTCTCAAACTCCGCCCATCTCTTCATCACAATATGCGTCGAATCAAACTCTCCCTCTTTATCACCGGTATCAGCCTCAGCTTCTCCTTGCACCTTCCTGGTCTGTCCCCACGAAAAGTCATCAAAATGCCAAAACGCGTACGCAGGTAAAACTCCGTTCCAGATGGGCAAAGAGAGGAGGTACACCAGCATCCACCCGATGTAGGCCACCTTGCGCGACGTCACGACGATGAGCAGACCGGGTAAACCAAGCACGATCGCGAGCAGCACAAGTGGGATCGTGGTGTTCGGCCCACCGGGGATGATGGAACTGATGACAAGGTACAGCGTGAAGGCAATAGCGGCGGGGAGGACAAGGGTGCCAGCCAACTCCATACCGACGACGAATTGCATAGAGAAGCAGAATGTGCCGCAGAGATCACGAACAAGGACAAGCTCGGCAAGATTGTGTATTGTCGAGTTGATCCACCGACGACGCTGGGAGAGAAGGACGCGGAATGTGTCCGGGACGACGGTCTTGCAGACTGCTTGAGGGCAGAACATGTTCTTTCGTTTGGGGAAAGTCTTGAGCATCAGTGTGGTCAGGTACCGATCCTCTCCAAGAAGCAAAAGATTTTTCTTGTGGAGGGTGTTGACGACATTTTCCGAGTAGTGTTCCACGATGTCGGGATTAGCGAGGATGGGGACCCAGTAGCCAGAGTCGCCCTTTGGAGCTTTAATTCGGTACATGCTGAAACAGCCAGGCAAACAGGTGACACCGCCAAACATGGACTCGAAAGCCTTGGTGAGATGATGCGAGATGTAATATTCAAAGACTGCAACAAAAAAGAGTCTAAGCCAAAAGAAAAACCTGAGAAAAATAAATGGAGAACGCACCCTGAATCATCGTAACAAACGTCTCCGCCTTGTTCGCAATCTTCGTCTCCCCACATAACCCCATGATCTCCTCATCATGCACCATACAACTAACCATCCTCGTCAACGAATCCGGAAACACCTTCGTATCCGCATCCACACACAACATCAGCTCATACCGGTCCGGACTGACCCCCGTCACCCTCCAAATAGAGTTGAAAAACTCGTACTCAAACGTCGTCATCCGCTCATCAAACATCACCTTCTGCAAAAAGCCCATCACCACAATCTGACTATCCCGTTTACCACGATTTCCAGGCTTCGCTTCGTTGGCCTCGAGCGGGTTGCCGCACTTGGCGACGAGCACAATCGGCACGCGTTGCTGCTTTGACCGCTCCACCGTCGAGTCGTCATAGTCGTAAAATCCGGCGTAGACCTTTGCCATATTATGCCTCTTGTGCCCATCCGCAATCGCAACGTAGGAATGTGGCTCGACCTCCCCGGGTGTAATCACAAACTCCTTCATCATGGAACAGACAATCTGCGGCGTCGTCATATCGTTCCCGGCACCTTTCACCATTCCATCCGCAATGACTAGAATCAACTTATGGCTGTTGGGATAATCCGTCGTCGCGAGTGAGTCAAGCGTCGTCCGCAGACCCTCCACAGACTCGGAGTATGCTGTGACGAGACAGATGGTATGCGCCAAGGGGTATCCAAACGGCTCGTGGTCATGCGGAGGCTGAGGAACCACATTTTGCAGCGGGAACGGACATGGCGTTTCATGGAGCGACATCGTGCTCTTCGACAACCTAGGCGCCGACGACACCTCTTTCGAGTTCGACTTGCCACTATTCGAATAAACCGTCGCCCGCTTCCACCCCGTACCCGACTCCGTCCCACTGTACATAGTCGTTGGCCTCTGCCCATTACCCTTCGGCACGTTCTCCGACGGAGTGAACCGCGATATGCTGGGCAAAAACGTCCTCTTATCGGTCTTCTTCATCCTCAACCCATTCTTGCTCACGTTTGGGCGGTAATCGCTGGGAGCTGCGCTATATATATCCCTGGTCCAGTTCTCGATCTCTGCCGAGCGCTGCATGCGCTGCTCGTACGTCTCGCGCGAAAAGTTACCGAGCTTCCATGAGAAGAACCACGCGAACATGACGGCCATAACGAAGCGGATGGCGACGACGCCAATAATGAAGATGAGAGAGAGGTATAGCACGACAGAGGAGGCAACGCAGCCGATGGTGTTGGTATCGATGAAGCCAATGGTGATGATGTCTTGGAGGCAGTGTCCGATGTGTTGGTTGGAGGTGCGGATGAAGAACATGGAGAGATCCTTCCCATTGTATGTTCCATCGTTTTTCTTCAATTCGTCAAACAGAGGCGGGTAGTGGACCTGTGATGTATTGAGCCAGTTGAGGAGGTTGAGATCAAGCACAAATCTACAAGGAAAGGGTGAGTTTTATTATGTTGATTGAAAGAAAGGAACTTACGATTCATAGACAGCTAGGTTACGACCTGAACTATGAACATCCTGCCAGGTATAGTATACTTGTCCATTCGGTTTTACCTGATTTGCAAAAGTTGACTTTGCCTTTGAGGTGGTGTGGCAATTCGTGGGACTGTCATAATTGGTCCAATTGACAGATTTGCTCCCGTATTGGCTGTAGACGTTACAAGGAAAGTACCAATCCAAGGAAGTGCCGGAACCAGTGATGGTCGACGTCGGGGACTTGGTTATGAGACCAAGACAATTCTGGTTGACTTTCTGAAAGAAGAATGAGGCATCGTTCCCACCGAGATTCCAACCGCCTGCCAAAACTGGATTGGCGCCGTCGGGAAAACGGCCGACCTTGGGATGATTCCATCTGGAGAAGTCATAATCGAATCCATGGATGACGAGGGAGCTGTTGCCGATGAAGCCGTCTCCAATGGTGCCGCCGTGGAAGCGATCGGGTGGAGTGCCGCAGACGCTTTCGGTGAAACCGAAAGTGAGGAAACCGACACCGGCCATAAGCTGGAGGATGACGCTGATGAGACCCATTTTCTCCCTCCAGGCACGTTGGCGCTCTGGTGTGCGAAGACCTAGAAGGACACGATATTGACATTGGTTTGATTTAATTAGGATGGGCGAACGTACCGCAGGCCCTCATGAGGACGGGAGGGACGAGACAAGTAATAATGTAACAATAAGTCATCCAGGGTCCACCGGGACCGGGACCGGTCCAACAGCCTCTCTTTTTCTTTTCCTGAGGTGGTGGAGCGAGGCTGGCGAGGTTGGTTGTAGATGAGGTGCGCATACGGCGAAGAGTGGCGCTTCGTCTGAATATGGCGAGGCCGGATTCATGTTGGTCTTGTTCACGGCCCAAAAGGGATCTGCCGCGTCGTAACTGTTTCGGCTGCGGAAAGTTGCCAGTAGCTGTGGAACAGTAAAAAAACGTGGGATGGTGAGAAAGAGTGGAGCAATGTGATATCAGTAGGACGCACTGGAAGGCATGACACCCAGACGAGGTGGACCTTCGTCCTCGCTAGCCTGTGCAACATGGCTCCAGTAATGCCACTGTCGATGACCGGGTTCTATTTTCTCCCTGTCTGGTCTGACGAGGCTCTTTTTTCTGGCCATTCTTTGAGGATCAGCGGAACCTCCATTCTCGGGGTCGGCATCGGTAGAGAGCTGTCGTTGGTAGGCAGAGGGCATTTGTCGCTGGCGATGTGGATCGAGCTGATCACCGAGCTGGGTGTTCTGGAAAGATACGCCTCGGGAGGCATCGTTGGTAGGGTATGGAGTTGGCCGAGGGGGCTGGTTATCCGGGTATGGTGGGGCTGGGGATCTTGGGGGGCCTTGCTGACTGACGGGGCGGGCGGAGCGTGGAGGGCGGCGGTCGCCGCTACGGTCCATGCAGAAGGAGGGTGGGGAGAGGAAACGAACGAAAAAGAGGGAGGAAAGGGATGTCTAGCAACGGAGTCTTCAGCGCCTGTCTCGCTTGCTCTCCAAAACGAGGTTCAACAGGTCACCGGACATTCCCGCAAACAGTCATCATCACCTCTTTTCAATTCTGCTCATCGCACCGTGGACATCGGTCAGTTACACGTGTAGATAGATACTAATGAACACGCCGATCAGCCTAGGATGAAAAGATCGTCGTTCGAGCTGAGACAATTATTTTTGCCGGCCAGGGCTCCATCGTGACCTCACAATAACCTCATAAGCTTGCCCCTTGGACCACGTTCGTCATTTGGGTGAGCCAACGTTGTGTCCAATTCCGCACACGTCTTCGCGGAGGCTTTCACAGATTTCGGATTCCTCAAAAGTGGGATACTTCCAGAGCGTGCGTTCCGACTTAGTACTGGACCATCCCGATCCGGCGAGGTGTGTTGTGACCTGTTTATCAATTCCTTTCAACATCGTGTGACAAACACGCTGTGTCGCTGCTGCTACCTTCCTCCTTCCTCCCAAAAGAAATGGCGACCGCATCCATGTCCTCCTCTCCAATTACCCAGGTATCCCAGCACCCCGTTCCCGCCCACGCCAACCTCCAGCCCCAGCTCCTCACGCGGCTCCTACTCGACCTCCGTGGCCGCCGCTTCGAAGTAGACCGCGAAACCATCATGAACCTCCCCGAATCCGTCCTACTATGCCTCTTTCCCAACGGGCTGGTTCTAAGCCGACAGAGCATGGCGCTCGACAGCGGAGAGCACGAGGAAGACGAGGAGGTGTACGGTGTCGACGTGAGCAATCCCAAGCCACCCCAGCGTTGAATTGACGTGGAATACATCCCAGTTTGACCCGGACTGTTTCCAATATGTCCTTACCTTCTTTAGAAATGCGTCAGAGACGTTCTACGGCACCGCTACCTCTCCAGGCCTTCTCAACGCTCAGCAGCACTTGCTGGACGGTTCGCAAAATGACTTCGGCCCTGCGACTTCGCAGAACCCTCTTCTCTCGAAGCAGGCCATTATTGTCCTTCGAGAAGAGCTCGAATACTTTTCTATCCCACCCCAAGAGACAGACGCTGCGACCGATCAGGATGGGCTACCGAACGAACCGCTGGCGGACATCAAACGGAGATCTGGGGGTTACCTTATGGGTAAAAAGAATATCTTCACCGCGCTGCAGAGGAACGTGAACAAGGAAAACAATGTTGCCGAGCAGCATCTGATTGACATGCTTTGCATGAGGTGTGTACCCGGGTGTCATTAAAGCGGAGTATGCTCACGAGAAACCTTGCAGTGGATTCAATCGCGACGACGAATGGGGTTTCCGCGCTCTTGAACCGTCACGTTGTTGCATATCTTCGATAGCTTTGGTACTGTTGAAGACTGGCATCAATCACCACCCTACCGGAGACAGACCAGTAGAGGTTGACTATGTTCAAATGGGGACTGCCCAGAAGCTGCTCCTCTTCTGGCGGAAGCCTGCCGTAAGGCCTTTTTTATCCTGTCGAACTATCGATGGGCTTACTTGCTAATTCCGGAACTTTGCAGCGAAAATGTTGGTGGGACGGAATCGATGTGGAACTCCCAGCCACCACAGACCAACCGCCAAAAACCATCAAATTGTGGGCGCGCAGGGTTTGGACCCTCGAACTCAGTCTGGTACGACCATTTTTGCTATCCATTAGGCGCTCAATCTCACCCTCTTTCTCTTTCTATCTTTTGGAAAGGTGTGACAAATTGTTTCGCCATCAATACGCCTGCCATGTTCTATTACGACCGGTCCCTTTTTTCTCTTTGGGCTCCAATCATACACTTCTTATGGATACCCTGCACCGGATACCATATAATCGCTCAAATACGCATACCATTTTCTCGTCTGATTGAAGAGCCAGTATCCAGCCCTTGACCTCCCATGTGAGGGATGTTTGATCATTTCGAGCAGAGGTGGACTCCACCATCAGCTCCAAGCAGGTGGCGCAATACATGATATATATACCACCACCCCTGTTCCGTACCCACTTATCGACGCTAGGTATCGGTTTGGATATACACGTCAATCATGACATCGGTTGCTCTTTCCCCTTGCCACCCAAGGCCTTGCCAATTTGGAAACGGGTGTCTGTTCAAATCAGGGCGTGATGGTGACGCTGGTATCAAGCGCCTGAGGGAGCATAGCATTAGAGCCAAGCCTGTCCATTCCTCTGCCTTCTCACCCACTCTCTACTTTTTTCACCTCGCCTCGAGGTCTCCGCGAGGCCGTTGACCCGATCAATTAAAGTACATCGTGCAACAACCAAACTCGCTTTTTTCCTTTCTCCGGCATCGCCTCTCTCATTCCACCACCTCCTTGTTTTTATATATATCCTAAAGACTAATCGGCCGAGCCGACTTTGACAACCTAGTTAACGATACCCAACTCTCCATCCCTCTCCTTTCCCCTGGCAGGCGATGCCCGCACTCGCATTCTCCCCATCCCTGCTATCACGAAAGTCATCCAAATCCAACGAGAGACACAAACGCGACTTCCACTCCAGCCCTTTATCGCCTGGCGTCACCTCGTCTTCTTCTCAGTCTGTCCGCAGCCGCAGCCGCAGCAGCGAGAAGAAACTCGCCGTGGAGACGGACCCAGAGGTCATCCAGCGGCAACCCAGCGTGTCCGGCAGCACCTCTGGGGCCTCCAGCACCACCAGTTCTAGCAGCAGGAGCGGCCGCAGTGTCGCCGAACGTCCCGCCGACACCCTCTCGCTCGTCCTTGGAGACGACCTGCGGGTGCGGCGGTCAAAGTGTGCGGCGGAATTTTTGGAGGAGGTGGTCAAGGGGGGGCCGGAAGCGCTAGAGGCGCTCAGTAGGGAGGTGGGGAGGAGGTTGAAAGTTGTGGGTGGGGCTGAGGCGGTGGCATTGTATAAAAAGTTTGTGGGGTGGGTTTTTTCTTTGTTTCTTATTTTTGGCGACTGATGATGAGAATTGATTAGGGGTGATGTACGTGGTGGAGACGAGGAGGAGAGGAAGCAGGAGCCTAGTTCTCCTATGGTGTTTGCGGTCCCTGTGTGGGATGCGGTGGGGAGAAGACTCGTGGATTATTATATGACTTGGAAAGGGAAGACGGTGAGCTGCATAGCAGTCTTGTGTGCTCGCTGTATTTGACGATGCCTTGTTCATGACAGAGAGTGAAAGATATCAGAGGTGATTATTTCCGTGCATATGTGCAGTTCTTTTTGCTCATGTCTTCTGTTTTAGATCGCAGACACAGTTTCCTCGATTCAGATTTCAGGAAAGTCGCGAGGTTGATTGACAAGGGGTTCAATCGCGCCTCGTTCGTACCTGTTCTCGTGCTTCCTGATTTCCTTCCAAGTTGACCCAAGCACCTTTAGCGTCTATGGTTCCTCAATTGCACCAAGCTTACCCGCGGCCTCTGTCATGTCTTTCAAGGAGAATGCGGAAGTCGAAACACCTCCAACACTGGAAGTCAAACCTCCTAGTCGTCCACAGAGCATCCTCATTCCGCCTCCAGGTATCTTACTCGTACCTTTTCCTTACTTTTGTTGTGTTCAAACAATATTGACAGCATTGAATGTTGATGGCCGGGCAACATCTCCAGCGTATGTTGTACTTGAAGCCCTGCGGAGGCAACCAGTACTAACAGAGGCGTCATCTCTCAAGGTCTGCCACGGATAGTGTGATGTCCATTCCGTACTTGGGCGGGGTCAGAGGTGTACCTGCGAGCCATCGACGTGGGTCTCTCATTCTCCCCCTTGCTTCCTGTCTCACATCTCGATAGTTCCCTTGCGGATCGCAAATCCTGATAGATTGTCGATGTACGTCTATTCTAAATGATTCTCGCATAATGGGTCTGACATCTTGTTTTCCAGGCTTTCGAATATCAGTATGAGATCTCGCTTCATGTCCCTGGGATCCGTCATAGACTTATACCTGTCTTTGGAAAGGTCTTCAAGAGTTGGAAGCACAGGTCATGCAGAAGCCTACGGCAGCTCTTTCGACGGTCAATGAGGATGAGAATGACATCCAGGGTGTGCAGAATCCGCCGATCTGTACGATGATATTCGCCATTTCAGCCACATCATCTCATATCTTCTTCAGCCAATCCAAACAATATTCAGCCCCAGGCACTAGAAATCGTCAAGCCCAGCAGTGATAGCATCCGGTAAGGATGAATTGTTCTGGAATAGAGCTTTTACCTGACAAATGTATTGCTTTCCAGATCAGCCAAATCGAAACATTCTGCTACTTCCGCTTCATCTGCGAGCACTAAACGCAGTAGGCACAGATCTACTCGAAACTCGACAGCTTCAACAGAGTTCGTCATCGTCTTACTCGACGATAAGTTGGACAAGAACACCCGTACATGGCATGGGTACGTCTCCATGCACAATTCCATACCTTCCAGGAGTCATCTGGGTTTCCAACAGGGTGGAAAGGCAAAATTCCAGAAGCTCCGCCCACTCCACTCGCCGCGTCTCCCCCTGGGACGGCCCCCTCGCCCGTGACAACGGGATAACCTACCGAACCGGCCCCGTCAAGCCTTCGCCGGGCAGAGGCGACGAAGAATACTCGTCTGAGGAAGAATGGGAAAACGCCCCCGTCATTCCCGTGCATGCCTTCGTCAGGAACGGTTTCAATGCATCCTCCATCAGTACATCCGCCTCGTCAGAGGCAAGCACGCCCCACCAAGTGCCGATACGGCTCCAACACACGCCGCCGCCTCCAGCGCCTCCGGTGATTCCGGGGGCGCCCGCGCAGTATGCGCTGGGGATGATGACGCCGGTGGTAGCGCCTGGTGCGCTGCCTTATGGGTATCCTCAGCGGTATCTGAGGTCGGTGTATAGCACACCGTATCAGAGTCCAGTGATGCCGAGCGGTGTCCCGATATTGAGGCCGTTGTCGCGCGCGTCATATATGGGAATGGGATATCAGAGCCCATATATCCCTTAGTGCCCGGCTTGGCTACAGCTTGTTCTTTTCATTTGCAAGATTGCAACACGTCCACGCTCTCGATTTGCTGTCGCTCATTTATTCGCTGCTTTTATTTCGAATGGTTTTACTCTTGGGCTTTCTGACAAGGCTATGCAATGTCTCATGCATCATTACTTACGCACAGGCGCGCCTTTCTCTGGCTTTTCGCATCGGATACCCAAGGCGCCCGGATGCTTGATATAAAGATTTAATCCATTGAACCTCTTGGTAGGTTTGTATTCTCTGTTGTCAACTAATAGGTCATACGGTGTGGTTAGGTAGTGGATTGGTACTGTAACAAATACTTGCTGGTTATTCGGTGCTATGGGTCATCTAGAAGAATACCAGTGTGCTTTTTACGCTGTAACGTCGTTGTGAATTTCGTGCCATCCTCTCCTGTCGGTATGTTAGACTCTAGATTAGGATAGCTGATTCAAAACCTAATTACAGGTGACAAGAAGTAGATATTCACCCGAGTAGAACCGTCAGGATATCTAGATCACCCCTGTGTGGTCCCGATTGGCTCACGATATAACTATCCCGGTCTGGATATCTAGAAATCGAATGCATGGCCGGTGACAGGTTTCCGGGGGGCATCATCCATCTTCCAAACGGAACCAGATTTCGGCTGAGATTCCTGTTCTGCAACCGACGCATCTGCGACCTCGTCGCGATCCTGGGATCGTTCAGAGTATCGCAAGCTCGGTCGAACTCCGAGGGTTGCACATAGCGCCTTGTATCGAGACCGAATTTGTCGAAACAGCTTGGGAATGTCGATATCTGAATCGTACATGGACCGGTTATCGCGAGGAAACTGCGCGATTAGATCCAGGAGACGGCGGATATGGGTGGTCGCTCGGCTTCATAAAATTTGGGAGATGTAGATAGATAGATGGATGGATAGATGAAGGGATACGTACTCGTCGCTATGCGTTTGATTACCGTGGATGGCTTGCCACATGAGGGCGAATCCTTCGTAGAACCCGAGCTCCTCCCACATCTCGAAACCCTTGGCCCGGCCCAATGCGCGTCCTTCGATGAGCCCGTGGATGCGACCGTGAGCAAAGCCGTCCTGGTAACCGGTTTCGTAGAATCTAGAGTAAAATGCATGATTACAAGGAGGACAAGGCTTGGATTGAGATGCGAGGCTAACGCTTCCTCTAGGTGCACGAGGGACTCGAGGTCGAAATCCTGTGAGTCCGACTCGGACATCATGATGATGAAGAGCGCCAGGGAAAATAAATAGGGACAAACAACGTGGCCAGCCAACGTTCAAAACGCCGACATAACGTCGTTGAACCAGCATTTGCAGTTGAGGCCTGAGGCCTGAGGGATTGTTGGTGAAGGCAAGTGAAGCTTTTCTGGATTCCGCTGTTTCAAAACAAATGGACTTACTTCTCTCATGCTAACAGCGTGCTCCTATCTCTTATATTAATTTGATGGGGAGGTCGCCTGACTGAGGGCCATGAAGTCAAGCTGATTAGAACTACTAAACTCCATTCAATGAGCCCTGCCGAGATATCGTTCTTCAACTCCTCTCCTCTGATGTCCATGAGCCGGCCGTGCACGTGGGGGCGATCGGGGGTCACCCGACAAACCCGGGGGTAAAGAACGCGGAGGCCCGGGAGGGTTATAAGCGTTCAACAGCAAACAGACCGATAACCAATCTCCATCCCTATCTCCATCCCAGGGCGCCTCATCATGCCCGCTCCAAGCACCGTCGCCTCGATTCAGGCAGAGCCCAAAGATGTCCCGATAGGTTTCCAGCATCCATTAGACCCCCTGACCCCAGATGAGGTATGCACGACACTTTAAAGCTAAAAGCGGCACCTATCTATTGGTCCCTTTTAGATCGCGGCGGCTTCACTTTCGATCCGAAATCACATCGCAGCGCATACAGAGATCAAGGCGATTAAGTTCATCACGCTCTATCTTTTGCCACCCCCAAAGAGGGCTGTTCTGGCACACCTCGGAATACCAACTACTCCGGGATCCGGGCCGGAAACCCCGCCGCCCATTGTTAGGAGGGCAGAGGCTGATGTTCGTCTTCTTTGGTCCTGTCTGTGTTTCCCATCGCTCACCGATATCTTAGTTTTTGGATGTCGTTGGCGGGTATGCATCTTCCTTCCCATTCCTTGTAATTGTACTCAACAAATCGGCCCTTTTAGATATTCCTATAATGTCCTCCTTTCTTTCTGCGAGGCGAAGTGGATCATAGACACCTTTGAAAAGCTGCCTGAATTGGCTCATCCTCAAATATCAGTTGAGGAGCTTACGGAGTGCGAAGACATCGTGAAGCAAGACCCTGGTGTTCAGAAGCTGGCGGCTGAAGTCGGTTAGTAGAGTTTCATTCGTGCTAGGACATTGAACGAGACGATGACGCTGTTTCAGGTATATTACCCCATCAGATCGTCTGTGACGGCTGGTCAATCGGATATGATGAACGCTTTCTCCAACGCCGTCGTGTCCAGCAGGCAATCTGTTTTGCTCGGCTTCAGGATCATGACAACCTATATGCGCATCCTCTGGTAATGACGACCCTTCAGCCGATATTTACGGGGGTTGACTGCCGTTGCAGGATTTCTTGCCCATAATTGATGCCAACACCCGTGAAGTCCTTCATATCGGTCTGCCATTTTCTACTTTCCCGCCGTTCTCATCTCATGACCTTCTTCTAGATTTCCCACCTCGCTATCATTCAACGCCCGACGGCCCGGTTCTGTCGATTCCCTCGACCCATGTTCCATCTTTATCCGACGCAAAGGATAATTTGTCGAAGTCCGGAAGAGAGCGAATTCCTCCTCCCTTGACCCCTTATGAATTCCTTCCAGACCTATTGGCAAAGACGGAGAAGAATTTTAAATTGAGAGACGACGTCAAACCGTTGCACGTTGTTCAACCTGAAGGTGTCAGCTTCAAGATCACCGGGCACGAATTGGAGTGGCAGAATTGGAAGATGCATATCGGTGAACATGGACGTTGTGTCCTGTCTTTTTCAATCCCTTGATCACTCCTCCAGCATTCTCTCAGAGGGAGGGTATTGTTCTTTCGACGATTACGTATAATGATCATGGTGAAGTCCGCCCGATCTTTTACCGTTTGTCGTTGGCAGAAATGGTCGTGCCTTATGGCGCTCCTGAATACCCCCATCCAAGGAAATTTGCCTTTGATAGGTACGCAGAGTATAGACCATATATCTCTGATAAAATCCTAACAATTGACATTCCTCAGTGGTGAATACGGCATGGGTACCATGGCTAACGAATTATCTCTTGGATGCGATTGTCTAGGTCAAATCCATTATCTTGTGAGTTGCACTCTCTTGTTTCAGCTTCTTTAGTATTCACTGGTAGTAATCATTAGCCTGGCACGTTTGTTGCACACAATGGTAGTGCCATGATTATAAAGAACGTCATATGTATCCACGAAGAGGACGATGGTGTTCTTTGGAAACACACTGACTATCGCCATGGTGGGCGTTCACAGACTGTCCGTCGCCGCCGGCTTGTGGTCAGCATGGTTTGCACGCTGGCAAATTATGGTACATTCCTTGGTTGATACTAATCTACGATGCTGAAGTCTTTGCAGAATACGTCTGGAACTATTATTTCTATCAAGACGGTAGCATCGAGTTCGAGATCCGGCTCACTGGAATCCTGCAGGTCTATGTTGCCGCCGATGGCGAGCCGAGCCCCTACGGAACGCATGTCGCGCCGAATATCAATGCGCAAAATCACCAGCATATCTTCTCCGTCCGTGTCGATCCCATGGTTGATGGTCTACAAAATTCCGTTGTGGAGTCCGACATCGTGCCTTTGGACGCACCCGCCGGATCCCTGCAGAATTTTGCAGGCAACGCTTTCTTCGTGAAGGACGAAGTCATCAAGACTGAAACGGGGCGTCCATATGATTTGCAGAAGGAGCGGCGCTGGAGGATTGTGAACCCGGCCAAGAAGCACTACAGCAGCGGTAAGGACGTGGGCTATGTTGTTGGGATAAAAGGAGGTGCAACCCCTTTGATGGCGAGGTCGGATGGGTGGGCGGTAAAGAGGGCTACTTTTGTGACTAATTCCATGTGGGTTGTTAAGGACGTCGAAGAGGAAAAGGGCGGGAGGATGTGGCCGGCTGGTAAGTATGTGCCGCAGACGAGGGAGGAGCCTGAAGATTCGGTTGGGAAGTGGGTTCAAGGTAAGAAGAACGTCGAGAATGAAGATATTGTGGTGTTTTTCACTATCGGTGGGTGGAGTTCATTCTGCGATTGCTCACAAGATGTTGATACCATCCAGGGACGACGCATATACCAAGGCCTGAGGATTGGCCTGTGTACGTTTTTCATTTTTTTTTTTAGAAGTCCAGCCGTCCCTGATTGGGTTCGCCTTTATAGGATGCCCGTGGAACATCTTAACGTGACTTTCAAGCCGAATTCCTTCTTCAGAACTAATCCAAGCATGGACGTCCCGGGGACTTTTGACCTGCATAGTCGTCCTGCATTCCCTAATGGCGTTGCTGACGGCAGCGCAAATGGGAACGGAAGTGCTTGCCACCATTGATTGCCTAGGGATGACTTGTTACTACCTATGTTCTTGACATTTGAACTTACTTGAATCATGAATACTTCGTACCGCTCAATTGGGATACTTTCGTTCAGTTGCAGGCAATGGCACCATGTCTTCTGATTACTTGCAACCCCGGCGGTTGTGGTGGTCAATGTTGTTATGTGGGCATGTATTGGCCTGTTCCAGACTTCCAGTGGAACCGTGAACGGCGAATGCGCATTGATGCATGACATGCACATGACCATAAAAGGCCTACCTTTCAACTTCGGGACTTCAGGGCCATCGTGACCATCGAACAAGACACCGACGACCAGAATGAATACAAGCGGTCCGAGGCAATGCGACAAGAGCTCGAGCCTCGATGTGAAGGTGATGAATCACAAACTATGCAGCGCCGCCATTGCCCTTCTCTGCTGACTCCTCCCCTCCAGCTCCAATTGGTCCTCAACTCACCCTTGATAAGGACGGGTGGGGTTACTCCAAAACCAGAGCAATCACGCCTCCGAGGTCTCCTGCGGGACATCGAAAGTGAACTCGAAACTATCGACGCCGAGATCGCGCGTGCTCAAGAATATATCCGCTTACTCCAGGACAAAAGAGCAGGATATGTCGAAGATATGAAGAAACTTCGACCCGCAACCGCACCTCACAGATCCCTTCCTCCCGAGATACTCATCGAAATCTTCCTGCATTATGCTGCACAGATTGCTGAAAGGGTCATCAATAAGGCACCCATCTATCGCCGTCTGTCGCAGTTTCCCTGGGTGCTCGGCCATATATGCTCAAGATGGAGACAGATAGCGCTAGCAGAAACACGAATCTGGGGCACCATCGGCGTCAACGCAGTCGAATATGACGAGCTCCCGATGTTGAACCAGGCCTTCAAACGGGGAGGTCGGTCGCCATTGTGGCTATCTGCAAACGAAGGTGACTCGGAAAACAAGCACTTTGTATACGATGAATTCCTTCGCAAGGTCGTCCGTTCTCAGTCCAGGAGGATCACGGAATTGTCGTTGTTCGTTTTCGCGGAGACATTCGAGAGTTTCTTTTCTTTGCCTTCGAATTCTTTTCCGGTGCTGGAAGCTATTCGGCTAATGGCGAAAGGATGCCAACTTCCGTGGATGTCTGACTCCAATGCGAGGGTCTTTCGAGGCGCCGTGTGCTTGCGGCGCATTGCTATCGGGACATCATTGGAGTGACCCCAGATTCTTTTCCCATGAACCTGTGCTTGTGTTGGCCCCAGCTGACGCATATTGAATTCCCGGCGATCCTAATCCAGGTATCCATCGGGCACAAGCTCATGAACTTGTGTACCAACCTCCGCGAGTGCCATATATGCCTTGAACAAAACCAGGAAACCCTTTCCTCTGTTTGGAAAAAGTCCCATCCTCCTTCCAGCATCCGTATCCCGTGTTTGTGGAGATTGGTGATTCGCCGTCAGGCCGGGGCGTATGTAGGCAGCGTGCTTAACGACTTCCTTAGGCCGTTGGTCATGCCGAACCTTCAGCGGCTCAACTTTTCTCTCCAAGAGGAGCCAGATATTGCACCGATTCTCACCGAACTCACATTGATCGTTAACGGCCTTTCGCAACCCAGCTTGGTTTCAGAAATGTTATACGTTGGGAAGAGTGGGCTCACAGAAGTGACCAGCACTCTTCCTTTCTTGACATCACTTACGGCCCGTCGAAGCGCTCTCACTCCTTCTGAGATTCAGATGATGACTCAAAAAGATCATCTTCCCAATCTAACCTCGCTCATAACCAGCGTCGCTTACACAGATATGGACGCATTTATCGACATGTTGGAGACACGCTGGGTTAGGGGGGTAGAGGCTCAGCTATCTGGTTGCTCCACTGCAGGCATAATACAATCGGCGAAAGTATATGTCCCGAACAACCCCACCCCGCCCGCTGTTTCTAGGCTCTTGCGGAGAATTCACGAGATTCAAGATCGGTTGAAACTCAAGGGTGTGATGATTAAACTTCAACCGACTGGACGATTATAGTTGTTGTTTCTAGATCTGTCGCTGTGCGTTGCCCACGAGCTTTCGAACTGGTACTGTACTTCCCTGTATGTTTCGATCTTCTGATTGGGGAGAATCCCCGGCAACTGCCGAGGGCTTCGTCGTCGAGAGGTCGAAAACATGCTTTCGCTGGCGGGCCCTCGCGTTCCGGTTCGTGTCGCCGTACAAGAATACGGCTCTCCCACGCCGCTTCCCTGATCAAGAAGCGTTGCCAGCGGGATTGATGGACAGCCAGAAACGACGAGTCACCATCCGACGCACGACGCGACTCGCCGACTCGGCCCCTACCACTGCACTGCGTAGTCTGAGTCTATGTACCATTAGCACATTGAAACCTTTTTAACAAAAAGCAGCTTCCCATTAGATTATTCTGGAAATCCCTCTCCTCCAGGTGTATAGTCCCTACCACCTGAATAACTACTCCTTGGTGATCTTGCAGAACTCGATTTACAGGATTTACCGGACTGAGAATGACCGGATTGACCGTCCACTTGGTAAATTCTGGTGGCCATCAGGCTTACGACACGAGGCCGAATTTATGCCGTCAGGGTCGGATCAGATCAACGGCCAACTCGCAGCACCCCAAAATTCTCTCGCATGGGACTCCCAGGTAGGTTCCCAGGTCATTAAAACATGAGTCTACATTTTACAAGTAATCTACTGCAGCTGTACAGTGAATTAAAAGATAGGGTGGAATTGAGCCAACAGCAGCTGGGTGCTGATGTGGGCGCTTCTGGACCCTGCAGGGCATCCATCAGCGCCCGCACAGCTTCCCTCGGCAGATGCTGGCCGCTGCTGACGACGTCGCGACTGCCAGCGCCCACTCCCCCGGCCCTTGATCTCAGGAAGCCGGTTTTACAGGGTTTACAGCCCCGCCTCGTAAAAACGCTCGAATATCCCTACTTACATATCTATGTAAGTGACGTTTGCCGATTGCAAAACACCCTGCATATGCAAACAAAGAAGTTGGGATTTTGCTACCCTGAAGTGACCTGACGGAAAAACCTTCGGGCAAGAGGACGCCGACGACCAGAATGAATACAAACCGTCCAAGGCAAGGCGACAAGACCCCGAGCCTCGATGTGGAGGTGATCATTCATGAAACGTCGTTCTCCATCTCTGCTAACTCCGACTCTCCTCCAGCTTCAATCCGTCCTCAACTCACCTTTCGTCAAAATGAACGAGGCCTCACCCGAATCAGAGAAATCACGCGTCCGACGTCTCTTGCAGGACATCGAAAGTGAACTCCAAACTATTGACATCCAGATCACGCGCGCCCAAGAATATATTCTCTTACTCCAGGACAAACGAGCAGGATACCTCGAAGATATGAAGAAACTTCAACCAGCAATCGCACCCCACAAATCCCTTCCTCCGGAGATCCTCGTCGAGATCTTCCTGCAATATGCTGCAGATATTACTGAACAGGTCATCTACAGAACGGCACCCATGGATCGCCGTGTGTCGCAGTTCCCCTGGGTGCTTGGCCATATCTGCTCAAGATGGAGGCATATAGCGCTGGCAGAACCGCGAATCTGGGGTACCATTGGATTCAACGGAGTTGAATACGGCAACCTCCCCATGTTGAACGAGGCCTTCAGACGGGGAGGCCAGTCGCCGTTGTGGCTATCTGCAAATCAAGGCGAATATGAGAGATATATAACCGTTGGTTTCCTTCGCAATATCGTTTGTCCCCAGTCAAAGAGGATCACGGAATTGTCGCTACTCGCTCTGCGGCAGGAATTCGAGGAGTTTCTTGCTTTACCTCGGGATTCTTTTCCGGTGCTGGAAGCTGTGGAGGTGGGGGCGCTGGGATTTCCGCGTCTACATAACTCCGAGGCAAGCGTCACGGTCTTTCAAGGCGCTGCACGCTTGCGGCGCATTAATATCCGGGCACCACTCCGCCTGATCTCGGTTTCTTTTCCTATGAATCTGTGCTTGTGTTGGCCCCAGCTGACCCATATCAAATTCCCGGATATGCCAATCCAGATATCCATAGCGCACGAGCTCATGAACTTGTCTACCAACCTCCGCGAGTGCCATATCTGCCTCGAAGCCAACAGGGACATTCTCCCCCCTTTTTGGATCAAATTTCATTCTCCTTCCAGCATCCACATCCCGTATCTACAGATCTTGGAGATTTATCATGATCAGCGACATGCGGTATATGTGGCTAGCGTGTTTAATAAATTTCTTAGGCCGCTGCTCATGCCGAACCTTGAACAATTCAAGTTTTCTCTACAAGAGGAGGAACCATTTATTGTTCCGACTCTCACTGAGCTCGCAGCAATTGTTAACCGCCTTTCGCGACCTAACTTGGTTTCGGAAATGTTATACGTTGGGGAAGGCGGGCTCATCGAAGTGACGAGCGCTCTGCCTTTCCTGACATCACTTAAGGCCCCTCGAAGTGTTCTTGATCGTTTTACAATGCGAATCATGGCTCAAAAAGATCATCTTTCCCAGCTCACCTCCCTCACAACCAATGTCGCTTTCGAAGATATGGACGCCCTTATCGACATGTTGGAGATACGCTGGGTTAGAGGGATAGAGGCCCGACGGTCTGGTTGCTCCAGCGCAGGCATAATAACATCAGCGAAAATAAACGTTGCAGACGCCCCCGGCCCGCACTCTGTTTCTGGGCTCTCGCTGAAGATCCGCGAGATTCAAGATCGGTTGAAACTGAAGGGTGCAAC
>Ga0307516_10003121_pt1 | contig 21554 bp, 18 predicted proteins | sample 19_EM_MG_FD_203310 | JGI IMG/M metagenome (GOLD analysis project Ga0307516, IMG submission 203310) | Populus trichocarpa ectomycorrhiza microbial communities from riparian zone in the Pacific Northwest, United States - 19_EM | ecosystem: Host-associated > Plants > Roots > Unclassified | place... | reverse complement strand
TCATGATCGACGATCACCTGAAGAACCTGGATCATTTCAAGGGCACGCCCCTTTTATTTACAGCTACCCATAATATTCATATCGATAAATATACCCGGGTAAACAACTGGGAAGATGTGCGGAAGCTGTTGCTGGAGGACAAGCACACCCACACCCCGCACCCGGGACACGGCCCCGAGACACCCCCCTGCCAATCGAAATAAAAAAAACGCCGGACGTGATTCGATCACAAGATCCGGCGTTTAGCGGCCTTAATGGATTAGGCGAATATCTTTATTTGTTATAGACCAGGTTTTTCTGGGTCACCATATCGTCCAGGACGTTCACGGCCTCACCCAGATAGATATCTGTTCTCTTGTCTTTCAACCACTGCTGGAACCGGGCTCCCTTATCTTTATCACCATCGTATTTGTTGGCATCCTGCGGCAATCCCGTCACATTCATTTCGACTGGCAGTTTGCTGAGCGTCTCGATCTGCTTGATGGTGGCCTTGATCTGTTTCTGCTCTTCGCGATATTTATCCAGGTTCAGCGGAAATACTTTATCATTCTCTTTATTCAGCCATTCCGCATCGGTACGGATCAGGTTGAACGCGGAATTCGACTTCATACGGACATTGCTCATGCCTTTGATGATATTCAGGTCATAGGCATATTTCCAGGTAGTATAGTCAGCCTTCTGGATCTCGTCCCAGGGCAGCGCATCGGGGTTATCCTTTTCACGGATCTTCGAATATTCAAAGATATCCGGCAGTATGATATCGGAGGATACGCCCCTCAATTGGGTAGACCCGCCGCTGATGCGGTAGAACTTCTGCAAGGTCAGTTTCACCGTGCCCAGTTCGCTGTTGGCATCCCCGGATCCAAGGCCTCTGTCCAGCCCGATATTTCTTTGTACCGTACCCTTTCCATAAGTAGACGTGCTGCCAATGATCACGCCTCTTTTATAATCCTGGATAGCCGCAGCAAAGATCTCGGAAGCGGAAGCGCTCAATTCATTCACCATAACGGCCAGGGGGCCATCATACAGAACGGATTTATCATGGTCGGGAAGGATTTGGGGCTTGCCGTCACGGTCTTTTACCTGTACGATCGGACCCTGATCGATAAAGAGTCCCACCATCTGGACCACATCGTATAAAGAACCGCCGCCGTTATTGCGAAGATCGATGACGATGCCATCCACTTTCTGTTCCTTTAATTTCATGACTTCCCGGGCGACATCCACCGAACAGCGATTGCCTTTGGGATTATCGAAATCGGCATAGAATTCAGGTAAATAGATATACCCGATCTTTCCTTTATCTCCATTGACGATGGCGCTCCGGGCGAAAGTCGTCTCATCCTGTACGATCTCATCCCGGATCAGGGAGATCACCTTGGTAGATCCGTCCGTCTTCTTCAGCGTCAGTTTCACTTCGGTGCCCTTGTTGCCACGGATCAGTTTGACGGCGTCTTCCGTGATGAAGCCGGTCAGTTCCACGGGTTCCTGGTTACCCTGCCCTACCTTGACGATAATATCGCCCTGGTTGACCAATCCCGATTTCCAGGCAGGGCTGCCGGTGATCAGGGTAGCGATCTTTATATTGCCATCTTCTTCTTTCAAAGAAGCTCCGATGCCGAAGAATCGTCCGCTCATCTGCTCGTCAAAATATCTTTTCTCTACAGGAGGGAAATAATCGGTATGCGGATCCATGGATTGCACGATCGTCTGTACGAACATATTGAAGCGGTCGTCTTCCTTCACTTTCACTTTCAGTCTTTCATAAAAGCGATCCATCACCTTAAGCGAGCGGGCACGGGCATCTTTTTCAAGGTCTTCCTTGCTCCTCATGACATAGCCGGGCTTGTTCTTACTGGCTTCCTGTACCTCCAGGAGATCGTTATATCTTTCCAGCGTAAGATATTTAAGCCGCTTGCGCCAGGCTTCTTTTCTCTCCGCTTCATTTTTAGGAAATGCTGCCTTTTCATAATTCTGATCGACATATTCGTCTTTGCTGAAATCAAAAGGCTGGGAAAGGATCTCCCTGTATACGACTTCCGTCTCTGCCAGTCTTTTCTTAAAGATCTCCTCTACGGCAGGAACGAACTGGATAGTGGACTTACCCAATATCTCGTCATCGATCCGGGTCTCGTATTTACGGAGATCCCCGATATCGGACAACAGGAGCACATTCTTCTCCACGTCGACATCCGCCAGGTATTTATTGAATACCTCTTTGGAAAATTTGTCATCGATCTGCTTGGGACTGTAATGGATCTGCTCCAGCATCTCCCCTACATTGTGAAGGATCTTTTCGTATTTCGTGGGAGGATTCTCTCCTATACCGAGTGTCCTGAACGCTACAAATACACCCGCTCCTAAGATCAATAGGAGGACCGGCAAGTTTCTTTTACTAATCATATACTTTAACACTTTTATCATATACTAAATCCTGGACTAAACACTTTTACCCAGCTATTCAAAAATAACGATAAAATGGATGGTATGTTGCCGGTTAAAGCGAATATTAACATGCTGTTTGCCATAAATTCCATGAGCGGAAAAGGCATCCGGGAGCCCGGAACATGAAAAAACCCCAAAAACAGTGCATTTGATCGCCTGTAAATGGGGCTTTTTTTCGGGTGGATGATGGGGTTCGAACCCACGACCCCTAGAACCACAATCTAGTGCTCTAACCAACTGAGCTACAACCACCGTGTTTATCTGTCAACCAACTTGCTACAACTGCAGCATTGTGCTGCCAACCAAGCGGACTGCAAACATTGTAAGAGACGCGAAATTAACACAAATTGGTTTTCCTCCAAAAACAATATTTTATATTCCCGGGGGCGGCGAATTTCACGTTTCTTTGCAACCGCAAAATCCCTTGCTGGCAGACAAAAATAACTCACATGCATTCAATAAGCTGGTGGCTTTATACCATACCTTTTATCTCGGCGTTTATACATTGGCTGACCATCTGGATGGCGTTAAAATTATTGTTTCATCCCCGCCATCCTAAAAAAATACTGGGCTTCACCCTGCATGGGGTATTCCCGAAAAGGCAGAAGCAGATCGCCGAAAGCCTGGGACGGATCGTAGGACAGGAGCTGCTTTCCTTCGGAGATATCGAAAAGACGATCACCAACCCGGAGAACGTGCAAAAGATCCTGCCCCTGGCCGAGGCGCATATCGACCATTTCCTGCGAAATAAGTTAAAGGAAGCCATGCCCATGATCGCTATGTTCATCGGGGATAAGACCATCGGGCAGCTAAAAGCCGTATTCATGAAAGAACTGGAGGAATTGTTCCCCGTGATCATGAAGAACTATGTGGCCAACCTTAAGAACGACCTGGACCTGGAGAAGATCGTCGTGGACAAGATCGCCAATTTCTCTTCCGACAAGCTGGAAAAGATGCTGAACGATATCCTGACCAAAGAATTCCGTTTCGTAGAGGTCATCGGCGCCGCATTGGGATTCTTTATCGGTCTCTTACAAATATTCCTGACCCTCCTGATGCGGTAGAACGGTAGTACAGCGGAACTCCTTTAGCCTGTGCGAATTCCACCCTTCTATAGATTATTTATACCGTCTGTATAGATTGAGGCCATTTAGTAGCGTTTTTGCAGTGAATTTCGCGTTTCAAACGAATAATATCGAACATGAGTAAGATTTGGATAGTATTGATGGTCATGGGGTTGAGTTATACCGGCTTTGCACAGATCCCCGGTGGCGGGGGCGGCAGACGCGGCGGTAACTTTGGAGGTAATGGTCAGGCGGCCAATATCGGGCATTTCTATGGCAAGATCGTAGACGTCAAGACCGATAAAGGAATGGACGGGGTTTCCGTGCAACTGGTCCAAAGCAAGTTCGATACGGTGACCCGGAAAAGAAAAGATACGGTCATCAGTGGTATGATCACGGGACGCAACGGGCAATTCAGCCTGGAGAACCTCCCCATTTTCGGCAACTACCGCCTCAAGATCACGGCCATCGGGTATAAGCCCTACGACGAAAAGGTCGCTTTCGAAATGAAGATGGGCGGCGGCGCCAGATCCGCAGATGGCAGCGGCGTGGAAGGTATGCAACAAGCCCTGAACGGCATCGATAAAGACCTGGGCAATATAAAGCTGGCAGCCGATGCGCAAACGCTCGAACAGGTGACCGTAACGGCCTCCAAGCCCCTGATCCAGATGGGGGTCGACCGTAAAATATACAACGTAGAAAAAGATATTTCCGCCCAGGGCGGAACAGGCATCGATGTCATGAAGAATGTTCCTTCCGTACAGGTGGATATCGATGGGAACGTTACCCTGCGTAACAGCTCTCCTACCATCTTCGTCGACGGACGCCCCACCACCCTCACCCTTGACCAGATCCCTGCCGATGCGATCCAGAGCGTGGAGATCATCACCAATCCGGGCGCCAAATACGATGCTTCCGGCGGAACATCCGGTATCCTGAACATCGTATTGAAGAAGAATCGCAAAGCCGGTTACAATGGTAATGTCCGCGCCGGTATCGACAAACGCGGCAAGTACAATATCGGGGGCGATATCAATGTCAAACAGGGTAAGATCAATTTCTTCCTCAATGGCAACTACGGTCAGCGTAAATCCATTTCTCCCGGCAATACCGATCGCTACACCTTTACAAGATTTCCTTTCGACAGCCTGCGTCAGAGCGATAATAATATTAACAACGGCTATTTTGCCTTCGGCAGATTTGGCCTGGACTACCTGTTGGATAATCGTAATACGATCTCCCTCTCCGGTAATATCGTACACGGCAGCTTCAAGCCTTCCACCGTCAGCGATCTGTTCGTGGACACCCTCTTCCCTTCCGGAACGACCTATTCGAATACGCATCGCGTATCCAATACGGAAGGCCTGTTCAACAACCATGGCGGGATGCTGAGCTACAAACATACCTTCCCCAGGGCCGGGGAAGAATTTACGGCGGATGTCAACTATGGCAAAGGCAGCAATAACAACAAGAATATCATTAATTCGGAGATCTTCCCGATCAAGGGCAATCCCAATTCCTATAAATATGGACAGCGCCAGCAGGGCGACGGGGTTAGTGAAAATATAACGGCGCAAACGGATTATGTCAAGCCCCTCGGCGAAAAATCCAAGTTCGAAGTGGGTGGCCGTGTCGCGATCCGTAACAATACCAACGTTAATGATATCGATACGCTCAACCAGGCTACTCAAAAGTATTTCAACGAGCCCCTGCTTTCCTCTCATTATAAATACCGCGACCGGGTATTCGCAGGATACGTGACGTACTCCAATGCCCTTAAGAACTTTACTTACCAGTTAGGGCTGAGGGGAGAAAGATCCGATTATAACGGCACCCAGAACTTTACGGTCAAGGGCACGGGCCCGGGTGGATTGAATGACACCAGCGGGAATTTTAGCAATAAGTTCCCCCTCAGTCTCTTCCCCAGTGTCTTCCTTACCCAGAAGCTGGGCGACGACCAGGACCTTTCGCTGAACTATACGCGGCGGATCGACCGGCCCAACTTTTTCCAGTTGTTCCCCTTCACCGATTATTCCGACTCATTGAACCTGAGCAGGGGCAATCCCGATCTCAAACCCCAGTTCACCAATTCGATAGAAGTGGCCTATCAGAAGACCTACGCCGGCAACAACACATTCCTGGCCTCCGTCTACTATAAATATACCACGGACCTGATCACCCGCTACCAGTTCACCGGGCTCAACCCCATCAATGATTCTACGGTGATCATCAGCACCTATATCAATGCCAGATCCAGCTTTGTGGGAGGCCTGGAATTGATCGGCCGTAATTCCGTCACCCGGTGGTGGGATATTACCAGCAATATCAACGTTTACACCTCGAAGATCAATGTGATCGATACCGGCACCACGGTGATCCCTACGGTAGGACAGATCTATAGCTGGTTTGGCAAGATCAATAACACTTTCAAATTGCCAAAGAACTTCAGCCTCCAACTGACAGGGGACTTTACTTCCAAGACGGTATTGCCTCCGGGCGGCAGCGCCAGCAGCGGTGGCGGCGGCGGTGGTGGAAGAGGGGGTTTTGGCAATACGGTCAGCGGCAGCGCCCAGGGCTATTCCAAACCCTCCGGTGGAGTGGATGCGGCATTGAAATATGAGTTCCTGAAGAACAAAGTGGCCTCTCTGACGCTCAGCATAAGCGATATCTTCCGTTCCAGGATCAATGACGTGTATACTTCTTCGGCTTATTTCAACCAGGAAGTGGTTCGCAGAAGAGACCCCCAGTTCTTCCGCCTTCAGTTCAACTACCGCTTTGGTAAATTCGATATGGCCCTGTTCAAACGTAAGAACCTGAAAGGAGAAATGGAGAGTATACAGGGCGGCATGCAAGGCGGCGGCGGTGGACAGCAGCAATAAGCGAACAGCGGACAGACCGCGAATAGGCAGCAGCCAACAGACGGCGAACAGACAGAATGGGATCACCGAAGGAACAACCAGAAATGGGACCCGGGAGGGGATTGGCCGGAAAATTCAATTGGCCAGGGAACAGCCAGGAAACCGGATCAGTAAAGGAAGTACCCAAAAATGGGGAATCACCGAAGGAATAACCCAGGAATGGGGATCACTAAAGGAACAACCGGAAAATGGGATCAGCGATCGACACCACCGAAGGCAAAAGTCCCGGATCTCCCGGATCCCCCGGATCGGGAGCTGGAAATTATACCCTGCTGGCCCTTGGAGATTCGTATACGATCGGGGAAGGGGTGCCTTTGTACGAATCCTTTCCATACCAGACCGTACAGCTCCTGCGGCGATCGGGACATGCTTTTTTCGCTCCCGAGATCGTAGCCCGGACAGGCTGGACAACGGCGGAACTGGCAAATGGCATCGTGCAAACGCCCTTACTTCCCTCTTATGATTTCGTCACCTTGCTCATCGGGGTGAACAATGAATACCGCGGACGGAGCCTTCCCGAATTCGAAAAGGAGTTTGAAGCACTACTCAAACAAGCCATACAGGCCGCCGGCGGCCGGGCGCGCCATGTCCTGGTATTATCGATACCGGATTGGAGTGTTACGCCTTTTGCAGGGACGCATTTGCCGGATTCGAAAGGACGGGACAAAGCGGCTATCGCGCGCGAGATCGATGCTTTTAATGCCTCCGCAAGAACAATAGCCGGGAAATACGTCGTGGATTTTATCGATATTACGGAACACACCCGGGGATCTTCCTGGCTCGCTGCCGATCTCCTTCATCCTTCGGGGCAGGAATACGGGTATTGGGCAGAACAATGTGCGGAAAGGATCTCGGAAAGGATCTGATCCCAGCCATTCCTCCGGACCTCCACGCGCTGTGCCCCTCGTCAATAGATACTGTTCAGCCCATCCGTGTTAAGTTGAATGATGTCGGGTGCTTTTACAAAAGTGCTGTTATACCGGAACTGGATATCGGTATTGATCATGATCTTGAAGGATTGATTATAGAGGGTCTTTCGGGGGAAATAAGCAAAGCGGAACTCGATCGTTTTAAAGATAAGGTTCTCATTACGGCCCCGCATCCCGGCTCCGAGCCCATGATAAAGAGAGGCCTTGTCGAACTCCTGTTTCTCGGGATTCAGCAGGGAAATGTCCCCGAACGCAAAAGGCGCAAACTTGAATCCCAGCAGTTTATAAGTAAGGAAGAAGGTAGTTTCGGAATGCAGGGTGATCCGCTGGTGGCCAAAAGTCGAATCTCCGCTGAAATAACGAAGCCCGAAAAGATTGTCGATGGTGAGGGGATCGATCCCGACCCGGTTAAATTGGCGGGTATAGCTGAAATTGAAATATTGGCGGATCTTGAGCCGGGGGAAGGTGAACAGCCGGCTATAGAGTCCCGTGCCGACAAGGATCCCTCCATCCTGTACCTGGCCGTTCTTTAGAAATCCGCCCGTCCGGAGGAAGTATTGAATAAAATTCCCCCGCTTGGTGGTCTGGTAAAAATTGACATCGGCTCCCGCATAAGGCCTTTCCAGATACAGTTGTTTGTACCATCCGCCGGTCAATGCAACGTTATAGCCCTCTGGCACGTCCTCGGTAGTACCGAAACCATAGATGTAGTTCGTCTTGTAAAAGTCTTGTCTGAAGAAGGTGAACTGCCCAAGGACGGCCTGCCGGTCATTATAACGGAAATTAAAATTATTCCCGATCTGATAGGGCGTCTCATAAAAGTGATTGTTCAGGTAACGGACACTGATAAATCGCCGGTCACGAACGGTATTATTATTCAGGAATTTTTCCGACCCGATATTCCAACCGACCCAGGCATCCCGGATCCGGTAGCGATATTTGCGGAATGAAGTATCGGGCTTGGCGTAGCGGTTGAATGTTTCGTTCTCTCCTACCGTGATATTTCCCGCGAGATGGGCATAAGGGGCATACAGGGGGCGGTCGAATTTAATAAACCAGGATCGTTGATCGGGGGTACCATCGGTAATATCATCGGCGATCTGGGTGTAGGTGGCGGATGCATTGACGAAGGTATGGGCGATATTGCTCTTGGTGTACAGGAGCTGATAGCCGAAATGAGGGTTGCGGTTCTGCTCCTCAAAGATACCCAACTGGATCCGCTGACCTCCGCCGAAGGCATTGGCATCACTGATATTTCCCCGGATGCTGGTTGGGTTTATCCCAAAACTTCCCAGCGCCCCTCCGATACTGAAAAGATCTTTGACGATGACGACGATGTCTACGGAATCTTCGATACCGGGAAGGTAATTGACCAGTATCCGGGCATCCTGGATAAATTCCAGCGAACGGATCAATCGTTCATTATCGGCCAGCTTATAGGCGCTGAGGAGCGTTTTTTCTTTTATGAACAAGGAATTTCGGATCACCCAATCCCGGGTCGTATGATGCAGGTTGTTTAAGAGCCGGGTGCCAAAATATTGCAGTCGCTTCGATGTGTCTCCGAAATTCTGTTCGAATCCATAATTTTTGATGATGATACGGCGGATCACCATACCCTCGTATTGCTTGAAAGGAAGCTCACTCTTGGTATTTAGGGCATCAGCCTGGGCGGCGCTGTCAGAAGGGTTCCCCCGGGTAATGGCATTGCGGAAAAATTGGAAAATATTATTATTCTTCCACCTGCCTTTATGCCGGCTGCTATCAGTTACCTGGCCGAAAGAGTAAGAATAAAACAACGTGCAGGCAAACAAGGCCACTAACCGTATCCTGTGATTCTTTTTCAAGTAGCTGGTTGGGTCAAAATTGTTTTTTATTACCGGGTTCCAATATAAGCATAATAACGGGCGCTTTCGGCGACCTTTTCCCTTCGGCCCGAAATTCCTGATTTTATTGTTACGGACTTGTTATAAAGCAGACCCTCCACATTTTTAACGCATACCGCCCTTCCACTGGTATTGTTTTTGAACTATCTACCTATATCATTACCAGCTATACCATTCGAAAATTTATGCATATGAAAACAGATTCCCTGGCCATTCTTCCCGTCCTTTTCTCAGATCTTACCGAATTGCCCCGGATAGCCTATAACAACGGCCGGCCGCGTCAGAAAACGGACGTGATCAGGCTTCCCCTGTCTACTCCCCCGGATGAAAAGGAGATAGAAGAATTGAACAGGCTGGCGGCCAAACATCCATTTTGCATCCGCTACAAGGTAAAAAAGCATGATACCTTGTAAGGGTATGTAGAAAAAATTCCCGCCCGGAGGGATCGTTTTCCACATACTTTTGTTGCACATCTAAGGAAGATTCTTTAATTTATCGATGAACTGATTTAAAAAGGAGAGTTTAAAGATCTCTTTTTCCGGTTCATCGGCATCGAAGTTCATAAACAAGATATCTCCTTCTTTGGAAAGCGTAAGCAGGTAGTGGTCTTTCAGGAAAATATCATAGACGATCAGGTCGCCGTGGTCCTTTTCCTTTACTTCGTACTCTACCAAACCTCCATTTATGGAGATCGTAATGAGATCTGTCTTTAAATTTTGCATACGGTATCTTTTAAGGACAGAGCATAAAAAGTCGCGCCAGCATCATTTAAAAATAGCCATATGGAAAAAAGTTTCCCTGCCACGCAAAGACCGAAGGGGCCTACTCCTGAAAGGTCCGGAAGTAAAGGTCCTGCTAAAAGGAATTCCAGCCTGCAATCCCTCTTTCTGAACGAACTCCGGGATTTATACAGTGCCGAAAAACAACAACTCCTGACGATCCCGGCCATGAAAAGGTCGGCATCCTCCCTGAAATTGCAGAATGTGCTGGCCACTCACCTGGATTGTACCGGGGAGCAGGTCGACAGATTGGAACAGGTGTTTAAAAAAATGGGGCAAAAGCCTCAATCCCGTGATTCGGAAGTTATCCTAAGTATGACCCGGATCTGGGAAGCCGCCGTTGCGGGGACGGACGAGGGCACAGCCTGCCGCGATGCGGGACTGATCCTTGCAGCCCAAAAGCTGGAACACTATGAGATCTGCACCTACGGTAGCCTTGCCCAGCTCGCCCGCACCCTGGAACAGGACGAAGTGGCCGATCTGCTGGAAATGAGCTTGCTCGAAGAAAAGGAGGCGGATGACCTCTTAACGAGCCTTGCTGAAAATTATATCAACCCCGAAGCCAGTCGGGAATAAGACCGCCCGGCAGGGAGAACCACAGGACCACCCTGTGGCGCTGTTGTCGATCCCAGTGGCACCGGCATCATAAAATATCTTCTTCCTGATAATCGTATCGTTCTTTTATCCGATGGGCCACTTCACCAAGCGGTGGCCTTTGGGGGTGGTTGTCGACTCCCCGCTCCCATTGATCGAGCTCTTCCTGGATATGCTTTTTCTGCAGACCGGCCAGTTTTTCCATCAATTCTTCCGTCGTTGCCTTTTTGCGGCGGTAGACCCCATTCTTCTTATCCTGCGTAAGTTCCTTTTCCCGCACCATCTCATTTTCAGAGGCTGCCATTTGCAGTAATTCCGTCTTTGCCAGCGCAAGATCATAGGGGCCGGTATTCATGATCAGTTTGGAGAGGATGGGGCCTGTCTCTATAAGAATGATTAGCAGGGAGATGAGCAGGTTGGCCCAAAAAACACTGCTTTCACGACTGGAAAGATCGGAAAGGGCTTTGTTCTTTTCCAGAAAGCCTACATCGGCGGCGACCCGGGATTCATATTGTCGTCTTTTCTCTTCTTTATTGGCATTGGCATCCTTTACAAGGCTATCCTGATAACGGATCTGCCCTTCCAACTCCTGCAACTCGGGAGCATAACGCTGCAGGGCTGCCAGGTAAGCGCCTTGCTTCAAACGGGTCAGTTGATCGATCCCCCTTTTCTGCGATCCGCCGGTGCCGTCGGCCTCCTCGACATAGGCCTGTTGTAAATGGTGAAGCGTATCCTCCAGGCCCGATTTCCGGGTAAGGAGACGGTCCCGCTCCTGTTGTGCAGTGGAAAGCAGGTTACGGTTCTCTGCCAGCAGCAGGCTGTCGTTCAGAAGGATCTTCTTATGCCTGTTCTCGGCTACCTGGACATCTATTTCCTTTTCGAAGATCTTTAGTTCCAGGGGGCGTGCAATGGTCACCCCGATAAGAAGAGCGAGGGCGATACGGGGCATGGCCATCCAGATCTGCTTGCGCCGGGACACGCCGTATTTCCGCATGGTAGCCACCAGGAAGCGGTCGAAATTAAAAATGATCAATCCCCAGATCAGCGCGAAAGCGACCGCCCAGATGGGATCATTGAATACACTGTAGATGGCATATCCGGCAGATAGGCCCGCCAGCACGAAGGTGGCCAGCAGGACACCGCCCAATCCGGCATATTTAGTTTGCTCCGACGGACAGTCCCGCAGCAGTTGCTGGTATGCACCGGCACACCACCACAGGAAATGGGATTGGGTCGACCTCTTGGCAGGGCTCCTATTGAATGAATCATAGGTATAGGGGCCTTCGGACCGGCCATTTTCACTAGTAGGCATGAGTTGTCAGTTAAGTAAAGGAATGGTTGATGTAGTTGGAGTGGGAACAGGACCCAGAACGGCAAAACCCCGGGAAAATTGCAAAAGAAAAGCTAAAGCCCGGGCGGGGCCCCGGTCCGGGTGTTTTGGGTAGTTCGTATGAATGTACGAATTTTTTAAAAGTTCGTATGAATGTACGAACTGTGGAGGGAATTCGTATATTTGTACGAATTTAGAAGGATATGAACAAGCACATGAATACATACGCAATACTGACCGGGGACGTCGTTAATTCCACCAAACTCAAAGCCAGGAATGAAAAGGCACTGATGAAAGCACTGCGCGGAATCCTGTCGCCGCATAAATTCGAATTTTACAGGGGAGACAGTTTCCAGGTGTATATGAAGTTGCCGGCAGGGTCTTTGAAATTAGCCTTACTTTGCAGGACGATCGCCATTAGTTTATCGGAAGAAGAAGCCTCGGGCAGATACGATATCAGACTAAGCATTGGCATCGGCACGGTACAGACGCCGGTAAAAAAGTTAGGATCGGCAAAAGGAGAGGCCTTTGTTTTATCGGGTCGGGCCTTTGATGAACTGGAAAAAGAAGGCCGCCGGCTGGCCATTTCAACAAAAATGCCTATCGCGAATAGCGGGCTCCGGGTCATAGCGGACTATATCAACAGTATTTATAAAGATATGACCCCAAAGCAGGCCGAGGTCATTTATGAACTATTGACAGGCAAAAGCCAACAGCAGGCAGCGGTGCATTTAAAGAGATCAAAAAGCACGATCCACCAACGCATGAATTCAGGACGATGGCCCGAGATCGAAAGACTATTGGAGCAATTTGAAAACCTTATCGCACAGATCATATGAATACACAGATCATTTGGTGTTTAAAATTATTGCTGGCACATCTGACGACTGACTTTATATTACAACCCACCACCTGGGTCCGGGACAGGAAGGCGCGTCATTTCAAATCGGAAAAACTATACCTGCACGGACTCGTTACGGCCATCGTAGCATGGTGCTTTATAGGATGGGAACATTGGATAATAGCCCTGGTCATTTTTTTCACCCACACGATCATCGATGGATGGAAGTCCTATCTGAAAGACACTATCCGCAATTTCCTGCTCGATCAGCTCTTACATATAGTCGTACTCTTCCTATGCTGGTATTTTTCATTTCTTCAATGGGAACTGGTAAAGAATGCCTGGCAGAAAGTAAACAACAGCGTGCATTTTTGGGCGATTGCCGCTGCGGTGGTTTTCCTGACGACTCCGGCAGGCATCCTGATCGGGCAACTGACCAGGCAATGGCGGGAAAAAATAAAAGATGCGGAAAGTCTTTCCAATGCAGGAAAGTGGATAGGCATCACTGAAAGGGTCATCGTCCTGATCCTCGTATGTTTTAACCAATACGCAGCCATCGGGTTGTTGGTAACGGCAAAAGGCATCATCCGGTTTAACGAAAAAGACAGGCAGGAGATCAAGACGGAATATCTTGTTATCGGCACGCTCCTTAGCATTGGCCTGGCCATCGTTACAGGGTTGATCCTAAAGACAGGGATACCCGCGACAGGCTCCTGACCCTGAAATAAACACCGGAAAAAAGCAGTAATTTTTTACGGCGCCACCACCACAACGCCCCTTTGCAACAAGGCCGTATGGATCAGCCCCGCAAAGGCAACGGCCTGGCTACCGTCCCCATGAATGCAAATAGTCCGGGCCTCCAGGTTGATCTCTTTGCCCCTGACGGCTTCCACTTTACCCTCCTGCACCATTTTCAACACCTGCCGCAGCGCTTGCTGAGGATCTTCGATCAGGGCATGAGGTTCGCTGCGGGGAGTCAGGCTGCCATCCTCGCGATAAGTCCTGTCCGCAAACACTTCGTGTACGAAGGGAACACCGGAGCGTTCCGCCTCCATCTGCATATGACTACCGCTCAGTCCATAGAGAAGTAAAGAAGGGTCGAAAGCCTTAACGGCCCGGCAGATCCATGCACTGACAAGAGGATCTTTCGCGGCCCGGTTGTACAAAGCTCCGTGCGGCTTGACATGATGCAGGCGGGCGCCGGCATCCCTACATATCTTTTGTAAAGCATCGAGTTGATGGATGATGATCCCGGTCAATTCCTCCAATTGGAAGGTACTACCGGCCCCGGGATCCAGCAGGTCCACTCTTCCGAAATTTTCCCGGTCGGGATAGGATGGATGCGCACCAATGACAACGTTCTGTTCAAGGGCCATCTCCACCGTCCTGCGCATGACATCGGCGTCTCCCGCATGAGAGCCGCAGGCAATATTAGCAGAGCTGATAAAAGGCATGAGAAGTCCGTCATTCTCCATGCCTTCTCCCATATCACAATTAAGATCGATACGCATCTCAACGCTTTTCAGCATACCAGTTCATTCAGGTGATCCATACAGGCTCTTTGCAGGATATGCAATTCCTTTTGCTGAGCTACCAACAGGTCTTCAGCTATCCCCGTGTCCATCAGTTTGAATTGTATACAATCACTGGGCCGCAGTTGCGCCAGTTTGGGTAAATGAGCCGACACCACATGGGCGATGCGTGGGTAACCGCCGGTAGTCTGGTGATCGGCCATCAGCACGATCAATTGTCCATCGGGCAGAAGCTGCACCGTCCCGAAACTTACAGCCGAGGAGATGAGGTCCTGTTGATCTTCCGATTCGAGCGCCGGTCCTTTTAATTGATATCCCATCCGATCCGATGAGGGGTGGATCAGGAAATTACTTTCGAGAAAATGTTTTCGGGAAGCGACCGTAAGCCTCCCCCATTCTTTCCCGGGGATAAAGCCGATCTCATGAGGATAACGATACGATTTTTCCGTATTCACGCGCCAGGGCAAGATCTCAAAGTCGCTTTGCTCTTTCAGGAGCCCGGCAAAATAAATAGTATTTTCTTTGAAGGAGAGCTCGTCCCCTTTTTTCAGGGCCTGTCCATGCCAGCCTCCTTCCGCAGCCTTGAGGTTGGTGCTATAACTATTCAGCCATTTCTCGATACACAGACCTCCGTGAACACTGAGATAACAGCGGCTCCCACGCACCAGTGAGGGGAAATGCAGGATCGTATTCTTTCGTATGACCACGGGCTGCCAGCAGGGGATCACATGATCATTGACGGTAGGAGAAAAATCCGCTCCCGTAATAGCTACCAGGGTATTCTGATCGAAAAGGATCTGGGGACCGGGGAAATGGATCTCGATGATGGCCTCCTGTCTGCAATTGCCCACGAGCAGGTTCGCTACCTGGGCTGCATATCGATCCATAACGCCACCGGGAGAGATACCCCAGCTCCCGTAGCCGGTGCGTCCAAGATCTTGTATGGTGTCCAGCAATCCGGGTTTGATGATAGAGAACGACATACGATGACAATTTGGTGTGCAATGGTTGTTAGGGGGGTGAACAAGGGCGGATTACTATGCAATGTAGGATTGTCAGGGCAAGGTTCGGATCATTGATTTGTTAAAAAGGGATGCGAAAAAAGACGATGAAATTATTATGCCAGGGAAGATACGCCTTTCCCGGAAAACCGGGGAGCCATGGTCGATCATCCTGCGAGAGCAGCCCGGTACTCCCCTTCCGTTACCGGCACAAACTGTACCCGGTCGCCGGGTTTCAGCCGGATAGGGACCTCCGCATGGGGATCGAATAGTTTCAAGGAGGTACGGCCGATGATCTGCCACCCGCCGGGGCTGTTTAAGGGATAGATCCCCGTTTGATTGCCGGCGATGCCTACGCTGCCGGCCATTACAGGAACAGGCTTATCTTTTCGGGGAATCTCCAGCCTTGGGTCGATCTTCCCCAAATAGGGGAACCCGGGTAAAAAACCGATCATATATACCCTGTAAACCACGGAACTATGCAGGTGGATCAATTGCTCGCGGGATAGGCCCTTCTTTTGGGAGAGCCAGCCAAGGTCCGGACCATAAGGTTCTTCATAGCAAACAGGTATGCTGATCCTGCCTTCCGTCCCCCCGGAAAAAGCTGCCGGTTCACCGGATGAAGGCAGGGGCTCCTCCGATGAAAGTCCTACCTGCCGCCAGGCCTCTTCCAGCTTTTCACACATAATAATAAAGGCGGTCTTCCGGCGATCAGCACTTCCCTCCCTGATCTCTGCCGGGTCATAAAAGACGGAAACGGAGCTGTATGCAATTATAATGTCTTTGATACCCGGAAAGCGATGGAACTCCATCCATTCCTTTATCGCCAGGGCCTTCCTGTTCAGATCCTTGCTGATGCAGTCTCCCAGGTCCATCGTCAGGGCGGAATCTCCCAGCGGAAATATCGTTAAAGGGTGTTTGTCCATTTGGCCTGTTCAAACCTACGTTAAAATGATTAACAGGCAAAGAATACCTGTTCGGGAGCCGCTAAGCTAAATTTGGGTAAGTCTGCCCGGAGTCGCCGGGAATGGGGCCAGGAGAAGCTAAATTGCTGACCCTCAATAATAAACAATTGTGATTTTTTCGCTTTAGGGGTTTCCCGGGTCCGCTCCAATTTTTTAATCTGGCCGTTATACTGTAAACTTGCAAGCCAACGGGCCTATTTAAACCAGTTAACGAACACATGGCTAAGAATTTATTGATAGTGGAGTCTCCGGCGAAAGCGAAGACCATCGAAAAGATCCTGGGCGAAGATTTTGAGGTTAAAAGTTGTTACGGACATATCCGGGACCTGGCGAAGGGCGATATGGGAATCGACGTAAATAACATGTACCTACCCCGATATATAGTTCCGGAAGACAAGGAAAAGGTCGTCAAGGAGCTGAAAAGCCTCGCCAAGAAATCAGGCGAAGTATGGCTCGCAACGGATGAGGACCGTGAAGGGGAAGCCATCAGCTGGCATTTGTGTGAAGTCCTGGGCCTGGATCCTGCACTGACCAAACGCATTGTCTTTCATGAGATTACCAAGCCTGCCATCCTTTCTGCAGTAGGGAAACCCCGCACGGTAGACATGAACCTGGTGAATGCCCAGCAGGCCCGCCGGATCCTGGACCGCATCGTGGGTTTCGAATTAAGCCCCGTGCTCTGGCGTAAAATGAGCATGAAGAACAACCTTAGCGCAGGTCGTGTCCAGAGCGTAGCTGTCCGGATCATCGCGGAAAGGGAAAGGGAGATCAATGCCTTTTCTTCCACCAGCACCTTTAAAATAGAAGCATTCTTTACGGCGAAGGACCTTTCCGGGAAGACGGTCACTTTCACGGCAGAAGGTAAAAAACAGGCCTCGGCCGAAAACGCGGAGCAATTCCTCCAAAGCTGTATCGGGGCTAATTATACGGTTGCCGATATCCAGGTAAAGCCCGGCAAGAAAACACCCGCGGCCCCTTTTACCACCTCTACCCTGCAGCAGGAAGCCAGCCGGAAACTAGGCTATTCCGTCAGCCGGACCATGCTCCTGGCTCAAAAGCTCTACGAAAGCGGTAAGATCACCTATATGCGTACGGACAGCGTCAACCTGAGCGAAACGGCCACCGATGCCGTCAAACTGCAGATCGCCAGCCAATACGGTAATAAATATATCCAGGTCCGGAAATTCAAGAACAAGAATGAATCCGCCCAGGAAGCGCATGAAGCGATCCGCCCTACCGAAATGGAAAGTATGTCGGTGGAAGATTCGGACGGCAGGAGATTATACGAACTGATCTGGAAACGCACCATGGCGAGCCAGATGGCCGATGCAGAACTGGAAAAGACCATTGCGAAAATACAGGTCTCCACCAATAAGGAAGAATTGACGGCCAGCGGAGAAGTATTGAAATTCGACGGGTTCCTGAAAGTATATATGGAAGATAAGGACGAAGAGGATATGACTGAGGACGAACAGGGAGAAGGAATGTTGCCGCCCCTTACCGTGAAGCAGGTCCTGCCGCTGAAAGAAATGAAGGCGATCGAACGGTTCAGCCGCCCCCTGCCAAGATACACCGAAGCCTCTCTCGTGAAAAAACTGGAAGAACTGGGTATCGGCCGGCCTTCGACCTACGCTCCTACCATCTCTACGATCATTAAAAGGACCTACGTCGAAAAAAGAGACAAGGAAGGTGTAAAAAGAGATTTCAGGATCCTTGAATTAAAGAACGACGTTATAAAAAAACTCGTCGAGCAGGAAAATACCGGCGCCGAAAAATCGAAGCTCTTCCCTACGGATCTGGGATTGGTCGTAACGGATTTCCTGAAAATGTATTTTGACGATATCATGGATTATAACTTCACGGCCCGCATCGAAGAAGAATTCGATGAGGTCGCCCAGGGAAAGATCCAATGGAATAAAATGATCGACGATTTTTACCTTCCCTTCAAAAAGGATGTAGATAAAACGATCGAAACGGCAGAGCGTATCAGCGGCGAAAGAGACCTGGGCATCGACGCCCAGACCGGGAAAAAAGTCATCGCCCGCATGGGCCGTTATGGCCCGATGGTGCAGATCGGCGACAGCAGCAACGAAGAAGACAAACCCCGTTTTGCCAAGTTAAAGAATACGCAAAGCATCGAGACCATTAGTTTTGATGAGGCGATGGAATTGTTCAAACTGCCGCGTAATCTCGGAACTTTTGAGGATTCGGACGTAGTGGTGAATATCGGCCGCTTCGGTCCCTATATCGCACACGACAAAAAATTCTACTCACTGGGCAAAGAATACGATCCCTATAGCATCACCTTCGAGGACGCCACCCCCATCGTCGTGGAAAAAAGAGCCGCCAAGGAACAGCGTACGATCAAGGTCTTCGAAAAGGAAAAGATCCAGGTGCTGCGCGGCCCCTATGGTCCTTATATCAAACAGGGATTGCGTAATTATAAACTCCCTAAAGAGAAACAGGATACGGCTGCCGATCTCAGTATCGAAGAGGTGAAGGCGATCATCGAAGAGGTGAAGGCCAACCCACCCAAACGCGTACCCCGAAAGAAAAAGTAAGGGCACCCAAGGCACACAATTTTCCCACGTGGCGAGACGTTCTAAGGTACGAAGACACCCTTAGCCCTTACCCGCAGTGCCCGGTAATAAACATTTCCTGCATGCTTGTGGATAAGAAGTTTAAGAAAGTTTTATAAACTTCCCCGATATTGATCCGCGTAACCTGCGTACCTATATCAGAGAAGAAACTAAACGACATGCAAGAAAACCAAGAAATCAAAGCCCTTTTTCACCTGATCGACGACCCGGACGGTGAAGTTTTCGACTCCGTAAGTACCAGGATCGTAAGCTATGGCCGGGGGATCATCCCTAACCTGGAGCACCTCTGGGAAAACACGATCAGCGCAGAAGTTCAGGAACGCATCGAACTCCTCATCCATAAACTGCATTACCGCGATCTGACGGAAGATTTCCTGCACTGGAAGAGCAGCAGCTACCAGGACCTATTAACGGCATCCCTGCTGGTGTCCAAGTTCCAATACCCCGACCTGGTGACCACGCCCGTATTGCAGGAAGTAGAGAAACTCCGCCGGAACATCTGGCTCGAACTGAACAGCTATCTCACGCCGCTGGAACAGGTGAATGTACTGACCAGTATCTTATATAATTACTACGGCCTGAAAGGGACGGAAGTAGGCTACCAGCACCCCGAAGAATTCCTGATCAATAAGCTGATCGAGACCAAGCGGGGGAATGCCATTTCTAACGGCGTCCTCTACCTGCTGTTGAGCGAGTTGCTGGATATCCCCGTGAAAGCGATCAATATCCCCCGGCAGTTCGTCCTGGCCTATATCAAGCCCCAATACGAAGAAAATCCCGAAAAGATAAGCCCTGCACAGCGTATCGAATTTTTTATCGATCCCATGAGCGGGCAGGTGTTCACGCACAAGGATGTGGAGAGCTATTTCCGCCGCGTCTCGGTCCCTCCCGTAGCGTCTTATTTCAAGCCGCTGTCCCACAACCGCATTATACAGACGGCCCTCGAAGAGTTTAGTAAGTGCTTCGATGATGAACGGCATAAGTACAAGCAGCTTGAACTGATGGCCCTATCCAAATTGCTGAATGATTAGTGGGGGATATTATTCCTTACTGTCAGGCGCGATTCCAGCCAACTTATAGTCCTCTTTTCTAATCTTATAATAGGTTTCGTTGCCCAATAGAATATGACCATCTGGTTTTAAGATAACATATATGGGGTCAGGTAATTCTTTGGGATCATTTTCTTTTATTTCTTTGACTGTCCCTCCTTCAATAGTAAATATATAGGAGGTTTCATTGGATTGAGCAGTGATTATTTTGCCTCCTTCTACAACTTTACGTGAGATAATAGTAAGATATAGCTGATTTTTTACCAATCGATATTTCCCTTTTAGAGCATATATTCCGCGACTATCTTCGTTGTCATTGGAAAAATGCACCACAAAAGTCCCATCATTAAAAAACCTAAAATTTTGCTCCAATCCATTACCTACTCGTTTTGAATCACGCTGCCAAACACCCATTAAATCATCTTTTTCGATGCAACAAGAATCTTTCTTCCCTTGTCCAAATACATGCAGCACAAGCGCAAATGAACTTAATAACATGATGAAATTTCTCATTATATGCAATTTTTAGTATTAAAACCTAATGCTACCCAAGGCAGCGCCTAGAACTACACCGACCGCCTGTGCATCGATTTTGGGTGTAACAGTAGGGCTTAATTTATAAAAATCCAACTTATTTATAGACGACTGACTTGGGAAAACCGCTTCGCCTCTAGGTCCAGGCCCAATAGGCATGATCCCGTTAAATCTACCGACATTGGCGATAGTCCCCGGCTCATTGTCTGTTCCGGCTGTAAATGTTCCCACATGTCCATGTCCATCCCCAGTAGACCCAAGATTGATTTCTGAAAACAAAGATAAACTACCATTCTGCGCATTCTGTTGGGCACCATTTTGATCAGTCGATACTAAGTCGGAGTTTTTAGAAAACAAATAGTGTAATTCATTGGCAGTACCGAACTGTGTGAGATTTTCAGAATTATTAGTAGCTGAAGCCACAGTTTCAAGCACATTCTCGGTAGCGAAATTACAAAATGTCGGACCAGGAGGGCCAACTGGATCCAAAGCAGAGTTGGATAGATTTAGGTTTTGCTGCTCATTTATAGCAGTTTCCAAATTCACCATGCTCATTCCCGGTCTTGATTCATCAAATCCGGTAAATACATAATGCAATTCAGTCCCATTTCCCTTTTGCTGATATTGAGCGTTGGAGCCATCTGCCACATGCGTTACTAGATTTCCTTTCTTATCTCTAAAGTCGGAGGTCGCCTCCATTCCGTCCGGGTCAATAAACCGTATCGGATTATCGTTTGCATAAGTATATGGGCTCCACCTTCTACTCTTATCTGCCAGGGGATCTATAGCCCACCATCTATCTAATTGCGGATCCTGCATCCTGGCTCCATAATCATACTCTTCTAGCCCCGTTCCGTCGGAAAACTCTTTGTTTTCAAGTTCTTTGCCGTTGAACTTATATTTATTTTCAGTGTAATTCACTTTCAAGGCCTTATCAGATATACTCGTCATGGTGAGCCCACCCGGATAATAGTGGGTTTCTTCCAACAGCGGTCCGCTATAAGTCTTTATACTCAGGTTATCAAAGAACACATCCCAGCCTGGGGTGGCGTTGCTAACGTAAATATACAAATATCCGCTCTTAGTGATC
>Ga0307516_10003120_pt1 | contig 21558 bp, 15 predicted proteins | sample 19_EM_MG_FD_203310 | JGI IMG/M metagenome (GOLD analysis project Ga0307516, IMG submission 203310) | Populus trichocarpa ectomycorrhiza microbial communities from riparian zone in the Pacific Northwest, United States - 19_EM | ecosystem: Host-associated > Plants > Roots > Unclassified | place... | reverse complement strand
GAGTCGATACCGATACCTGTACATGTTTGTCGCGCAACGATCCGGCTTTTCACGCGACAATCTTTCGATGCACAAGACACCGATGCCCTCTTCACGAAGCGAGTTGCATGATGCCCGAGACGCGGCAAAATTCGAGACCCCAAGATTGGGGGGGTTCCGCAAAACCGTTGCATCTTCAACATGCAAATTCGTGCTAGCGATCACTTGTCTAGGCATGTCCGGCTGTGGTACGACCAGCGATGGTTCCGGCATGCTGGATCGCGGCCTGCAAGCGGTAGGCCTGCAGCGTCCCCAGCCGCAGATGCCGACACTTGACGGGGTATCCGGCACAGTACCCGGTAACGTATTGACACTGTCGCGAAAAATCACGTTGCGGCTGCACGCGGGCGACGTGCTCAACACCGATGCCAACGGCCGATCCCTTTCAGTTGTTGCAAGGATTTACAAATTGCGCGACAAGACCGCGTTCGAATCGGCACCCTATGCGGACTTCCAGGAACTGAAGCCGGCGAAGCCACCGGAATTTGCCGCGGACGTGGTCGAGGCCAAGGAGGTCGTGCTGACGCCGGGCAAGCAATATGACGTGATTGAGACAGTCGGCGCGGACGCCCCCTACTTTGCAGTCGTCGCGCTTTTTCGAGCGCCCGCGCAACAGCGCTGGCGCTTCGTGTTCGACACGAAGTCAGCCGCCTCCTCTGGCGTGACGATGGGCGCGCACGCGTGCGCGCTGAGCGTGTCCGCGGGACAGGCGCTGGACGTGGCACCTGAAATGCTCCGCGTGGCCGGCGTGCACTGCGCACAGTCATGATCCTTGAAGTAAGCTGTTGATCTGTCCGGCGCCGATGACCGGTCTGGCAGCACGCACGCGATCATGACCGCGCGTGCCGCACAGGGAGAACGCGAGGGTGCAACCTGCAAGCGCACCGTCGCATGAAGATTCAAACAATGAAGCAGGAAGCCAATTGATTCGCTCGTCCAAGGTTCTTTGGGGGGAGGGGCTGATGCTCCGCCCTCAACACTTCCAGCGTCAGGATGCTTATCACGAGTGGCGCCAGGCCGAGATGGCCCGCGCGATGCACCCGTACAGCTGGGGCCTGCGCCGACTGAAGGTCGATGTCGATGCGCTCGCCACCGGCAGCCTGCGCGTACTCGAGCTGCAAGCCGTGTTTCCCGATGGGGACGCGTGTGCCGCCCCGCAGGACGACGAGCTGCCCGAGACGGTTTCGCTGACCAGCATTCCGGCCGGCGCGGCCGAGGTGGTGTTCCACCTGGCCCTCGCGCCGATGCGATCGGCCGGCCACAACTTCGCCACCGCCGACGACGAGTCCAAGGCGGCCTCGCGCTACCTGATGCGCAACGAGACCTCTGCCGACTGGTTCACGTCGGCCGTCGAAGCCAGCGTTCCCACGCTGCGCCGCCGACTGCGCCTGGTGAGCGATCTCGAGGCGCGCGAGCATCTCGTCACGATGCCGCTGCTGCGCTTGCGCCGCCAGGCCACCGGAGGCTTCGAGCTCGACCAGCACTTCGTGCCGCCCGCGATGTCGCTGGCCGCCGCGCCGATCCTGCAGTCGGTGCTGCGCCGCCTGCTCGACGTGCTGCAGGCCAAGGTGGACGCGCTGTACGGAACCCACCGCGAACCTTCGAAGCACGTCATCGAATTCCGCTCCGGCGACATCGCCTCGTTCTGGCTGTTGCACACCTGCAGCGGCGCGTTCGCCGGCTTGTCCCATCTTCATCATCACCCGCTGCTGCATCCCGAGCGCCTGTTCGAACGCATGCTCGAGCTGGCCGGCGCGCTGATGACCTTCTCCAAGTCGCACGGCCTCGCCGACCTGCCCGTCTACCAGCACGACCTGCCGGGCCCGGCCTTCGCGAAGCTGGACCACATCGTGCGCGACCTGCTCGAGACGGTGATCTCCACGCGCTCGTTCGCGATCGCGATGAACGAGATCCGGCCGTCTTACTACCAGGCTCGGCTCGAGTCCGAGAAGATCGACAGCCACACGCGTTTCTACCTCGGCGTGCAGGCCGGCATGCAGCCCTCGGAGCTCGTGGACGTCATTCCGATGCGCCTCAAGATCGGCGCGGCCGACGACGTGGAGAAGATGGTGCTGTCGGCCGTCGCCGGCGTGCGGCTGTCGCATGCGCCGCAGGTGCCGGTGGCGATCCCCGTGCGGCCGGGCCACTACTACTTCGCGCTCGAGCCGCGCGGGGCGTTGTACGACCGCATGCTGCAGTCGCGGCTGATCACGGTGTACGCGCCCAGCGGCCTGCCCGACCTGCAGCTCGAGCTGTTCGCGCTGAACGGCGAGCAGTAAGACATCCCGGGAAGAACAATCAATGAGCACCGCTCCCACCCCTTCGCTGCTCGGCGCCGCCGCGGCCGCGCCGGGCAACGCCAAGGCGCCCACGGTCAGCACCGAGCCGCGCACCCTGATGGACTTGTTCTACCAGGGCTTCTACATGATCTTCCTGCTGCGCAACGGCTACACGCCCGCGGACGGGCCCACGTACCGCGAGCGCCTGCGCCAGTTGCTGGCCCAGGTGGATCGCGGCGCGAAGAAGCTGCAGCTCGACCCCGACGACGTTTTCCAGGCCAAGTTCGCCTTCTGCGCGTTGATCGACGAGATCATCCTGATGTCCAAGCTGCGCATCCGTGACGACTGGGAACGCAACCCGCTGCAGCTGGAGATGTTCGGCGAGCACATGGCCGGCGAGAAGTTCTTCGACTCGCTGGAGAAGCTGCGCGGCGAAGGCGCGCGCCGCGTCCAGGTACTCGAGGTGTTCCACATGTGCCTGCTGCTGGGCTTTCAGGGACGCTACATCCTCGAGGGCGTGGAAAAGCTGTCGTGGCTCACGGCGCGATTGGGCGACGAGATCGTGCACCTGCAGGGCAAGCGCGCGCCGTTCTCGCCGCATTGGGCGCCGCCCGATCGCATCGCGCACAAGCTGCGCAGCGAAGTGCCGCTGTGGGTGATGGGCAGCGTCTTCGCCGTCGTCGCGCTCGTCGCGTTCATCGGCCTGCGCTCGCAACTGCATCGCGCCACCGACGGCGACCTCGGTCGCTACACCGACGTCGTGAAACTGGCGCCGCAGCCGGCCTACGTCACCATCACGTTGCCATGAGCGCGATCTTCGAAGCCCTGGGCGAATTCGCGTCGCGCCTGGACTTCGCCGCGCTGCTCGGCGACGGCGAGCGACTGCTCAAGGTCCGCACGGCGCTGCCGGCGCTGGCGCTGCTGCCCGAGCACGTGGTGCTGCGCGAGTCGGTGAGCCAACCGTTCGAGCTGGTGCTCGATTGCGTCTCCACGTCGGCGCAGTTCGAGCTGAAGCAGGTGCTCGGCGAGCAGATGACGGTGAGCCTGAAGCACGCCGACGGCACGTACGTGCCCTGGCACGGCTACGTCACGCAGGCCGCGCAACTGGGCAGCGACGGCGGTCTCGCGCGCTACCGCCTGACGATGGGCCCGTGGCTGGCGTGGCTGGGCCTGCGTCGCGATTCGTTCGTGTTCCAGGACAAGACCGCGCTCGAGATCGTCGCGGCCGTGTTCGCGGACTATCCGGCGGCGCAATGGCGCTTCGAGGTCGGCGACGACACGCTCTCGAACATGCGCAAGCGCAGCCTGTGCACCCAGTACCGCGAGACCGACCTCGCCTTCGTCTCGCGCCTGCTCGCGCAGGAAGGCCTGCACTTCTGGTTCGAACACCTGGGCGACGACGGCGGCGCGCAAGCCGACACGCAGAACCTGGCGCGCCACGTGATGGTGATCGCCGACGCGCAGGTCGAACGCACGGACCTCGGCTCGATCCGCTTCGCGGCACAACATCCCACCGCCTTCATGCCCGGCCTCGAGGACCCGGTGACGTCGTTCATGGCGCAACGCCGCCTGACGACCAACGCGGTGGCGCTCGGCAGTTGGGACCATGCGAAGCTGGCCGGCACGTCGGCCGCCGCGCAGACCTCGCTGAACCTCGGCGACGTTCCGACGCTCGAGCGCTACGACGGCGCCGGCGCTTACCGCTACCAGGACACCGACGGCGCCGACCGCGCGGCAGCACTCGTGCTCGCCGCGCAGGAGCTTCAAGCCAAGCGCTTCGAAGGCATCGGCGCCGCCCGAATCCTGCGCGCCGGCGCACGCTTCTCGCTGATCGACCACGCCAGCTACGGCGCCAACACCACCGCGTTCGACTATGCCGGCGCGCTGCTGGCCAGCCACGACCGTGCGGACAACGCATTCACCGTGCTCGCTGTCGAACACGAGGCCAGCAACAACCTCGGCAGCGAGGCCGCGCGATTGCTCGGTCGCGGCACGATCGAGAACGGTACCTACAAGAACCGCTTCGAGTGCGTGCTCGCCGCAGTTCCCGTGGTGCCACCGCACTCCGCCACGCCGACCGCGCCCGCCGCGCTCAGCGCGCGCGTGGTCGGCATCGAGGACACGACCGTGCATTCCGAACGCGGCCATCGCGTGAAGGTGCAGATGCACTTCCAGCGCGGCGAATCGCCCAACGCGGGCAACGGCCCGACCGGCTTCGGCACCGACGGACAAGGCAACGCGCCAGGCGACGAACGTTCGGGCACGTGGGTGCGCGTGGGTGGCCCGGCCGCCGGGGCCAATTGGGGAGCGCTCTACACGCCGCGCATCGGCTCGGAGGTGACGGTGCAGTTCATCGAGGGCGACATCGATCGCCCCATCATCGTCGGCGGCCTGTACGGCGGGGCCGACGCGATGCCGTTCTCGGCCGGGGTCGACTCGGGCGTCAACCACCCGGGCGTCATCGCCGGCCTGCACAGCCAGCGGCTCGACGGCGACGGCTTCAACCAGTTCGCGCTCGACGACGCGCCCGGGCAGCTGCGCACGCGCCTGCACGCGAGCCACGCCGACGCGGAGCTCGGTCTGGGCCACCTGATCCAACACTCGGCCGACGGCGCCCAACGCGGTGCCTGGCGCGGCTCCGGCTTCGAGGCCGGCACCGCGGGCTGGTCCAGCGTGCGCGCGGGCGCGGGCTTGCTCGTGTCCACCAGCGCGCGCGCGGGCACCTACGGTAGCGCGCAGGCAACGCAGATGGATACGTCCGAGGGTATCGCGCAGCTCAACGCCGCGCGCGATCTCGGCCAGCGACTGGGCCAGGCCGCGAGCGCCGTCAACGCGCAAGGCCTGGCCACGCACGACGACGGTCAAGCCCTTGCGAAGTTCGTCAAGGCGATCGATCCGACGCAGGACGGCAAGCACCCGGACAGCGTCAACGGCCAGCCGGCCAGGCAACCCGGTGACGACGGCCGCAGCGCGGGCGACCAGCCGGTGCACGCGTACGCGCAGCCGGTGATGCTGTTCGACACCCCGTCGGCCACGCTCGCCGCCAGCAGCGCCAGCATGGCCACGTTCGCTGGCCAGGCGATCAGCATCGTCGCGCAAGGTGACCTGCACCAGACCGCCGCCCACACGATGACCCAGGCCAGCGGCGCGACCACCAGCGTCTACGCGCATCAGGGCGGCATCCTCGCGATGGCCGCCAACGGGTCGGTGAGCCTGCGTGCGCATACCGATGCACTGAGCATCCTGGCCGACCAGTCGGTGACGATCACGTCGGTCAACGACGAGATCCGCATCGGCGCGAACCAGCAGATCCAGCTTGTCGCGGGCCAGTCGGCGATCACGCTCAAGGGCGGCGACATCGACTTCACGACGCCGGGGGCGTTCACGGTGCATGGGGCAACGCATGCGTTCCTGGGCGGTGGCAACCAGGCGGCGGCATTGCCGGGCCTGCCCTCGCAGCCGTGGACGAAGCCTGGGCCAGAGGATCTCGAGTTCCGCTATTTCACCGAACTGGGCGAAGCCCTCGCCGGCGTGGCCTATACCGCCACGTTCAGCGACGGCTCGGTGCACAAAGGCACGCTCGACGGCGATGGCTATGCGCGCATCGGTGGCGTGCCGATCGGCACGCTGGCAAAGATCGAATACGACGCCGACCCCCGGCCACCCGTGGCGCACGTGCAGACGGAGGCCGACCCGGACTGGCAGGAATTTCTCGACCTTGCGTTGGAGCCCTTGTCGGGCGGCGCGCCGGGCAACGCCAATGGCGGGAACATGGCATGAGCGGCAATGGTGAACACGGCTCGTCGAGCATGATCGACGATGCATGGGGCAGCATCGTCGGCGGGTTCGACTGGCTGAAATCGGTGCTGCTGGGCGAGTTCTCGGACCACCGCTCGCTGTCGGCCATCGTCGCCGACATGCTGGTGAGCTTCGTTCCCGGCGTGGTGATCGTCACCAGCGCACGCGACGCCGTGGCCGTGGTGTTGCGACTGGCCCAGCATCCCGAGAAGCGCGAGGAAGTGATGGAGTGGGTGCTCCTGTCGGCCTGCCTCATCACGCTGGCGCTGCCACTCGTGATGGCGGCCGGGGGCGCGGCGGCGGCCGGCGTCGGCGCGATCGTCACCGGCATCGCGGGCTCGGAGCTGGGGGCAGCACTGCGCGCGGTGATGTTGCTGCTGATCAAGGAGGCGTCCAAGCTCGAGGAACTGATCCAGTTCCTGCGCAAGTTCATGAGCGGCGACGTGTTCAAGTTCCTGCGCGCCGTGAAGTTCGCAGCCTACGAGTCCGCCCTGGTCAAGGCGCTTGGCAAGATCATCGGCAAGCTGCTCGCCGTTGTGCAGAACATGCGCGCCGCCCTGATGCATCTGCCGCAATTCGACTACGTCGTTCAGGCCATTGCCAAGCTGACAGCCTGGGAACACAAGTTCTACGGCGTGCAGCAGGCCGCGATCCGGCAGGTACCCAAGGCCCTGGCGGAACTGCAGGTCAGGCTGGATCGCGCGCTGGCAGAGACACTCCCCAGGGAAGCACACACCGCCACGAGCGGCGTCAAGGCGGAGAAGCCCGTCCTGATAAAGCCCGCCCCACAACGCGTCCGCGACGTTCCGGGCCGTGAGATGACGGCCCGCCAGCCGGCCTCCGTGCCGAAGCCCAAGCCCAAGCCCAAGCCGGCCGCAACTGCAAAGCCCGCCGCCGCTGACGCTGCAGCGGTAGATGGCGCCGATGCCGTGGCGGCACGCGCGCCCGGGGCAGCCGGCGACCCGCCACCGCTGAAGGACACGCCGGATCGTCCGCCAAAGGCCAACGACAAGCCGAACGACAAGAAGCAGGCCACGCTCGACGCCATGGCGATGGCGGACCGCGCGCGCATCACGCAGCTGTCGAAAGAAGCCAAGGCAGCCGAAGAAGCCGGCGACACCGCGTTGGCCACGGCCAAGAAGGAAGAAGCACGAGCTATCCTGCGCCCCTACCTGCCGAAGAATCCGGGCGACTCGTGGGACGAGGTCATCCAGCGGCTCGATGTCTCGTCGCCCAAAGACGGTGCGGTCTTCTGGTCCGGCAATGCGAACGCCGCCCAGGCCTATGCCAAGAGCATCGACGGCGTCACGCTGGAGACGACAGCCGGCGGCCGGATCATTGATGGCTGGGACGAGGTCAACAAGGGCTATCCTTGGAACGCCGACTACGCTGATACTGGTCCGTACGCCAGCGATCTCTGGAAGGGCGTTTCGTCCAAGTACGCCGATGGGGCGACTGGCGATGTCAATCTTGTCCAGACGCCGGAAAAGCTCTGGGATCCGCGCACGATCTGGCAGAACCAGGAAAAGCCCATGCTGCAGGACTTGCAGAAGACCGGCCAGATCGGCGACATCAATATCCACGTGCTGGATGGTCAGACGAACCCCGTGCAACTGCCGCAGGGCTACGTCGACGACCTGCTCAAGTTCGATCCTCGACCTCCGTCACCATGACTTCCCCCTACCAACGCTTCATCGACTTCTTCGAACTGAGGGGCACCGAACGACTCGACGGCCTCGATGCGTCCTATTTCGAGCCGATGACGCTCGACGAGCGCCGCCGTGCCTACGACCTGTTGTGGGCAAAAGTGGAGAAGGGCGGCACGGACGAGAGCGTCAACGGCCTGTTCCTCGCCGACGAGGAGCGCGCCGTAGCCGACGTGACGCCGCTGCTCGAAGGCGGCCGCCTGCGGCCGCAGGCGGAAGTGCTCGCCGCCTGGAACATCTACCGCCTCACCAAGGACGCCGCCATGGTGGCCTATTTCGCGCGGCGCCTGTCTGATCCGAGCGCCGAGGTGCGCGGCAACGCTGCCTACTATGCGCCCGCGGCCGCGCCGACACAGTCTCTGATCAAGGGCCTGCAAGGCATGGTGCTGACCGAGACGGAGCGCCTGCCGCTGATCCATGCGTTGAACAAGCTCCTGGAATGCCACGGTGTCACCGAGACAAGCATCGACAAGACGACCTACATCAAGCTCTACCGGGGGCTGCGCGCCGATGCCGCCGCGACGAAGACCGCCACGTTCGACCTGCTGAATATGCGATATCCCATCGCGTTCGTCGACAACTGATTCGCGGGCCAGAGCCCGACCTGCAAAAGAACAGGCTGGAGACGCTAAACGCTGCCCATTTGCACATCACGGTGTGGAAAGCTCCAGTGCGTCGAGGAGTCGCCGAACTCCGCGAATGACATCTCCCATCAACATCATCAAATAGAGCAGGAAATGATTCAGCGAATTACCTTCCAAGCAATGGTTCTCGCCAGCATTGGCAGCGCCTCCGTCAGCGCACTCGCAGCCGAATGGGTTGACGTCGACAGGTCCGTCGAGGGGGACGCCAAGATTCAGCTGAGCACCGTCTTCGGAAAAAAATCCGGAAAGTTCAAGGCCATACCCGAATCCATGCTCGACAACCGCAGGTCGATCGAAGGTAATTTCAGTCTTGGCACGTACCGTTATGTGTACAGCCATGCGGAGCAGGAAGACGGTCCTGTTTTCGATGAAAAGATCGTGACGGAGGTCCTGGACTGCCAGAAGAACTACTTCGGCACGGCCAAGGAAGTCAGGAAATACAAGGGCAAAGTCGTTGCTGAAAAGCTGACATCGAACGCAGACATCTCGATGATGGAGCTTTCCGGGGCGTCCATCGACGCGCAGTTATGCGAACTTCATGCGGGCAAGGTACCGGCATCGCGTAGCCAGCAACAAGTCCCCAACCCGAACTACAACCCCAACCCGTCGGATAAGGATATCGACGCGATTCTGGACAAACACGTTCCCAAGAAGACGAAATGACGTATGGCCGGCCAGCCGGCCAGCCGGCCGACCGCCGACCAGTGGGCGACAAGGGCCGCCAAACGTTGGCTCCGGCGACGGTCGGCACGACAGTTGGGCATGCATCGATGCGGACCGCTACCTGATCACCAGGGCCCGTTTCGTCAAGCAATGGCGTTCCGAGGCTGATTTCTCAACCCGAACCCGAAAGGCATGATCAACGCTGCGTTCGCCTTTCTCGCCGCGCTCATCGCATGCCAGTTCGAGAGGCAGGACGCCGTCGACTCGCGCGGCAGCGAGTGAACGCTCCCCCGTCTGGTGATATCCGTCGTGCCCTCTCGGCCGCATCCCCGATGCGACAATTTCCACTCCTTGCCAACACAGAGATCCGATGGACATCGCCCCCCTGCTCGCCCCCGTCAACGCCGATACCCCGGGCGGTTCCGACCTGTCGTTCTCGCCCGAGATCGACGCGATCCAGGAGATGCGGCGCGAGGACGACCCGACGCTCGACCAGGGCGAATGGGTCGCCACGCTGAAGACGGCCGACTGGCCCGGTGTCGCGCGCACCTGCGAGGCGATCCTCGCGACGAAATCCAAGGACCTGCGCGTGGCTGGCTGGCTGGCCGACGCCTGGGCGCGCTTGCGCGGCTTCGAGGGCCTGGCCGACGGCCTCGGCCTCACCGCCAGCCTCGTCGAGACGTATTGGGATCAGCTGCACCCGTTGCCGGAAGATGGCGACCAGGAGCAGCGCATCGGCAACCTGCGCTGGCTCGCCGCGCGCATCGACCAGCTCGTGCCATCGATTCCGCTGGTGGTGCACGGTGCACGCAAGTCCAGCCTGGCCGACATCGCAGGAGCCCGCGCCAAGCGCCTGGCCGGGAACACCCAACAGAACTCGACGCCGCAGCCCGATCCCAACGCGCCGCCGACCGAGCCGGTGCTGACGCTCGAGATGGTCTGGCGCGACGTGACCGCCAGCGGGCGCGAGGCCGCACGCACCCGACGCACGCACGTCACGCGCGCCCGTGCGGCGCTCGCGCAGCTGCAGACGGCCGTGGACGCGCGCCTGGGCGACGACGCGCCGTCGTTCGTCGCACCGCGCGCCGCGCTGGACAAGGCGCTGGACGAACTGACCCGCCTCGAACGCGAGTGCAACTTCAGCGAGACGCCGGCGATCGATGCCGCGCCCGCCGAGGAGATCGACGTGGCGACCACGACCGCCGCATCCGGCGCGCCGAGCGCCCCGCGCGTTCCCGGTCGCATCGAAACGCGCGCGCAGGCGCTCGAGCAACTGCGTCTCGTCGCCGCCTTCTTCCGCTCGACCGAGCCGCACAGTCCCGTGGCCTACCTGGCCGACAAGGCCGTGCGCTGGTCGGAGATGCCGCTGCACGAATGGCTGCGTGCCGTCGTCAAGGACGGCGGCTCGCTGTCGCACCTCGAAGAGATGCTGGGCGTCGACAAGCCCGAAGGCCAGTAGGCCTCAGGCGAGCACGCGGAACTCGATGCGCCGGTTGCGCGCCCGGCCGTCGGCTGTGTTGTTCGGCGCGAGCGGCCGATCGGGCCCTGCGCCCGACGTGACGATGTCGGCCGGCGGGATGCCCTTCGCGGCGAGGTAGGTCTTCACGGCCGCGGCGCGCGCCGCGGACAGCGCCACGTTCGATTCGCGCGATCCGCTGTCGTCAGTGTGGCCGACGATCTCAAAGCGACGCCCCGAGAACTTGTGAAGCACCGGCACCAGGTCGTCGAGCACCTTGGTGCCCGCCGGCGTCAGCGTCGCGTTGCCGACCTCGAACGCGATCGTGCGCTGCGCAAGCGCCGAATCCAGCAGTTGCTGGCTCGGCGCGCCCACGCGCAGGCCGTCGCGCACCGTATAGGTCGGGTTGTTCAGCTGCGTGGCGATCTGGCCGAGCAGCTGCGTGCGGATGGCCTCGCTGTCGACGTTGCCGCTCACCTCCACGACGTTGCCCGCGATGCGCAACTGGCCCTGAGTGACCTGCTTCAGGTCGGGATCGAGCACGCTGCGGACGTGTTGCGCCCAGTTGGGCGGCGCGGCCAGCTTGTCGACGCCCAGTTGGTCCACCACGCGGTCGGCGCCGTACAGCTCGCGCACGCGAGCCAGGATGGCCGCGCGCGTGGCCTCGTCCGGCACCACGCCGCCGACGACGACCTTGCCGGATGCGGTGGCCGCGGCAGCGGAAGCCGCGGCCGCCGGCGAGTCCTGCGCCGACACGCCGAGGCACGCGGTGAATGCGGCAACGACGGCCGCGCGACGCAGATGAAGGTCAGTGATTCGCATCGCTCATTCCCCGAGAAAACATTCCTTGAAAGTGCGCATCGCCTGGCTCATCGACAGCTGCGGCTGCATCAGGTAGCTGGACAGCTTCTTGATCGCGTAGTCATCGTCGGCGTGCTCGTCGGCCCAGTCCGCGGCCACCACCTCGACGAAGGCCTCGTCGCGCTTGTCGACGTCGAAGATCGCCTGCAACGTGGCCGGCGAGCCGCCCGCGAAGCCGATGCACAGCTCGGAGCCGCCTTCCGGCTCGCGACGCAGCACGAACAGCGCGAGCTCGAAATCGCCGCGCGCCAGGAACGGGGCCACCAGGCTCATCCAGAACGCGCCGACGAAGGGCGCGTAGAGCGGATCGTTCGGCAGCGGCAGCGCCAGGCCCTTGTCGAGCCGCGACACGCCGCTCGCGGGCACCGGCTGCAACAGCAGGCCAATGGCCAGCAGCGTGCGCCGCAGCTCCAGCCGTGGATGCGCGGCCCGCAGCAGCTCCTCCAGCGAGCCGACGGTCTGCATCTCCAGGAAATCGTCGAAGCTGGTGGCGTAGGCGGTGGCGCTGGTGTCGATCTCCAGACGCGGCGCCTGCGTGGCCTTGTTCAGCGACGCGGTGGCGTCCTCGGCCGTGCACACCTCGCGGCCGATCGTCTCGAGGCGCGACCACAGCCGGCTCAGTGCCATCGGCGCGTGCGACATGAACGGCAAAGGCGCGTCGACGTCGAACGAACCCGCGGTTACGAAGGGAAAGCGCCGGCCCGACGAGTCGACGCTGGGAATCATGTGGCCGGCCAGGGCCACCTTGCTGTGCGCGCCGAGGAACGCGAATCGGCACGGCCCCACCTGGTCGTAGCGCTGCTTCCAGCGCGGATCCCCCGACACCAGCTCCAACCCTTGCGACAGCCACTGGTCGAGCATCTGCGTCAGCGAGCCCTGCTGCGTGCTGCGCACGAAATCACCCCGGGAGGCGACCTTGCCGAACCAGGCGAGAGAAACGGAAGTCATCTGGCTCATTGCGCGGCTCCGGAGGCGGCTTCGGCGTTGGCATTGGCGGTCGTGACGGGGGCGTCGCCGCCCGCCACGAGTTCGGGCAGCTGCAGTCCACGCAGGCCCGATGTCGCGGCACGGGCCCCGCCACTGCCTGCAGGCGGCGCCGTCGTCGGGCCCGGCGCGGTGACGGCGCGGTACTGCACCGTCACCGTCTGCGCGCCGGTGCCCCAGCTCAGCTCGCGCACGCCCCCCGGGAATTTCTTGACCCGGGCCGCATCGATCAGTCGCTCGAAGCCATAGCTGCCCGGCGCCGAGAACACTTCCACCGTGCGCCCGTCAGCCGTCACGCCGCTGATGCGCACGCCCGGCGTGCCGGCGGCGTTGGGCCAGATGAAGTTCTGCCAGTTGGCCGCGCCGTTGCGGTAGATCAGTTGCTGGCCGTCGATTTCCAGCGTGTATTGCACGAAGCCCGACGCGCCCTCCGGCATCAACTGGAAGGTCGATTGCGCCGGCCCGGCGGCCGCGGGCGCCGCGCCGGCCGGGGCAGCTTGAGCCGCGCCCGCGGCACCGTCGAGCACCGCCACCCAGTTAGGCAGCCCGTCGACGAAGTTCGGACGCAGCCGCACGCCCAGGTTGGCCCACAGGCGCGGCACCACGACGTCGCCGCGGCGCGTGACCAGCGGCCCCAGGGAGTCGGTGGAGAATTTGGCGATCGAGCCGGCCGGGCCGAACACGCGGCCGATCTCGGCCGGCGCGGCCTCGATCCTGGACGCCGGGTCGAACGGGTACTTGCCGGCCAGGTTCTGCTGGAACGGCTGCAGCACCTGGGCCGACCAGAGGCGGTTGACCTCGGCCTCGGTGGGCGAGATCAACACCGTGAAGGACTGGATCAGCGGGCGCACCAGCAGCGGCTTGAACGCGCTGCGTGCCGTGTCGCTGGCGCCGGTGAGCATCTGTTCGTCGACGAACTTCAACGCATCGGCGAGCTCGGAGCTGCCGCCTTCGAAGGTGGACGCCATCAAGGTGCGCGCGGCCGGACCGGCGTCGCCCTGGTTCTTCATCTGGTTGAAGCGCGAGCGCACCTTGGCCAGGCTCTGCAGGTAGCCGTCCAGCAACGAAGCGCCGCCGTCACGCGCCAGCATGATGCGCGGGAGCGCGGCGAACTCGCGTCCGATCGGGCCCATCGCCACTCCTTGCGTCGCGGCTTCGCCGGGCGCACCCACCTTGATCTCCACGTTGGCCGGCGCCGAGCGCAGGATCGTCTGCTTGAACCAGTCGACGAAGCCGCGCTTGGTGCTCGCAAGACGCTCGTCGACCAGCGACGGGTTGTCCCACGCCGTCTGGTCGTAGAGCGCCGTGAAGAGCTTGCGCACCGGCGAATCGGCGCTGTCGCCGAGCGTGTTCATCTTCTCGACGGCCCGGTCGAAGCTCCCGAAGTCGGCGATGGACACACCCTGCATGAAGCGCTGCCACTCGTGCACGTACTCGGCCTTGTACAGGTCGGTGAGCTGCTTGCGGATCTGCTCGGGGCTGCCCTGCAGGGACAGGTCGTCGCGGTTGGAGGTCTTGAGCACCCAGTCGGAACTCTGCAGCTCGTTGCTGGCCGCGTCCTTGAACGCCTTGTCGATGTAGCCCTGCCAGGCCTCGTGCGTGAACGTGCCCGAGACCACGTAGCTGCCGGCCACGACGGCCTTGGCCTTGTCGCCGACGATGCGCGCGACCGTGATCGAGCCGAAGCGCGTCGATGCACGCGCCTTCACGTCGCCGTAGACGCGTTCGATGGCCGGCGTGCCGTGCACGACGCGGCGCAGGTTGTCGCGCGTCTGGTCGACCAGGCCGAAGTTGTTGTTCACGACGGGGAACGCGGGATCCTGCAGGTTGGCCATGCTGAACGAGATCATGCGTTCGGCGCTGCGCATCAACTGGTCGCGCGGCATCGTGCCACGATTGGCCTCCAGCCAGCCGCGCCAGAAGCGCGTGATCTGGTCGGTGAGGTGGCCCGGATCCATGCGCTGGCGCTCGGCCAGCATCAGGTAGGTCTTGAGCGCCTTGTAGGCGTCTTCGACGTTCGTTGCGGACGCCTCGGCATAGCGCGACGGCACGGCGACGCCGGCGCCCGGCGCCACGGCGCTGGCCGCGCCCGCGGGCGCATTGGCGGTCAGCGAGGCCGGCATCGCGATCGCGCCCGGCACTGCGTCACTGGCCAAGGGCTTGAGCTCGCCGGCGTGCTGGTTGACCTCGCCGAGGTAGCCCTCGAGCGCCTGCGCTACCGGCTCCAGCATCACGCGCCGCACGCCCTGGAAATACTCCTGGCGCAGCTTGCGCTCGATCGTCTCGCCCTGGTACAGGCCCATGCTCACCGACAGCGGCTTGTGCTCGCGCCACGCGGCAAGCTCCTCGATGCGGTTCTGCAGCAGCTCCAGCGCCTCCATGCGCGACGCGAGGTCGACGCGGTTGTCCTGGATGTGCACGGCCTTGTCGAGGTCGGCCTGCACGCTCGCCACCAGCTGCCGGTTGCCCACGTACGACCAGCTCCAGGCCGCCAGCAGCAGGGCCAGCGCGAGCACGCCACCGGCGAAACCGACGGTGCGCGCGCGCACCTTCGCGCGACTCGCGTGCTGGCGCACGAGGTCGCGATCGGCGAACACCACGCGCGCGAACAGATCCTTCAGGAAGAAGCCGTTCTCGCTCATCACCATGCCGGTGGTGTGCTCCGCGCGCGGCGTCAGCGCGAACTGCTCGGCCACGCCGTTGCGCGTGCGGCTGCTGGATTCGCCCACCTGCACGGCACTGGTGAAGTAGAAGCCGCGGAACACCGGCCGATACTGGTATGGGTTGTCCTCGAACAGCGTCGCGATGAACGAACGCAGCACCGTCTTCGTGCCGGCGAATTCCAGCGGAAACGCCAGCACCGCCGGCGACATCGCCTTGCCGCGATGCAGCGACATGTGCGCCAGCGCGAGCTCCTTGAGGCCGTCCTCCAGTTCGTCGAAATGGCGGTCGAACTGTTCCACCGCGTCGACGGGATGATCGGGCTGGTAGGGCAGCGTCGCACCCCACACCTTTTCGCGCTCCTTCGGATCCTGGTCCTCGAAGAACTCGACGAAGCCGGAGATCAGGTCGGCCTTGGTGAACATCACGTACACCGGCGCGAACACCTCCAGCGCCTCGGTCAGCTCCTGCACGCGCTGGCGCAGGCTCTTGGCCAGTCGGATCGTCGCGTCGGGGCGCGCCTCGTTGAGCTCGGCGATGCTGGCCGCGATCAGGATGCCGTTGATCGGCGCCTTCGGGCGATTCTTCTTCAGCAGCGCGAGAAAGCCCAGCCACTCGGCGCGATCCTCCTCCTGCACCGAATACCGGCCTGCCGTATCGATCAGGATGCCGTCGCTGGTGAAGAACCAGTCGCAGTTGCGGGTGCCGCCGATGCCCTGGATGATGTTCTCGGTGCCGCGCGCGAACGGGAAGCGCAGGCCCGATTGCACGATGGCCGTGCTCTTGCCGGCGGCCGGGTTGCCGATCACCATGTACCAGGGCAGTTCGTATAGCGCCGCGCGGCCGGTGCGTTCGCCCAGCTTCGAGGTCTTGATCGTCTTGATCGCGTCCTGCAGGCGCTCCTGGATCGCGGCCGCCTGCGCGCGATCGCGCACGGGCGCGACGCGGCTGGCGTCCGCCAGGTTGCCATCGAGGTCCTGTTCCAGCCGCGCGGCGGCACGGTGGGCGAGATAGCGGCGCACGCCCCACACCAGCAGCCACACGACGACGGCCACGCCGAGTGCGATGGCGGCGTACACCAGGCCCAGCTGCATCAGGTCGGCGCCGAGGAACAGGAACGCGGCGAGCGCGATCAGGCCCAGCACGCTGAGCACGCGAACGTCGAAGAGGAGTTGGAAGAAGCGATTCATCGATCGGGACTCTGGAGATTCGTTCGGGTGTCGTCGGTCCGCCTTCAGGCGGGCTGGGGCTCGTTCTTGAAGGACGCCGGCCGCAGCACCGCGGCCATGCGCCAGTGCGGGTCGGCCAGCGACAACGCCACGGCGGGCTGCCCCGATTCGCGCGCCTGCGTGGCCGCGACGGCCAGCGTCAGCAAGGGCGCGACCGCTTCGAGGCGGCCGGCGATGGTGCCGGCCAGGCGCAGGTCCTCGTTGGCATCGAGACCGGGCAGCAAGGCCAGCGTGACGGCGAAGAGTTCGGTGGCACGGGCCGTGTGCTGGTCGGCGTCGCTCGCGACCTTGGCCACCGTCGAGCCCGCGAGGCCGGCACTGGCCAGGCCGTGGTCGACCAGGCGCACGACGTCGTCGGACGAGGTGCGGCCCGCGGCCTCGATCGACTCCGAGCGACGCACGATGGCGGGGCTGTTGAAACGCACGCGCTCCGAATCGATCGCCGCGTCGGCCGGCCACTCGACCGCTGACAACACCAGCACCGCCGCGCCCTCGCCCGCCATCGCGACCTTGGGGCGGCGTGCGGAGTGGAACAGGCGCTGGCCGCTTTCGAGGTGGCGGATGCCAGCCGCGTCGAGATCGCTGTGGCAGGCCATCAGCACCACCGGATCGTCGCGCCCCTGGCGCTGCAGCACGTCCAGCGTGCGTTCGGCGGCCGACAACAGCTCGGTGCCGGACATGCGCTGGCTGCGGATCGTCCAGCGCGCGAGCGGCAGCACGTCGGCGAGCGGATCGCACAGGCGCTCCGCCAGCCAGGCCTGGGCGCCGGCGCAGGTCGCGTCGTCCCAGTCGGCGGGCCAGGCCGCGAGCACGCGCACGATGCGGGCGCTGTCGGCCGCCGGCGCCACGCCGTCGCTCTTGGCGGCGAGCGCCGCGGCCTCGCCCCACTGGTGGGCCCAGGTCAGCAGCGATTGCGCGAGTTCGTCGATCAACGGCGACAGGCTCGCGAGGGCGCGGATCGCGCGCGCGGGAGCGGGCGCAGGCGACTGGCCGTCGAGGGCGGGTGCCAGCGCGGCGGCGCTTCGTTGCAGGGCCGTCGCGACGCCGTTGGCATCGAGTTCGGCGATGCGAGCCGTCATCACGGGCAAGCCTTCGTCGTCATGCAACGCCGCATCGGGACGCGGTCGCGGTTTGCCGGCCTCGATGGCTTCGAGCAGCTCGTCGATGCTGGAACCCCCGGCCGTATGCGCCCATGCGCCCAGCAGGTGCCACGACCACGCGGGCCGCTCGGCTTCGCCAGGCTTGGCCGCGGCAGCCCCGGTTCGGGACGCGCCCGCGGCCGCGGCGGCCGCGGACTTCGCGTCCTGTTTCTCGAGCGCGCCGCGCACGGCCCAGCGCGCCGCGAGCACCAGGCCGAAGACGACGATGGGCAGGATCGCGAGGTAGAGAACGATGTCGCCCGCGTCCATGTCGTGCTGCGTGGCCCGCCATCGCCACAGCACGATGATCCAGACGAGGCATGCCACGGCCACGAACAGCGCGGCGCCTTTGAGCAGCGACTTCATGGCCGCGCGGCGCGGTTCGATCGGGATGCGCTCCGCGCAGGCCATCGATGCGACCGACCGGGGCGAAGGAGCGGGAGCGAATGCAACGGCGCGGCGTCAGTCGGTCGACACGGCCTGCGTCGAGAGCAGGATCGCGCCGCAGGCGGTCTTGTCGCCGTGGCGCGCGGCCGGCTGGCCGTCGATCACGCACGTGGGATCGCCGCTCGCGATCACGGTGGTGCCGCCGTGGCCGCGCCTGGGACAGCTCACCTTGTCGCCCACGCGCGCGATGGCCTTGCCCGCCGCGTCGGTGACGGGCGAGCCCGCGATGACGGTGCCGCCGTGGTCGGTCTTGTCACCGACCACGATGAAAGGTTTCGACATGTTTCTCCCCTGAATATTTCCGACCTCTGTCGAGCTCAGTGGCTGGACGGAAGTTCTGTCGCGCGATTATCACTACCCGTTGAAACTGTGCGCGGACGATGGAGTTCGACGTGGCCGAGGTCCCGCAGGCCATGCCAGTCGCCACCCCACACGAGGCCCAGCGAGCGGGCCACCTGGCCGTAGTGTTCATAGCCGGCCATCGCCCACGGATCCTTTTCGGAGATCACGATGCGGCCATCGCGCAGGAACGCGCAGTCGGCGGCGAGCCCGAACTGGTGATAGCTTTCGAACGGCCCGGCGCGCGTGACCGATGGCCCGAGCGCCGCCAATGCCTCCTGGCGTTGCGGGCTGCGATAGCCCTCGATCAGTACCATGTCGTAGCCGTACTGCTCGTGTACCAGCTTGAAGCTGAGCAGCAGTCGCTGGCGGAACGCCTCGTCGAGGAGATCCCACTGGCGGCTCGCGCTGCGCGCGAGGGGCTGCCACTCCTCGACCTCGGTCGTCATGAAGACCTCGGGCGGCAAGGGCGGCGGCGGCACCAGGTCTTCGCCCTTCAGCAATTCGGCCACGCGTTCGTCGACGGCGTGGCTCGCGCTCGGGTCGAAGCTGTCCACGCGAAACGCGCTGCGCAGCAGCACCGCACCCAGTGGCAAGACGACGATGACGAACGCCGCCGCGGTGAGCGCGAGTCCGTGGCGCCGCAACGCCTGCACGAACCGCTGGCCGGTGTCTTGCGCGGATTCGGTCCCTCGCGCGGCCTGCAAAGTGCCGGCCCGACGCCACGCGGCGCCGCGCGCGCGGCCGCGTCGCCACAAGCCCGCGACGCCAGCGCTGGCGCGCTCACGCAGCGGCGGCAGGCATACCAGGGCCAGTACTGCAACGACCAACAAAAAATACAAAAAGACACCAAATAACATGAGGACGAGTCGTGCAGTCGCGCAGCATCCACGCAGGAGGCAGGAGTGCCATTGTTGATGACCTTGGCGCCGTTGCAATCCCACTTTCTGGTGGAGTATGGACGCGATGAATGCCCATAGAATCAAATCGCAGGCCCGTGTCCGCCAGGGAGCGGGTCTCGCGAGGGAGAACAGAATTCCGACATGGAATCATCCGATAGCAAGACACCCAGGGCCGTATCCGGCCGTCCGAGCCTGTTGAGTCCTCCCGCAGGCGCTACCCCGGACAAGAATTCGCAGACGCGCATGCTCGCCTCGCTCGAGCGCGACGGGAAGATGCCGGGTTCGGTATCGGCCGCGAGCAAGCCTGCGCGCAGGAAATACGGCATCGCGGCGCTGGCCGTCGTGTTGTTCGCCGGCATCGGCGCGTTCTTCGCGTTCGGTCCGTTCGACGATGCGTCCGCCAACATCGCTGCGACACCCGCCTCCCGTGTCATTCCCGTGACAGCGGCGGAGCATCCCGCGTCCGTCGCGCTGGCCGCGGCGGCCTCGACGCCGTTCGCCGCTTCCGCGGTGTCGGCCGCCGTCGCGCACATCGAGCTCGCGGCCGCGTCGGTACCGGAGGCGGTATCCGCCGCGGCAACCGTCGCACAGGCCCAGCCCATCGCCGCTTCGCAGCCGCAAGTCAATCCCCTGGACAAGCTCGCGTCACGCGACGCCGAGTCGCCGACGCCGCCCGCGCACGTGGCGGCCGCCCCGGTGCCCGCCCCGAAAGACAAGACGCACGCCAAGGCCACCCCCGGCGCGAAGGCCCAGGCCGTCGCCTCCGCCAAGCCTGTCGCCACTCATGCCGACGCGAAGGCGCCGGCCGGCCGCAAGGCGCGCAAGGCCGAGGACGATGCCGACACCGAGCTCGTCGCGGCCATCATCGCCCGCCTCGACAAGCGCGGCGCGAAGCCCGCCGCGGCCGCGCCCGTCGTCGTCACCGAGGCCACGCCGGCCAACATCACCAACCAGGTCCACCAGTGCTCGTCCAACGGCGACCTGGTGGAGGCGCGCCAATGCCGCAACCGGGCCTGCGACGGCCATTGGGGCAAGGTCGACGCCTGTCCCGCGGCGCGCGCACCCAAGACGTCGCGCGACGATGGAGTCGACAGTGGCAAGCGCGGCTGACGCCCTCGCGTTGGCGGCGCGCGCCTCCGACGCGCTTGCGCAGCTCGAAAGCGGTCTCGGCAACCTGCTGGGCAGCCTGCTCGATGGCACCACGCGCCTGTACCGGATCGAGGGCGAGGGTGAACTCGACGGACTGCAGGTAGAAGCCTTCGTCGTCGAGGAGGCGCTGAGCCAGCCGTGGCGCATGGAGGTGGTCGCGCTACACGAACAGGTCGACCTCGACCTGGACGCGATGCTCGCGCAGCCGATCACGCTGATCACCGTGCTGGCCGACGGCAGCGAACATAGCCGCAGCGGCATGGTGCTGCAGGCGCAGGCCGAAGACAGCGATGGCGGCTTCGCGCGCTACCGCCTCGTCGTGCAGCCGTGGCTCGGATTCCTTTCGCAGACGCTACGCAGTCGCGTGTGGCAGGAGCAGGACATCACCGCCATCGTCGAGGCCGTGCTGGGTGATTACGCCGCGTACGGCAGCTGGCGCTGGTCGCCCTGCGTCGCCCAGTTGCTGGCAGACGCCACCGAAGGCGGCGTGCGCAGCTACTGCGTGCAGTACCGCGAGAGCGATCTCGATTTCGTCAGCCGGTTGCTGGCCGAGGAAGGCATCGGCTACCGGTTCGAGGAGGCCGCGGATGGTGCCGTCGGCCCGACGGTCGTCTTCTTCGCCGACACCACCGCGGACGACAGCTGCCCCGAGAACGTCGCGTCGGCCAGCGCGCTCGGTGGCGCGGGCATCCGCTTCCACCGTGACGGCGTGCAGGAAGAACAGGACACGATCCAGGTCTTCGGCGGCGTGCGCGGCCAGCCGGTGGCCACGCTCAGCGCTGTCAGCTACGACTACAAGAGCGGGCAGGTGATCAGCGCGGCGGTGCCCACCGTCGGCGCCATTGGCGGCGACAACGCGCTGTGGCTCGAGGACTACGACAGCACGCAGGGCTACGCCTGGTCCGACCCGGCCCAGGCGGAGCGCTCGCTGCGGCTGCGGCAACAAGCCCTCGAGGCCCGCCACAAACGCTGGCTCGGCCGAGGCGTGGTGCGCAGCTTCGAGGCAGGCACCACCTTCACGCTGGCCGAGTCGATGCTCGACATGCTGGACGCGATCTCCCCGGACAAGGACAAGCGCTTCCTGCTCACGCGCGTCACGCACGTGGGCGTGAACAACCTGCCCAAGGACCTGAGCGACATGCTCATGCGCAAGGCCAAGGCCAGCGAGAGCGGCGCCGCCGTGCTGCCGCACTGGCTCGAGGACACGCTGCGCGCCCGCGCCGCCGACCGCGGCTACGCGAACAGCTTCGAGGCGCTGCGCG
>Ga0307516_10003119_pt1 | contig 21558 bp, 29 predicted proteins | sample 19_EM_MG_FD_203310 | JGI IMG/M metagenome (GOLD analysis project Ga0307516, IMG submission 203310) | Populus trichocarpa ectomycorrhiza microbial communities from riparian zone in the Pacific Northwest, United States - 19_EM | ecosystem: Host-associated > Plants > Roots > Unclassified | place... | reverse complement strand
TACGGGGCCTTGACTCGACGACGAGCGGTCCCCAGGATTTCTTTCGATTTTCTAGCATTTTCAGCATTTTTCAATATTTTTGATTGCATCAGACACGCGTGGACATGAATTTCCGAATCCTCTGTACGACTACTACGCCTACAAAAGTTACTTCAAGGTGAGGGGCATATCAAGGCCGACTCTGCGCGCCGTCGCTTGGATCCTTTCCTCCCCCGTCAAGTCGATCAAGGGGTTGTATCTTTCCAACAATGACTGGAAAACATGAACACCTTTGTCTGGGAACGGAATAACCCTCGACCCACTTTATATTGACGTTGGGATCGCAGGAACAGCAAAGCATGCTCAACATCCTGCAGAACGGCCGGGTTTTTGGTCCTGCGATAATCCTCCACTATACGCCGGAAATTGTGCGCCACTGTCTTGTTGGCTTTGCGTGGTGCGACGGCCTGAGTGGATGAGCCTTCATCTTCTTCGACATCATCGTCAAACTCACCGCCTTGCGCAATTCCTGGAGAATTCCCCGATAGACACAAGCATGCCCTGCCAACATTTTCACCAGAAGGGGAGAAGTGGCGTCACGTGGATTTTCAACGCATTGTTGTCAACTTCAAGCTCGCTGATGGGCCGCACACCTATTGTGCGAATTGTGGCCCCGTCGGCACAAATCAAAGCGGGGAGCTTTGACCTCTGGAATCGCTTATAATAACATGTCTCGACCAGCGTCACAAACCCAGAGCCCTTAAACCCTCTTCACAATGCGCCTCGCTTGGAATCCCAGTAATTCTACTATCCAACCCCAGGTCAGTCCATATGTCCGGAGATGTAAATCCCTTCTTAACAATTCTGCAGAGAGGGAGAAGAGGTGTTGCGCAAGCAAAACGCGCTGCAACGCCACAATACAAAAGGGGGGAGAAATTACAAGCTGTTCGAAACGCGAAGAGGAAGGTAGTGAAGAAAAAGGAAGATAAAAAACCAGACGAGAAGGAAAAGGAAAGAAAGAAAGAGGAACAAGTTCCGCAGGCTTACTATCCCTATGTTTTCGTCGGGAATGTGAGCATCCTCTTGGTCTACTGGAACCGAAATTGACGATATTCCAGCTGAAAGCATCCATCACCAAACAACGCCTGCAGGACTATTTTGCGCACTGCGGCACTATTCATCGCATCGAGATTCGTTGTAGCCGTGGTCAGGCCATCACTACTGTTCTGGTTCCAGAGGACCGACTCACATCTCGTGATCGCCAATATGCAAGCATAGAGTTCACCACTCCGGAGGCTGCTCGTCTATCTCTTCGACTTCATGGAAAGGAAATCGATGGGTGTGAAATAGTGGCATGTAAACACCGTTATCCTCAAAAGACTGTGTCTTATGAGTCCTGATGAATAGGTATCACGAACACCTGCGGATCTTCCTGAGGTGGGAGATATCGTCTCTAGTGCGTTATATAACTTCCTTGATAGCTCCTCAGTTTGATCTTACTTTCTGGTAAGCTCGGCTTGGGAAGATATGCGGTCTTTCTATCAAATCAAAGGCAAAGTAAGGCAGCCATTCCCTCAGACCTTTCGCTTGTCTGATACCCTGTTTAGACCCATTGTAGAACAACCGACGGAAATGGTCGTCGATACACCGCGGTCCGATCGCCACAGATTGTTTGGTTTTTCATTTGCGAAATGTCTGGTGTGATTCATTCCTTAGCATTAGACTATAGGGACTTTGTATCACTATCACTATCTATAACCTATGTATGTGCAGATTGGCCAGACTGATCGCAAACGTCTTGTGTGAAACACCAACTGCGCCGGAGATGGTAATAATGAAAGCCCGGAGCGGTTGTTTGCTGCCGCCGCCGTCACCACCAAAACCCCGCCCCCAAGACGCCGACCACCATTAGGTCTCTCACAAGATCGCTGACTGCGTGTGCACAAGCTGCGTAGATACCCCTCAAAACGCATACGCTAAGCGGTAAGACCATTTTCAACGGAGCCGTCTGAACCAGCTTATCAACTGTTGGAATCCCCAAGGTTTGTTGCAAACCCGTTGCCACAAACCATCTGAACCATGGAGAGGACTTCGGGGTTGAATCCTGACTCGGCGCCTTTCCTTCCCGGAGCCTTTCACGGTGATGACAAGAGTGAGAGCCTACTGGTGCGGCGGCAAGAGAGAGCGTCCATCTCGTCCGCCTCCATATCGCCTTCTGACTATCGATCTGCGAGGTCTTCACCAAGCCCGTCAATTGACAATCGCGATGTTCTGCACGGCCTTGCCAATGAATGGTCGCGGCTGTCACCGTCCGCACGCCAGGTTGGTGCCGTCGGACCTCACACGGGGATCGAGAGCAGGGTCATCAAGGAAGCGACAATAATGGGGGGCCTCGATACTTTACATGAAGGGGACGATCATCAAGAAACGCCTGGCTCGCTGTACAGAGAAGATGGTCCCCATACTCCTGGTTCCTCCTTCGCTTTCCAGAAGCAGCGCAGCCACGAATTCGTGCACACTCCCCCCGCCTCCGTCATCTACAAAAGCTCATCTGTCCACGGTGATCCTATCTCTGCGTCTCCAGTGTCGTCTTTGGGTTCAGGGAGTCGTCTTTCGTCTCCCGGTGAACGACAACGGCAAAGTTTCGAGGAACAGCTCAAAGCGTCTCCCGTCATTCACGACATTTTGAGCCGTCTCGTACAATGCGAAATTTTTAGAAGAGAGATACAACACGACCTCAGCGAGGTGCACCGTCAAGTCAACTTGTTGGTCGAGCGTTCTTTTGGGGTCAATTCTCAACCTGAATTCAAAGATCCGTTTGCTTCTGCGAAGACAAACGGTAACATTTTCCCCTCGTCTTCTTTCCTTGGGCCTCGAGGATCGATAGGAAATATCGGTCCAAACCAATCCTTACCATCTGGTGACATAACTACCATATCCCAACGCTTGAACACCCTCACATCCTCTGTCGGGCAACTCCTTGCCATCCAGACGCAGCACATTCAAGCCACGAATACTGATTTTCGCAACACCTCTATTATCGGATTAAACACACATCGAGCCGACATTGCTCCCAATCAATCAGTTCCTCCTTCCATGATATCCAATCCTAATATTCTCGGTCACGGTCTCCCGAGACCTGACATGAGGCACCCGACGCGGCATCCTGGTCCGCCAATGCGCACATGGTCCGCCGGGAATATCGAACTGCCACCCCGACCGTCTGACACGCACCTTGGCCGGCAAGAGGCTGTAAATCGGGATAAACGTCGTTCAGTGGCCGGCGGAGCATTGCTCCGTCGGGAATCATCTGGGGTGTGTTCCATCTTGGCAATTCTACAGCAATTCTGACACCATCTCCAGATTATTGATATCCAGGCCGACACCTCGGGAGCTGGTTCACCGCGCGATTCTGGTCCTATCATCTCAAAATGGGAACAACTGTCACTAGCCCCGGATCTTCTGCGGTCACTCAGTAAATTCGGGTGTGTAGAACATCAGCATTTGTTTTCCTTTCTAACGTCGAATGCTCGTATCAGCGTTGGGCCACCTAATAAGATCCAGCAGCGAGCTCTACCTTTCCTCCTCCGTGGCTCTGATATTATTGCTCAAGCGCCGCCAACGCAAGAGCGGATTGCTGCCTATGTGATACCAGCTATTCAGATTGCCCTCACTACTATATCCATTCGCCCTCAAAACCGTGGGCCATTTGTTATTATGATCTCTACAACGGTAGATCAGGCTACCCAGGCTCAACGCATGATACGCGATCTGGGAGGCCCCATCGGTGTCAGATCTGCTCTCGGGGTTGGAGTCACGTCGGCAAATAGCGACCTAAGCCAAGAGTTAAGGTTGTTGCAGCAAAGCATGCCTCATATTATCTGCGGCACTCCTCAAAAGCTTCACGCGCTTTTCACATCTCCTGGTGGCCTAGTAGGTTCCGAAGTCCGTTTCCTCGTCCTTGATGAGGTTGATCAGCTCATCGCGCGGAATCTACATGAATTCGTGTTCAACATTATAAAAGGTCTTCCGCCCCCTCGATCCCGCCCGACAGGCACGGGAACACCAAACCCAAGTTCAACATCTAATTCCTCCCAAGCTTCATTTAGTGGTAGTCAAGAGTCGAGCAATGGCATCATCCCCCCTCAGGCTCGGAGATTCTCCTTGGCACCGACATCTCCATCTGTTCTCCCCGAAACCAGCTCCTCGGCGGAACGTCAAACTGCCCTCTTCTCTAATACAGTCCCTCAGGATGTCCTCAACCTCGCTTCAGTAATTCAATTGCGAGAGCCCGTTCGAGTTCTCGTTCGACGGGATGGGAACGTCGCCCAAGCGGAGCCTAGTCAAGGATCTCGTGGACTCCGCCAGTTCTATCTATATCTTGCATTTACAGCTGGTGGGAGATCGGACCCTATGGCTATTCCGCCCGGAGGTGGATTGGGTATAATTGGATCTGGGAGAGGTGCTTCCAGTGCTGAAACCGCCCAAGCTCGCGAATGGAAGCTCGACGCACTCGCAGATCTTTTTGATGATGTTGAAATTACGCAGGCTATTGTGCACGTTGGAGGCATGACTGCACTGGACTCTGTGGTGTACAAACTGGCAAGTCGAGGTTTGGAAGCCGTCCCTCTCGTAAGGAGCTAGTTCCATGTCTGCAACTTCTCGCTAATCTTGGTGCAGCACGGAGATATGAATGCGGGTACCAAATTGGCCGCTCTCAACAAGTTTCGAAATTCCAACACTGTCATCATAAGACCACCGCCCACCAAAGTTCTCGTCGTTTATGATGTTCAAGTGAAGGCTCCTGATGTAGCCCATGTTCCACTCGTCATCAATTATGGTTAGCAGAAGATATTTCCTACTCTTGATGGTTCTCTGATGTGTCTCAAAGACCTACCCAAAGCTGTTGAAGAATACGCTCATCGGTCAGGCTTTTCTCACAATTTCGGTGTGCTCCTTACTGATGAAAGAGATTCAGGGTTGCGCCGGCCGTCGCTTCTAATTATGCTCGGGCTGGTGTTGTGGTCAACTTCGTGACTGCTACTGGGGGAGACGTTGAAATGCTGCGTTCTATAGAATGTTTCTACAAGTGAGTTGTTTTCATTGTAAAAAAGCCACCCTGATATCACCCGTTTATCCAGGATTAAATGCGTAAGTTGGTGTCCCCTTCTTGGTCCACCTTTATTGACAATATTTCTAGCCCGAAGTCCCAATAACCCTCCGCGATGTTGTTTAAAGACAATCCTCAACCTTTGTATCCTTACTGCTGTCCATTATGTTTCATCATCGACTACCGACGTTTTCCCATTTTTTCACCACTGCACCGTGTATTCCTCTATGATACCCACTAATTGAATCTCCCTCGTATGTCTCGATACTGAGTATACTTTTTGCCTCATGTTATAGCCCATGTCGAACTTGTATTAGCAGCAGCCTTCTTTTACTTGTAGTCATTGGAATCATTACCGCCCACAGCGATTGGTATTTTAAAAATCTTTAATGTTCCATCTTCGCTACAACTGGCAAGTTCGCTTGCGATTCCAGGACCAGGCTGCCAAGCAAGGCGATGGATTTGATTGACATGGGCGATTCTGAAGAGTGTGCGTGAGTCCGATGTTGACTTGATTGAGAGGGACAACCAAGGTACCTCGTCGAAAGCGATATGTCGCGTCGCCAGCCACGTGTCGATTCATACCAGTTAGAATAAACAAGTACTTCACCAGTCTCTAAACCAATCGCCATCCGCCTCCTGAGAATGACTCGTTAGAAAGAAAGGAAGGAATTCAGAAGCAGCTACCTATTTAGCGAGTTCCCAGAGGAAAAGGCAACCGCGGTCGCAGGTGAGGGTACTTTTATGGTTTCGACCTCTTTCCAGTCACCCTTTTCATCTCTTGCCCAGATTTTGACCTGTCCATGCCATTCAAAAAGGACAATGAGCAGTAATACTTAACGTAACTTACGGTCTTGTCTCGGGAGGCGGTCGCGAATATATCACCTTCAGCAGCCCAAGCGCAATCCCAGATGATTCGCCCGTGGGATCTGTCCGCCGCGGCCGGCACAAATCCTTCGACTGTCATCCTGGTCAAAAAGGTCGTACACTCCCAAAACTGGATGTTCTACCCACCGCCATCTTGTGCAGAAAACAGTCTCCATGACCTATCTCTTGACACAGACAACACAAATCGCTCGTCAGGGCTGAACACTATCCTTGTCACGGTCAAAGAATGCCCTTCCAAAGGTTTGCCAACGAGACGATAATGTGCAGTGTCATAAATGCGGACAACGGCATGTTCCGCAGTCGTCGCCTTGCAAGCGGTTGCCAAAAATGTCTTTTTTGGAGATACTGTCAGTGTGATCAACTGAGTTGAACAACATTGTCAGACCACGACACGAAAAGCTATTCTAGCTCTACCTCATATCCGTGGCCAAAAATCTTTTCTAGCTCTGGCCAAAGTGTCATTGATGCAAGCTCGCCTTCGAATGGTCTTCTTGGTTTTTTTTCAGCGGAAATATTTCGAGACTGTGCTGGACGATCCCATGAGCGAAAACGGAGAAACTAAAAGTCGACCCGACCTGCTTCCGTTGCTTTGTTGGATAACCCCAAGGGCGGGACACTGGCCGCCGAAGGTCGTTTGTGCTGTTGGACAAAGGTGAGTGTGGGTCTTGGAGCAACAAATTTTCATATACCGACCGCGCTTTCCGGGAATTTGGCCACATTGAATGCCTCAGCCAATTCGACAAACCCAAGTGGGGCTTCGAACACACGGACGACCTTTTCATCAGCGATGCTCACGAACCTCAGGGGATCTATGAACGCTGCATCGAGAAGATCGTAACCGTGAATTTGGGGACGTCCGAGTTCGTGCCATGTATGTTTCTCAGAATTGTTTGACCGAAGCGCGCCGTGTATCCTAGTCGTCTGGTCCAAACTTCATGTGAGGGAGGTCAGTCAACGCCGTTCAGACAAACCAGAACTTGTACAACCCAGCAGATATCAAGTAACTTCCGGTTGGACTCCAGTCAAGACCTTTGACAGGTCCACAATGCCCTCCTATTGCACCAGTTTCTGTCCAGAGTTCATTCCCGGCACTTGAGAGAGAAGCCTCAGAGGAACACGTCCACCGCCTCCAACCTCCACCCCAGCCCCAGGCCAATGAGTCGCCTCCCGTTTTTGCCCATACGCCACCTACAAACCCTCCTAGCCGTTGGCCACCGATGTCCCCGAATCGCTGCCGGTTGATCCAAATTGACGTTGATGGATGTTGTGACGAATTTTCCCCAATCGAGGATGGAGACCATAATATCAGAGAAGAGTCTGTGGATGTTGACAAGAGGGTGGGAACATGGTCTATAGAATCCCTAGGCATGGGTCTCCACGCCAAAGAGGTAATCCCCGCTTCATGTCCAATCAGAAGTGCATCGAACGTTATCGAAAATTGTTGAGACCTCCAAAAAAGGTATTTCCTCATTCCGCGGCATGAAGAAAGATGATGGGTACCTCGCCTGATCATCCTTCACTGTCAGAATATGTCGCTTCAGAGATATTTGCCTCCCTCCTTCCTCAGCTTCACCAAGCTCTCCTAGCGAGGCTTCAAATGCGTCGAGAAGCTCGTCACTTAAACGGTCTGTTGAACGGTCCCGAAGCAGGGAACTTTCCTTCTGCCAAGGCTCGATGTTCCACAGCCTGATTGTGGCATCTTGTGAGCCAGATGCCAAAACGACGGGTTGTTTCTCGGAAGTTGGAGCTAGAAAATCAAGACTTTTGATCCAGTCTTCGTGACCTGAGAGAACAGAAGCATGGACGAACTTGAAACGATTGAATTTTCATTCCGACAGCGGAACATTGACTTACGAACTGCTCAGAGCGAACCCATATATGTATGTTCCTGTCCGTTCCGGCGACAGCAAGAATGGTTGCTGTAAAATGTCGGGGATGTGTTGATTATACGGAGAGGGAGGAGATCCCGAACCTTTGGATGAAGGCAGACACGTGAGTGCTAGCGCAAGCGGATATCTCCCTTTAAAATCAAGGACTTGCTCCTCTGTAATCGTATCTGTCCCAGACCGTATAAATCGAGTGGTGCTGTGCGACGCCATACCCCTGTCTTACCCGATTCGATGGATTCGCGAGTCATCTTCCATATCTTGACGGACGCGTCGGAGGAACCGGTCACGATACACTCGCCAAGGGCGCACAGAGATGAGATGGGCTTTTCATGAGCGCGAAGCTTGCTGGTAATTTTCCACTATAAATTGGCATATCAGGAAGAGTGCTCGACCCTACATGGTTTCCTTCAAGCTTTTACCTGAGACCCAAGGCGCCTCCAGCATATGAGGAACCCATGATCATCAGCACTGGCGATTGTCTCTTCGGAAAGAAATCTGACGCATGTTACTACTCCCTCGTGCCCAGGAAGCGTTTCCGACACGCCTCGTTCGTCTTCGTTCTAGGAGGGGTGCCCTGAGTGGTGCTGCAAGACATATAGCAGCGGGAAACACACCGAGATATCCCACAAGGCAATCAGACTGGACGAACCAAAGGCAAGTAACGATGCCAGCGATACAGCGGCAGCCTGGGGATGCCTGTTGGTCGATGCGGCGATATACGAGATACTGACCTCCATGAAGGCGATCGTTCCGAGTCATGTAGATAACGCGATTTTTGCGGGCGGAGTTGAAGTTGGATTTATAATAAGCTTTTAAGATTAGTATCTGGTCATGACCATCCTCGGCGTCGGCGTCGACATCGTTCACGTCCCTCGCATCGAGGCAATACTCGGGCGGAGAAAATCCCGCCTTCCTTCGCGTATTCTCAGCCAAGAGGAACACGCCCAATGGCTCTCACTCCCACCAAACGCAGTCTCCACCCACATTCGTTTTCTCGCCGTCCGGTATGTCCTTCGCATTGCATGCGGCCCCTCTTTCCCATACTGCCCTTAGATGGTGTATCAAGGAAGCTGCCTACAAGGCAATGTATCCCTCCGTACGACCGACCTGGAAGGAGTTAACTTACCGGGGGCTTAGCCGAAGTGCGAAGCCAGCTTTGATATATCATCCAAGCGTCACCGCGGAATCTTCAAAGATCGGCCCAGTTCATATCTCAGTCAGCCATGATGGAGAATACGTCTTTGCTTCCGTCACCATTGAACATCCACAACAAACGGCGATGTAATGAGTATGCGATTACAAGGGTGTCTCCAAGAATGCGCAGGCCTCTTTACGAGGATTGTCGAGGCCACCATTCGGGCCACCAAGGTGACACTGCCCAGCTACCCTCGCCTGCTTCTGTCGTAGTCTCGAAATGCAACCCAAGGTCACCTCTCTCCGCACCTTCTACATGTTCGAGGCGAAGCAATGCCAGCCCAATGCCTTGATGAGATGTCAACAGTTTCCCGGTGCCCCGCGGCCTCGGACTTGGTCGGTTCTCGTCTACTTTTTTTGAGTGAATGACGGGGCGGAGATCGACATTTGTGGGAAAACATGGAGCGGTCGCGGATGGCGTGATGGTTTCTTGGGGTCTGGTCCGAGTTCAGCATTTTATCCGGTTTCGCAAAGTCAACAGTGACACTGACCGTGTACCAGGTCTGTGGATGACCACAGGAAGAATCCGTTTACGAATGACGCCAGTATGAAAAGTTCGGACTGTTAATTCTTGGCCAACATAACAGCCTTTCCTGAAATCCACTGAAGGGATGAGATATGGGCAGGTTGATTGATTGAAACCATTTACATGCACCCATGACATCTAGATTGGACTCCATCGGGAATGCGTGCGTTGGGGGAATATCGACCTGTCCTTCTGGTACACCGTGAAATATCCGATGGAGTGTATATGCCTCAAGGGATCCCATGTCATAGTGGGAAGAATCCTGTGCTATTAGAGACATTGTCGTCGATAAACGATGAATGTGCAGTGATTGACGTACGAAGATCGCCCTGTCGAACGAGCCTCCGTTTACCCATCCCAACCCCTCTTCTGTCCAAAATGGTGAGGTTTTCCGCACCCCATGGCCACCTGCCTGCCTCCCAGCTTGGTTGAACAACTCCGTTCATGTTCCATGTCCATTGTCGTGGTGGTTCATCGAGAGAATCACCCCAAACGGCCCATACGTCGTATTCGTTTGAAACGTCCCTGATTTTCACCTTTGAGCGGAGAATGTACCGCTTGAGCAACGAAATTAATGGAGGGGCTTCGGATGGACGAGAGTCATACTCCAGAAGGTAGCTGGATTTGCCGGCAGAGTCGGACGTAGTGTACAAGAAGACGTCGTATAGCACTCTTCCCTGAATGGTCTCTGTCAATGGCATGTTTAACGGTCAAGATAATCTTCGTGCCTGGGCATTGAGGAATGCAGAGAAAGAGGGCTTGATTGGTTCATGGATCGGGGAAGTCAAGAGGCCATTTAGGAACTCGTTGGCTTGGGAGCCGCCGACGGAAAGGACGGCTCTGTGTGGGATTCGAGCGACGGTGGGGATGCTGCGAATCAGAGGACGTAGAGGCATTGAAGAATTCACGTGACCGATCCTCTCAATGGCTTCGTCATGTCAGGACCTCCTTGCTGCGTTGAAGGACTGCTTGTTGCGTTCGGACTGCGTCGTGAAGCAAGGGAGGCTTCCCTCGGAGTGTCTGAAGCAACACCCAGAGGAATTGCCCGAGGAATGTCAGTCTCTTCGCAAGGCGACCTTTGAATGCAAACGCGGCATGGTATGGATTTCGCCGTCCTGCGTTCCATGTCATCGACTCATCAACCCTCAGCTTGACATGAGGAAAAGGTTCCGGGGAAACATCGTTGGCTCCCAGTTACGTAGCAGCCCTGAGTAATCGGCAAAAAGCTTTGTCAACGTCGATATCGCGATTACTATCTTCCCTCTGCTTATAGGAGTGGAACCCATGATACATCGCACCATGCTGCTGACAAAACTCCTATCCTATCCTTATAAGACCGCTCTGATCTCATCCTGTTTCGCAAACATGTCGAAACCACTTACTCTGTACCATTTCCCGACTCCCAACGGCCAACAGCCTGCCGTCCTCCTCGAAGAGCTCAAGGTCGTCAACCCCGCGGTTGACTATGAGTGAGCAGCACTCCAGCCTACCCTCACCGTATTTGATCGACGATCGATTGCAGACTCAAACAGGTCAACATAAGAACCAATGAGCAAAAGGTGGTTGCATATTAGCAACCCCCCTCTCCGAATACTTATCTTTCCCAGGAACCATGGTTTCTCAAGATCAACCCCAACGGTCGAATTCCTGCTCTCGTCGACAATACCCGAAACAACTTTGCTGTCTTTGAAACGGCCGCCATCTTGTTGTACTTGGCCGACCACTACGACAAAGGCTTTCAATTCTCGTTCGATCCCGTGAAGGAACCCAACGAGTACAGCGAGTCCCTCCAGTGGATCTTCTTTGTCGTCAGTCAATCCCCTTTCTCTATCAAGCCAAGGCTCTGAACTGTTGCTTATCAGCATGGCGGTGTTGCGCCCATGCAGGGCCAAGGCAAGTGTCATGTTTTGTTCTCTCTCCGTCGGTTTAGCATGATGACTTTACGTAGCGGCCCATTTCCATCGTGCTGCTCCTGAAGACATTCCTTATGGCAAGAAACGTATGTCAAGTTCGGTCTGTGAGAGTGACCCGCCTGAACAGCCTTTCCTCAGGCTACACGGATGAAACTAAACGTCTCTATGGTGTGCTGGAAGGTCGGCTTGCAGACCGCGATTGGCTTGTTGGCCCAGGCAAGGGTAAATACAGCATTGCAGATATCAAAGCGTTCCCCTGGTCTGTACCTCGTTGATTTTCCAACCATCCGAGCTGTCATGTTGACGCGACACTGTCAGGGTCAAGGTCCATGGTTTTGCCAATATCGAGACTCTGGATGAATGGCCAAATCTCAAGGTAAAAGATCCCGTTCCACCTTTAGATCGACTTTGTTGAGATGTGTCATACAGGGCTGGTTGGAACGAGCGCTGGCAAGACCTGCATCGCAAGCTGTATACGAGACTGGAAAGTAGATTGGTCGCATTATGAACCCACCCATGTGATGTACAATAATGAGCAGGTTACAATTTCAAAGCTATTGAATCGATGGCGGCTTTAACTCCAGGTCTCTTCAGCGATTCCAAGAGCCAAGCCTGGAGAAGTTCCTTATAAGAATCTAGGTCGAGAAAAAGTAATGCAAGCTGAACCTGGAGGTTTGGCCACTCCTCCAAAGTCACTATTCCAGCACGCTTATGCAGTCTAATCCTGTACATGGAGTGTGAGGTAAAGTCATTGAGAAAAACGATGAAATCTACCATGGCAGGACGTTCATATCTGCGACCGTGAACTTGGACCCAATAAGACAATTGCGTTCTCTCAAGACTTGGTCAAGGACGCTATACAATCTTCTCGTCCCCTCTTGATATTCTTTAGATTCTTGAGCTGGGCCGGCAAAATGAAATCATTGTGAAGAATTCACTTTTCCTTCCATATGGCACATTCTCTGGCGCGTAATGCAGGAAGAAATGGGCTGGTCGAGTGAGGTCGATCGTCAAGGTTTTCAGTGAAAGAGCCTACCTCCGCTTTGGGTCGGGGTAAGGGCGCCATGCTTTTTGATTCCTGTAGTCAGATCAAGCAGACCGGATTATCAGATCTCACCCCAAAGCACATCCATTGTTGCATCATGCTGTATTCCCGGGGGAACTTGCTTGCGTCGGGAGAGAAGCGATTCTGCTTGTCGTAGTTCTGTTGGAGATACAACAGAATGGCAGCACTTTCAAAAATCGGGAAATCCTTGTCATAGGAATGGTCGACAAGGACCGGGATACATCCAGTGGGGTTCAAGGCGAGAAATTCGGACTTCTGATGACGAGTGAGGTGGCAACAAAGAGGGGACAGAAATCCGAGAACCTTGTGTTCGCCTTTCTGTAGATCGACCTTCTCGATCCTTGGAGGATGAGTGAGGGGCGAGCGATGATGTCGTTGGGCTCACTTGTATTCAAATGCTTTGGGATCTGTCAATTTTAGTTCTTCGAGATATATGGCGACCTTGAGGCCATTCGGGGAGAGATGATTGGTGTAGAGAGTGAGTTGCGGGACTTTCACTGGCACGTTCTGCAAGTTCCTGCCAAAGGTCGTCGAGTCTCTCTGAGAACTCATCGTGGTTTTCAATCAACCGTTAGGATGCTCCCCCGCGTCGCCCTTCGCGTCACTCGTCGCTCGCACCCACTCCTCCGCAGCCTTCACGCAGGACAACAAATCACAGACCCTCCGTCCTCAAGCAACTTGCCAGAACACGAATCCTCACTCTCCTCCTCGTCTCGGGAGAAGCCTCCTCCCGCAACTTCAGCCCCACCAGACATATCCAATGTTCCCGCCGTGGCATCTACTCACATCCCAGTCTACTCCAGCCCTCCATTCGACACCCATGCGTTCTTCGCTGCTCTGGAAAGGACATTCCCAACACCGACCGCCCGGAGTCTCATGCGTGCAACCTGTGCACTTCTGGTCGACCGTCTGGGCAAAGTCAGGCGAGGGGGACTGACCACAAAAGACCTCGACAACGTGCGTAGCCCAGTCAGATATGTCGATCTCTCCCTTTCATTTTCTTTCCACAGCAAGCGTACCTCTTTCGCGCTGCTCTGTCAGAACTCCGCGCCGAGATATCTTTGATGACCAAGAACGATTCTGCGGCCATCCGCGCATCGACTGCTGCGCTTCGCAGGGAGGTTGACCGGTTGGACATCAAGATGAAAGAGGATGTCGCTACCATGAAGCATGAGTACGTCCAACATTTTGCGTGGAACACTCGTGTTTATTCTCATTCAGGATACAGATGGATGTAGATAGCAGAAAGAATGAGACGAAATCAGATATGAAGCAACAGGATATTGTTATCGAGGTTGGTCGCCTCTTTACATGACTCGTGTTTTTGTCCTTAAAACATCCAAGGAACTTCTTAATAAAGCCATCGTCAATATCAGTGACCTGCGTACATCTGTTGAAGAGATCAAGTGGGAGAATATGCGGAAAGCCGTCGGTAAGCAGTACGCTATCTGGTCCCGTCACCTCTCTCAACCCACTCTAGCGACTCTCGGGGCTTTTGTTCTCGTCATTATCGTATCCATGGAGTTCCGTCCCAAGCCAAAGCCCAAGCCTCCTGCTCCCCATTCCGACCCAAGTCCAGATCCATCACGGGAAGAGGTTGTTTTATCATAAACAGACAAAGGTATGTTGCATAGAGGACCATGATGAACATCACCCATTTATCCCACCAAACCGTCTAGTAGAATATACCTGATAGAGTTACACATCTACACTATTTTGTCGCTAATCACAATCAAACCGCCAACTTTTCCAATTTGGATGACAGATCATCCTCGTTGGTGTCATTCGACGTGTCAGCTGTGGCGGTCGATGTTCGTTCTGGTGCTGAGCTCGCCTCGTCTGGTGTCCGTGCAGCCAAAGGCGCGGCGATCTCCTTGTCGTCTTCATCGTCTTCGTCCCAATTTTCGGGCACTGCTTTATCCTCCTTCTTCTTCTCCCTCCGCTTCGCGTTTTTCTTTGCACTTTTACTCATAGGCTTGGCTGCAGAAGCCGGCGTTTCTGGCGGTGGCGCCCAACCAATGACATGTCCCTTGGGGAGAGTGTTGGCGTCCATCTGCGCTTGCTTCGATCCCCTGAATCGACGCACATCTTCTTGAGGGGTGAAACCCGGCCTGATTTTAATCTGCTTTCGGACACTTTTTGCAATTCAAACTCTGGCTGCTGTTTGAAAGGGTTGGCTTACGTTCCGTCTGAGCGCTTTGATTCCGGAATGACACGCTCGAGGGTCTGTGGGTCGACTGCGATCCCAGCAACGGTCTTTTTTGGGTCGAGAGGCGGTTTCGACATTGGTGGTGCAGTGATCGAGGGTATCTTATCTAATCAACTCCACCCTTTCTTCCCTGAAAACATGCGATATGCCGTCCTGGTCACTGGCCCAGCCGGCGCTGGAAAGTCAACGTTTTCTAATGCATTCATGACCCACCTCCAGGCATCTCGACGTACAAGTCACCTCGTCAATCTCGACCCTGCCGCAACCGACACCAGCTTCGAGTACGAACCGGCGATCGATATAAAACATCTCGTGAGCTTACAGGACGTGATGACCGAGTTAGGGTATGGTCCAAACGGAGGACTCGTGTATTGCTTTGAGTGAGTGGGTGAGTCACTACAACCGGTGTTCACCGCCTGGTCGCTCATGTCACCGCTTCTAGATATCTTCTTCAAAATATGGATTGGCTAGACGAGGAACTCGGTGGCTTCGAAGATGACTACCTCATTATTGATTGTCCAGGTTGGTGGACTGCTCTCGCCTCGCGTATTGTCTTGTATTCACCCCACATGTAGGTCAAATCGAGCTGTACACTCACCACCCGTTTCTGCCTACCCTCGTCCAACATCTATCCAGAATGGGCATACGAGTTTGCGCCGTGTACCTGATCGAGTCACAGTTCATGGAGGACCGGTACAAATTTTTTAGGTGCGTTCTGATAATGAATGAACATCCTCCATCCTGACTCCAAGCCCTGTCATAGCGGTGTCCTGTCGGCCATGTCTGCAATGGTGAACCTGGAAATTCCCTGGATAAACGTCATGTCGAAAATGGATCTGGTGACGCCGAATTCTGAAGATCCCTCTGGTGGTGCAAGGAATGGTATCCGGGGACGGAAAAATATCGCGAGGTGTGTGTGGTGTTTCACTGACGCATTGTCAAATCTACTCCGCCTCTGTTTAGATATCTGGACCCTGATCCTCTCTTACTTGCGACAAGTCACGGCCAAGAAGCCAACCCGTCCAACCCGAGATTCCATGACCTCAACCAGGCTATTGTGCAGTTGGTATGTTTATAGGGATGATACATCATCACGCTTCGTAACTCATCACATCTAGATTGAGGACCATCCCTTGGTTTCCTTTCTACCGTTGGATCTCACCAACCCCGATTCGTTGGAGACGGTAGTGAGTCATATTGACTATACAATGCAGTACGGCGAGGATGAGGAACCTAAAGAGGTGCGTCATCATTGCAAGGGATAGTATCCGTGATCTTGATGCCACTTATTTTCCTTTCGTAGCCTGCTGATATGGATGAAGGGGACTTTCCGGAGGAATAGAATGGCGTTACTATAATAGTACCATTTTTTTTTGAAAGATGAATACATGTGAAAATTGATGCCGGAAGGCTATGTTCATCAAGTGGTGCTACTTGGGGCGCCTGACGTCTGACTCCACTCAGCGATACAGACGGGCCTTCAGCTTTGCAGTGAAGTGGAAACAATCGTCCCCCCATGGCTGGCTACTACGATCCTCACATGCAACAACCCGTCGTTTACAGTGGTTCACACCACAGTCACAGCTATCAACCAACGCAATACGCTCCGACTTATGGTCAACTTCCTTTGCAGTACATCCCCTCGCACAACAGCCAACTCTATGCAGCGCCCCAAGTAATGGCACCCCAGGTCGTTATGGTGTGTGCACCTCCGATATTGGAAATATTTATCGTTCCCATCTCACTCCTTGCTCGAAGCAACCGAGTTACAGTGGCAGCGGCCACCACCACCACCAGCACCACCAGCACCCCCGATATCACCTCACCTTCGGCGAACGCTTGAGACGTTTCTTCGGGTTGGCTCCTCGTGGGCCCTTCAAATACCGACACAACAGAGGGACGTGGGGATTCATGGGATATTCACGAAAACCACGTTATACGGATGCCTACACAGGCGCAGAAGTGGATAGGAAAGGACGATATGTTTACAGGGTCTGAGGGACATCTTCAACTTCTCCAGTGACGACACGCAGATTTCCATGCTACGAGGCTCTTTGTCAACCACAATTTATGTACTATCCGACGCCTTTATGTCTACCTGAGTATCATACAATCGTATCTCCAGCATTATGCCAAATATAGTGTGCATTAGGATGATGTAGCATGCAGATTCGGGAGCAAAAGTAATCCCACCAGGCCCAGTGTTGCATCCTTGATTCACTGGGCCGGAGATGGCCTACGCTTCATTTCTCCGGCTTCCTTCCACAATAGAACATGGCGCAGGATGCTGGCGACTATATCGATGACGTACTTGCGGGCTCGGACTTGGGCAGGATCATCCCGCGTATCTTCCCAAAGAACGGACAGATTGACTTCAATCTGATGCAATAATATATTTCAAATTCAAATCGAGGCGCCCATTTACGCACCTTTTTAGCGAGTTCCTCCAAGGCAGTATCGAGGGCTTCCCCGACAGCTACTGCTGCTTGAGTCAGGCGCTCCATTACAATTTCAGCCCCGTCATCGAATATCTCGTCTTTGCATTGTTCAATGTATGTATGAAAGACCATCTTCAAGAGTAAGATGAGTAAAACCAGCAGTCATTCAAAGCAAAAAGCACCTTTTGACGGGCAACACTTCCTCGTCCACTCTCCTCCATCGCACGATCATACCCGTCTACAAGCTGCGCTTGGACATGTGGCGCCATGCACCTAGAGACCTCCTTTTGTTGATTGTTCATCGTCTCCTTCACAATATCCATCGTTTTTCTCAGAGCAACACGGGCTTCTTCCAGACACTGGCCACCCTGCATTTTGGTATAGTCCTTCAGACCCGGGGCGGCTGAATCCTCGACCTCATTGAGCAATTTATTGATGCTCTTTATAGCAGCGGCTTCGAAGGGCGCAAACAGATCGAGTTCGAAGACTTTACCCCAAGAATGGGCAATATTTTTTGTGAATGGATTCACTAATTCCACGTTGAGATCTCTGCGCCATGTTCCGTGCCGGCGGAGGGCTATTATACGCGGTGAGAAGATGCTTGATATTTGAGCGGGCAGACTCACTCGCTCGATAAGTGCCCCAGTGCATAGAAGCTGCAAATTCATCGGTCGTAGACAGCGCAGAAGCAGCAGCCTGAGGTGCGATTCGAAAAGGTTCACATATTGTCATTGAGAGGCCAGTCAATATGCTCACATTGGTTGCTCCGGCTTTACACTTATCTTCTAGACCGTCCTTGAAGCAATCCTGGAGGTCCTTCACACATTTATCGGTCAATGTGCTAAACTCCTAAGCACGTCGAAAATGTGAGCAAGGCGGAGAAGAGCTCAGAACCTGCAACGCACCAATGCAAGTCGTGGTGCAACGCCGAGTAATTGGCCGTATTCATCTAACTTCGGAGTTGTTTTATTCATCGAGTATAGGCCGCCGGAGCCACCCAGTATTTTTTCCATATCGATATCTCCCATAGGATCGGAAGAAGTGGCCCATCCTCCATAGTAGTCATCAACGTCGGCTGTATCATTGTCAACATTGCCGGACTCCCATTTTGCCCGCAAAGCTTCACGATCGACGGCAGTAACGTCTCCAGCCCCCCTAACATATGATTGGACAGAGGTTGCGAACGTCGTGAGGTGGGCCAAGAAATTCCTCGCAGCGCGTTCGCGAGAAGAGATAGTCAATTTGTGACACCATCGTTGAAGTTCTGGTATGCCTGTATCTTTAGCATTGGAGAAACAAGTGGGCTCTCCATCGCCTTTCACTTGACCTGCAGCAGTCTAAGTCACAACTTGGCGAACTGGAACACCAGAGACCCCGAACCTTTCAACCTGACATAATCCCGGCTAGAACATGTGAAAACAGGAAGTCGATACCATCGTAATCTGATAGGTTGTGGAGTGAGTGAAGAAGATATGAGTAAGTAATAAACATGCCTCGAATATTCTGAGCAGGGTCGAAGTTATCAGGGTCGCGCTCCTCTGCAGCAGCATCTGCAAGTCCAACGAATTAACAAACGGGGTCACCGACCTTGACGACACTGTACCATCAAGATCCTTTAACCCAACCCTGAAATCTTCCTTCAAAACGTCGCGAGAGAACTAACATATTGAGACCAATTGCAGACAAAACAAAGAAAGGTAAAGCCAACCTCAGATCTCTTTAATGAACAGAACCTATTTTTCTCCATTTGTGCCTTCACAATATTCTTTTTCAAGGTAGATAGCTGGTCATTGGCTTCTTTCCTTCGCTTCCGGGCCTCTGCGAGATGTGCACGGGCGGATTTGATGGCTTCTTTTGTTCCCTTGATCCCCTCCTCCAGAAACTCTGGTGATCTCGCTTTCTTGGACGGCGTCTGAACCTGCGTCCGACCCACAGGGAGACTCGTCGGAGTCGTTGCTAGATACGCTTTCGCTGTCAGAATCATCCTCACTAGACCCATCGTTGCTTGAACCATAGTCAGCATCTGAAGCCATTGATTCGTCTTGGTCATCGGTTGGCTCGCTACGACGCTTCTTTGACGAGCCTTTCTTGCCATCTCGAGCATTTTTCCTTTTCTTGCTCCCACCATTCTTGCCGATTTTTGCAGTGAGACGCGGCTCGAAAGATTTTCCATCACGCAACGCTGCAAGATGTTCCTCGTACTCTTGAACGAAGTCGCGGGTGGTGTCCAATTCCTTTTCAATCACTGGTGAAATAGTCAAAAATAAATTGTCAAGGGATTTGCCAACGGAATGAAAACCTTTGGCCTCTTTTTCCGCCGTGGTCTTGTTTTGCTTCCACTCGGATGTTTCCTCGGTGTAACGATCAATACGGGTTTCTATCTCTTCTAGCTCCGGATCTTCCTCTAGACGGAGAGCACGTATGATCTCCGAGCATGAGACATCATCACATTTACTTGCTGAAAAAAATGTTTGAATATCTCGGGAACACAGAGAATGGCATTCTTACCAATGAAGGTAATGGTGTGATCGTCGTAGCTGGTCCACAAGCCGTTAGGACGAAACTCTGGAAACAGGGATTCCTTACTTTCCGTCTGGAATGCAGGAACAGCGAATGGGAAATTTAGTCGGCGAAAAAAAATACAAATTCTCTTACCCACTAGAAATACCATGGCCCATCAAATCAGTTACACGCAATAACCATTGGGATACTCACTCATCAATTGCATTCTGAACGCGTCCCCCAATAAATCTAATCCGAAAAATAGTGAGTGAATAACAAACGCATGAACTAATAAATGACAGACCTCTTGCCGTTTTGTCATCAACAGCCCTGGTAATGGGAGCTAGAATCCAGATGCAATCGCATTTCTTCATGTAATCCTTCGCGATGTTGTTTCGAGCAGCATTTGCATCGGCCACACCTGAATAGCTCATAAGTGCATTACCCTCTATTTTAGATTAATCCAAGATACCCGGAAGATCGACCAGAATGGCACCGCTGGAAAGAGCCGCAGAGGAACACCTGACGTTGACCTGGCGAATAAGAGGCCACAAGGCCGGATCCTGACCTGTCTTGCTACTGTCCTGCTTTGTGCTCGTGCCAGCAGCTTGTCTAACCTTATCCATAAGGCTCTTCTCTTTTGGCTTTTTCTTGTCCTTCTTGTCTCCACGTTTTTGATCCTTGGAGTCAATGTATTTGCTAATCTCTTTGGCAAAAATCTTGGAATCCTGTGCGACGATTTTCTTTGTGCTTCCCAGAATTTTGGCGACGTCTGGATCATAATTTTCAGAGGTACTTCGGGATGAACGAAGAAATTACATACTTGGATCTCGAGCAATTATCTGGTCGGCAGTCATGGCAACAATTTGTTCCTGCGACAGAGAAGGGTAAACGGCATGGACCTGAAATGCGTTAAACACTCCACGATTAAAAAAAAAAAAACTTAGGATGAGTGATACCTTCTGCCAAGCAACACCAGCCTCGCTTTTGAGATCTGTGCTGCGTTTCAGATTACCGTCTTCATCCACCAGGTCGGTCAAAAGGATGGCGAGCTCGGCTTTCCATTCAGCTTCGGACAAAAATGAAACGTCTGCGTCAATGGTGGATTTCTTATGGTAACCGATTTCAGTGACAACGGCAGTGCAGGCTGTTAAAATCATCAGTGGTGAGATTATACCCTAGCCGTCCCAAGTTACCGCGCATTCCACTAGTTGGAACGATATTGTCTGTACCAAACAATATTAGGCGTTCTCCTTTATTCATAGTTTGTCGGTCACTGACCATCCAGAATGGCATTAAGAATAGAAGATTTTCCTGCTCCGGTTGCTGAGATGCTTGCTCGTAAGATAATGCAGACGTGATGGGTATGAAACCCTCTGACCTCCGCACACAGCAATCAATGTCGAAGGAGTGCCTTGACCTTGCAGACTGAAAGAGAGAGAAAATCCTTGTTTTCACATCTGAATGCAGCGTAGAAAGGACGTGGACGAACCTCTCAATTTCTCGTTGCCAAACTTCATGTCGGAGTTTACTGCCCAACTGCAATTGCTTCAAGCTGGTTTTGATAGCCTTTACCATGCCGACTCCTTCTTTCAACGCGTCCTCCGGTGTATAAGAAATTTCATCAGCCGAACCATACACTGTAAATTACGCAGGCTTCGGGGGCTCGATCGCGTCTTGCATAATTACGCTTTCTTGTTTGGCGATGGGACCAGATGCGTCGTTCTGTGACGTTGCTGGAGTTGAAACTCCCTTATCGAGTAGCAGGCCTACGTGAATAATGAATTGACGCGTTACAAGACGCTACCTGCATCACTAGGCTCTGGCTTTATCCTTTTTGATGT
>Ga0307516_10003118_pt1 | contig 21567 bp, 20 predicted proteins | sample 19_EM_MG_FD_203310 | JGI IMG/M metagenome (GOLD analysis project Ga0307516, IMG submission 203310) | Populus trichocarpa ectomycorrhiza microbial communities from riparian zone in the Pacific Northwest, United States - 19_EM | ecosystem: Host-associated > Plants > Roots > Unclassified | place... | reverse complement strand
TTTTTTAATAATCGACTCTATCTCGTTGGCGGCCTCAACGGCAGCGCTAACACTAACACTATTGTCCGCACTACACTTAATAACGATGGTAGTATCTCGGCATGGACGTCACAATCGATGACTGGAGTTGGCGCTAGTTCCGTATCTTACCTATACGCGTATGCCCGATCTAACCCCTCATCAGCCGGTACCAACCCTGGCAACTTATATATTTTTGGTGGCTGTGCCACTAGCTCTGCGGCGGGCTGTACTGCCTATAGCCAGGCTGTTTATAAATGTAATATCCAAACGAGCGGGGCCATCTCTACCTGTTCTACTTCAGGCCAACTACAAATCGGCATCATACCAGGCGATTCGGCAGCAGGACTAGGTATTATGAGCGGTACGGTATATGCTAATTATATTTACTTAGTGGGTGGTGTGTCACCAAACCTAGTCGACCTTGCAAGCGTTCGCTATGCAAAGTTTGATAACAACAATAACGTCGTTACCGCCGGGGGCGGTGCCGCCTGGGTAGAGTCGGCGCATCAAATGTTGGTTGGTCGACGTCGTGCAGCCGCCTTTGGTTACAACGGATATATCTACGCTGTTGGTGGGTATGAAGGCAGTTCAGGAAGTGTGCTGGCAGATATTGAATTTATCAAAATAAATGTGAGCGACGGTAGTCTGGGTACTAGCGGTGACGGTTGGCACGTTTCAGCTGTCAATATTAATCAACGCTGGGGACTTAGCGTGCCAGTCTCTAATTCATTTGCCTACGTTATTGGCGGTTGTTCTGCAGGAGCAAGCCCGGGCAGCTGTACCGCACGTACAGATGTTATTCAGACTTTTCAGATATACAATAACGATAACGGCGCACCGTCCGGATATACTACTGCTGCTAACACCTATAGCACTTCACCTAACCGTATTGGAGCCAGTAGTACTATACTCAATGGCTACATTTATACAGCTGGTGGCTGTACTAGCACAACCGATTGTACCACCGCCATTAGCAATGTGTCGTATGCACCAATCGATATCAATGGTGCAGTTGGTTCGTGGGCGAGCACATCAGCGGCTCTTCCTGCTGTACGTGCTTGGGGCAGGCTCGAATCAGCAGGCGGCACACTCTACTATATGGGTGGCCAAAGTAGCACTTCAACCGACCTTCGAAGCGAGATATACTACGCTACGCCTGTAGCCGGAAACGTCACGGGATCATGGGGAACATCAAGCAACGGCTTACCCGGCGCTCGTTCGAAGTTTGCCTCGACCGTTTGGAATAACCGACTATATGTCATTGGAGGTCTTGGTTCAAACACTGGCTGCACCGGAGGTGATTGTAATACAGTATATGTCAGCCCTCAGCTTAACTCCGGCGGTAATATTACGTCGGCCTGGTCTACAGCCAGTACGTCATTTAATATACCTCGAAGTGGAGTGAGCGCTGTTGCTTATGCAAATAATTTATATATATTTGGCGGCTATGACGGTGCTAACTACCTGAGCGATAGTCAATATGCGCAAATCAGTACCAGTACCGGACTGGCTGGCAACTGGACCTATTCCGCCAGCTTGCCAGGCCCATTATCGCAAGCCGATAGCTTTGCCGCCAACGGATATGTGTACCTCATTGGGGGTCGCTCAGCCGACACAACCTGCGATCCAGTCTCGCTCGTTGCTCCAATTAGCGCCAATACCACCATTGCCTCAGGCAACAACCCGACCGGTATCGGTGAGTGGTATGAAACTAACCAAAGGTTTACGGGGGCCCGATATGGCAACTCGGCAGTCTATAATGATGGCAAAGCCTATATCCTCGGAGGCGGCTGCGGCAGTACGCTGACCTATGCAAGCCCAGTTATTCAACAAACTACGTTGCTCTCACAGCCCCAAGTAGCTAAATACTCAATCATGATTGATGCTGACTCAGATGTTTTTCCGTCTAACTGGCTTTTAAATGGTGTCGACAATTCAATTGGGGCCAAGTGGCAATTGAAGTATCGTTCCATGACCAACCCCACTACCTCATGTACATCGCCAGCTATGACAACATGGGGCTCTGAAACAGTATTTGGCGATGTTACCCTGGGACTGCCGGGTGTCTATACACCCCGAAATGGCAGCGGCGTTAATACCAACTGTGCTCGTTATTACTACTTTAATGTTAGCGTCGACAGTTCAAGAGCATTTGGCTACCCCGACGACGTGAGTCGTGGACCGACCATCACCGACCTCACCCTGCAGTTTACCGCCGACCCAAGTAAGCGTTTAATGCATGGTCGTACCTTTACTGGTGGCTTACAGCAACCTATCGATACGCCGTACTATTCTAATTAACCTCTGATATACTAAACCGTAATGACTCTACAAAACAATAGTCCTAGAAAAAGAGTTTGGCACGACATTCAGCGCCCTCCTGTGCGCCGCAAACCAACAGCCGCTCCACTTAAAAAAACTTCCAAAATAAATCAGCTGTTCACAGTAGTTACCCACGCGTCAATATACCTAAAATTACAAAAACAGTTCATGCGTATTCCTCAAAAAATACGTATTATAGGCGCCGTGGCCTGCGTCCTAATTATCGCGCTTGGAATCTACCTTATTCGTCAATCACCAAAAATACCAAGCGATGTCACATCTAAAACTATCACGGCTCAAACTACAAACACCGGCCCCAATTACCCTACTATTTTGCCCGAAGGTAAAACCATTCAAGATTTAGGTGGGTGGATTCGTGCTAGTCCGCTCGATAAAAACCCCGTTTTCGCCTACGCTGATACCCTCACAACAACGAGTATCAAAGTCAACGAACAGCCGCTACCAGCTAACTTTAAGGAAAACACAGGTCAAAAGATCGAGGAGCTTTTGCATAGCTATAAAACAAATGAAAAGATTATTGCAGGCAATACCGACGTATCTATTGGCACAGCAGAAGATGGCTCGCAGTCAGTTATATTCTATCAGAATAATCTATTGGTTCTTATTACTTCACCAACCCAATTACAAAACAGCCAGTGGATTGATTATATTACTTCCCTACGGTAAAGCCACCTCTAAATCAGCCTGAACAACTGCCGAAAACTCGTCAAGCACACAGGTCACCTTCACTGGCCACTTGCCAAGCGGTGTCGACTCTTCGACTGTCCACGCCCATACAACAACACCAAAATCATCTGCCACTCGCGCCACGAGGCCCGAGTCGTGGCTCGCGACATTATTATATATAACCGAAATCGTACAGGTTGATCCCGGACTTGTTTTAACAGTAATTGAAGCGTTTGTTCCAGGTTCAACCGGTGACGTGATCGCCTGAACGGATGCACCGATTTTTACATTTGCCGCCCGTTCGACATGTTTAATAACTGGTTCTGTATGCATAGTCTCGACAGGGCTAGCTACAGCAGTATCATTAACCGGCGTGTTCTTTCCCGCATACCATGTATAGCCAGCTCCAGCCGCTACGGCTATAGTAAGCAGGCCGACAACACTAAGGGTGATATTGCGTATTGTTTTAAGAGCGCGGGATTTTTTCATAAACCATTTGGTTATTTTTGGTAGGCTTTTATAGACTGCGAAACCTTACCGTCACTCTTGAGATTTTCAAAAAATAGAATCTGATCTTTATTGACAATCATTTCATCATTTGGCCCGTGTACTTCGTCACCCAGTTTAATTAGTTGGACATCGGGGTTAGTTTGAGTGGTGGTTTCCTGTGGGTTTTTTGGATCTTCTTCAGGCGTTTTGGTCTGAAGATAGAAAATATCCTTTAGTTTCATATAATCGCCGTTGAGCATCTGCAATTTTCCAAAGTACACCTGACCATTTGTAAAGAAGATAGCTTGATATTTACTAGAATCTATTGTCATGGCCGTACTTGAGCGGTAGATCGACAGTGCCCCGAATACCACTACGGCAAGTAATACCGCCGAGATAATACCCGTAATAATGAGTTTTGATTTAGTTATTTTAGGCTTGCTTTTCGGCTCACGTATATTGCTATTACCACTACGCTCTCGTAGGCGAGCGTCACTTGTACGAACCGGGACGTTATCCATATTTATCGCTTCCTAAACTCAATTATTCTCGTTAACCCAATCATAGCATGAGAAGTATCGATTATCAATCAGTTCAACATGCTACTCTCAGTAACGGCTAAGATAACTTAGAAATCCTCGTGATCATTATCATTATTTCTTTTACCCCAACGCCATTTCGGTGCGGGCCCTTTTTTAAGAGATACCATGATTAAGCCTGCAATCATTGCAAGAACGATATTAAGGTACACCCAAACCAATTGATTAAAATAAACACCTTCGTAGACCGCTATTAAAATGGCAGCACTTCCGATTATTACGAATAAAAAAGCTCCGGTCACTAGCCAGCCCTGCCACGTCGACGGCGTCCAGCCATAACCATATCGTTTACGCTTAAACCAATATTGCGACTTGGAGGCCTTGTTCATATCATAACTATAGCAAATAAAAAGTGGTGTTAATATAGTACTATGAACAAGCATAAAGTTCCCGGCGGCACGGTACATAAAATGCCCTCAGACTTGCGGAAGGTGTTGATCTCACATGCCGCAGCACTAGCTGCCTGGAACGATATTACGCCACTCGCGCGCAATGAATGGATTTGCTGGGTTGAAGGCGCTAAGCTTATTGAAACGCGAGAACGACGAATCGAGAGAGTACACACAGAGCTAGCTGAAGGCATGCGCCGTCCATGCTGCTGGCCAGGTTGCATGCATCGTCAAAGAAACGGAAAATAAACACTACTATATAACCCGCCAAAAAGAGCTATGCTATTTGTTTAAATACTTGCCAGCAACACTTAAGGCGAACGAGGGCAATATAATAAAAACGGTTGCGAACAAAAGCCTTATGAGCACTTGGCCAAGAATAGAATCCTGCTTATCCGGACCCGAGCCTGTGAGCACAACTAAAATCCCCAAAACACCAAAAGCAATTGATGCGCAAGTAAACACTTTTGTAGCTATTTTTTGCATGTTTTTAGTATAGCAAATAACAGCACTGATGATGAAATTAAACCAGCCTCACGAACAAGTCTACAAACACTGAGCTCCGGCAAGTGAATATCAATACTGAACGAAGGTACGGATTCACCATGGTTTTTTGCATAATCATCTTGTTGAGGTCGTGAATGAACTACAATACCTACCCACTCCTATACCTCGTGGGAGACGCACTAATATGGAATGGATTTGAGATTGTCTTAAAAATCATATCGCGATCTTGTGTTTGTATATCTACACCTTCGTTTGCACACGTAGACTGCCCACCAGAAATATAATAGTAGTATCCTGCTATAGGTTCATTATTATTCACAGCGGAACCACTAACAATCTCACCTTCACGTTTAACTTTAGTCCTACTTATTGAGCCATTTCGTATTACCTGACCTAGGGTATTAGGTTCAACACATTGTCCGCCTATAGCCTCCACTCGTTTCGTCGAAAACTCGTAATATTCCTCAACACCTTTATCATTTGGTTCAGCTTGTTTCTTATAGTATGTGATTGCATTAGAATTAGCCAGCAACTTAAACTTTATATTCCAATCTTTAAGTACTAGATAGCCTTTGTCTGTATCTTTAACTTTTTCAGCTGGCTGATTTGTTGCTTGCTTTGAATCAGAGCTCATCTCAGCTGATTTTTTATTAATAATGTTCTGCCAAAAGACAAACCCGAGCGTACCTAAAAGTGCGACAACCAAGATTACAATAATAATGACGTGCGTACTACCTGTTTGTTTAGAAAAGTGTTTAATCATATTTTAAGGATACACTATAATGCTTCTGATTTTATGATTTTTAATAGATAAAGGAACTTCGATTAGGAGATTCTTTAAACAACTAAGAATGCGAACGAGAGGCCTAATTGATGATGCTGAATACTTGGAGCAAAAGACTTCACTTTTGAGTGAGTTGGAATCTCGTAAATCTAAGCTCAAGAATCTTAGATCGAATCCGAGTCATGGTGTGAAAGAAACCATTACTTTACTCAACTTTATTCGCAGGGCACAGGATAAATTCAATAACGGCAGTATAAGTGAGCGCAGAGAATTGATGCTATGTTCGGTCAGAAACTCAACTTAACATACAAAAGGCTTACATTCACCCCTGTAAGTTGGCTTATTCCGATCAGAGAGAATTACTCTACCCTGGAACGTCAATTTTTAGCGTTAGAACCGCAGAAAGAAATAGCTTCTTTATCACTGAAAAGCAAAAAGACCCCTGTTGGGTCTTCTGCTGTATCACGAAATCGTCAAACCCTTGGCTTGAACTCTTTAAATTCAACTTGGCTCCGGCAGCTGGGCTCGAACCAGCGACCTAATCGTTAACAGCGATCCGCTCTACCACTGAGCTATGCCGGACTATATGCCAAGTGTTTGGACGTCGATTTTCAAAGTACAAGGTGTATTATACCTGTTAATCCCTCACTTGGTCAAGCTCCTATTGGTTCCGGAGGGATTCGATCTGCCGAGTGAGATCCGCGATAGTCGCCCAGTTGCTGCCGTCGCTCATAATCGTTAGAACATACGGTCCAGTTGGTCCGTACACTATTGCCGCATCATGAAACAACCCGTTCAAAAAACCAACCTTATCGGCTACCTGTGAGCTCGTACCAGCTGGAATCCCTTGGCGATAAATGTTACGCTTCATAGCACCGATCAGACGATCCCGACTCGCCTGCTGCGACAGCATCTGATTAGATTGCAACATTGCATTAAATAAGCTTAAGTCGCCCGCCGTTGTGATGGGTGTATCGCCTTTGAGAAACGTGGTATTTTTAAGACCTAGGGCTTGAATCTCGCTAGTTGCCGCCTTGTAGCCGATTTTCTGTAGCATTGCCTCGGCACAGGCATTATCTGAGCGTACAATCATGTCATCAAAACACTTTTCGAGATTGCGGCCACCTTGAATTTGATCCGACCATTGCCAAACACCCTCTTCGACTCGCTTGAGTGTGCTATAGGCGACGAATAGTTTGTAGGTGCTAGCCGTGGTGAACGTTTTGTCATCTTGATAATTGGCTCTGCGACGTTTATCGGATAGCTCAATAAGGGATACGCCAAAGGTACCCGGATGAGATTCGGCGTAATGTTTGAGTAGCGCCGACATGCCCGTATCCGTTGGGCTATAGGAACGCGTATACTCTACCGTTGGCGCAACTGGCCGAGTGGCAGCGGATACCGTAGTTCGCCTTGATTCAACGTATTCTTTCAGTTGCGCAAGCGTACCGGCTACATCAAGCGTTTGGCCCGGCTTGCCATCTTGGCGAGCTGTCTCCATAAAATCGTACGTCGTTACCTTGCTTACGCCTGGCGTTACAGCCACGCCGGGTGCCACGTGCTGATTGAGGTATACAGCGGCACGATCGGCATTAAATACGTAGTTCAATTTGCCATCAATCTCTACAGGGTCAATCCAACTAAATAGCTCGGTCGCCGAAACAGTATGCGCCGTTGAGCCCGTGGTTATTGCGACGCCGCCTGAGAGTTTGGCGGTAAGAAGCTTCACTAGGTCGCTTGCCTGCTCATTGGTAATGCCCGGCTTAATCACCTTCACCGGAATAGCAACACGATTGGTAGATGTAATTACTGGTTTGAGCGATGAGAGCTTTTTGGTAACCGTAGAAATTTCACACGTACCGCCGTCGTGGGATTTTACCACTTCAAGTTTGGAACCACTGGCTCTAAAGGAAGCATTCTTAGGCTGAACACTGCAAGACTCGCCAAGCTCACGATCGACATAGCTTTTTATTGCACTGGCATTATACGTATATTCAGGCTGAGGAAGCGGCTTTACAACCAGATGTGCCCACAAAATAGAACTAGGTAGTATACGTAAATACCATGGATAATTCATTACATCGATACGCTCTTGATTGCGAATCTGAAGCTTAAGATCAACAGGTTTTGGTGAGCGATAGGCTACCTCTGCGTCCCCAAAATAAACGCCCATATTCGTGGCTGCGTAGCGCTTATCAAGTTCCCAGGCAGCATCTTTCTTTTGCCAGTGACCCACAACGAGGTTGTCAATCCGAGTGAACGGCAAGAGGTGAGAATCCGGGTAGGCAATTTGTCCAATGATAAGTAGTACCAAAAAACCACCCAATCCCATTAGCAGCTGCTTTTTATGCAGCAAAAACCATGTTCGAATTGCTTTTTTCCACCGGTACATCTTTACCTATTATACCTTAGCGCCCAACTCATTAGTCAAACTCCTCTGCACTTATGCTTTGCCCTCCTTGACCCCCATGCTATACTCATCTAGACGCGTCTCCATCACATCCAGTGATGTTGAGTTTACGAAATCCTTCGAGTGTCTCGTACTAGCACCTCAAGAAGGGGTGAGTTCTTTGACACAGCACCAACAAGTGCACCGTCCAGCCAAGCGAGGGCCACTGTTGTGGCTTCGCGCAATCCTGATCGCAACGCTCTTCACGAGTGGAGCGGTTGTGGCGACGGCGGGACCGGCGCAGGCAGCTACTGGAGCAACAACTCTCTGCACTGGAGAAGAGTACTCCACCTGCATCGCCGCCAACTACACCGCGCACGGCTACGAGAGCCACAACAGCACCAGCTACTGGAACGCCTACTCGGGTCACAACTGCACCAACTACGTCGGCTACATGCTGACGCAGAATGGCGATGCCGGTCACGGCGTCGCCATGGGTGTGGCCAAGGACTGGGACAACACGATCAGCAACCATCCATCGTGGAACTACACCATGAACGGCATCCCTGCAGTGGGCTCGATCGCCCAGTGGGAGGCCGACACCGGGCCGGCAACCAGTTCGGGGCATGTCGCCTACGTCGAGGCTATCACAATTCTCCCGGGCAACATCACCAAGATCACCATCTCGGAAGACAACTGGCCGAACGAGATGGGCAGTCACCCGTTCAGTTGGAAGACGATCACGTCTGACGGCACACACTGGCCGACTCGATTCCTACACATCAAGGATGAGGCGGTCACCCCACCACCGGCATCATGGAACGGTGTCGGATCCTCCGCTGTCTTCAAGGGCAGCGACAGCCTGACCACCAGTCAGGAGCTCCACGCCAACGAGTACATCATGTCCTCCAACGGGCAGACCGTGCTCATGATGCAGACCGATGGCAACCTCGTCGCCTACCGAGGTGGCGGTGCGATCTGGCACAGTAACACCGGCGGACATCCGGGTGCCTACCTGGTTGTTCAGATCGACGGTAACGTCGTCGTCTACTCCTCGAGCAATATACCCTTGTGGTGGACGTATACAACCAACGTCACGACATTCACAGTTCAAACAGACGGCAACATCGCGGGATATCCCGCGACAGGTACAGCCGTCTGGCAAACTGGAACTGGCGGACAGAACGCTCTGACCAACCTGAGCACAGATCACCTGTCCGCCAGTGGCCAGATCCACCCGAACCAATTCATCAGATCAGCTGATGGCCGATACTTCCTGATGGCGCAGACCGATGGCAATATCGTTCTGTACGGACCAGGGTACCACGTTCTGTGGACGACGGGGACAGGTGGCCATCCTGGTGGCGCCTACATCACCGTTCAGACCGACGGCAACGTCGTCGTCTACTCGGCAACCAGCGCGCCACTCTGGTGGACGGGAACAAACAACACGGCCACTCTGTGGCTGCAAAACGACGGCAACCTAGTCGGTCGGAGTTCCGCGAACACCGCAACATGGTGGACGGGAACCGGCGGTCAAATCTGAGCCTCGTAACGAGGCGAAAGATTAGGTTCAGAGGGCTGAACTACGGACCACTCCGTAGTTCAGCCCTCTGGGCATCTTTAATTTAAGATTATTTATCCAACCTAAGAATCTTCATAGCCTCTTCCAGTATGGTCAGCTCATGACGCAGTACAGTATCTTCGGCAGTCTTAAGCGCTTTAGTTCGTTTAGCTATTTCTTTTTGTAGCCACTCGGCATGGCTAGGCTCCACTACTTCACTTGATGGTTCGCTACCATCCAACACAACCTCAAGCGAACGAGCCGAGTTATCCTTTTTTCGTAATAAACCCCGAACAATAAGTCCATCAACGTGTACGGCCACAGTAGAAACCGATCGATAATCAAGTGCTCGCATAATTTCGCGGTAACTTGGTCCATAGCCATTACCCTTGATGAATCCATCAATGAAGTTCAATAGTTCACGCTGTTTTTTACTGGGTCTTTTTTCGTTCATACATACCCTTTCCGGCTAGCGCTATCGCCGCGAGTCCCCACCATACAATCGACACTGTATCATCTACCCACACCGGCTGAAGAAGCCCGATTAAACCCAGACCAACTCCACTTGCAAATACCCCAAGGCTCAACCAATCACTACGCGTACGCCATAGACGGCAAAGAACAAGAATAAATAGGGTAATAAACAGCACGATACCCGCCCACCCCGTTTCATGAGCAACAAATAAATACTGGTTTTCAATTACCACCGGCTCGTTGCCATACAGCGATGCCGAGCCAGTACTCCCAATCCCTGCTCCAAATGGCTGATGAACTAACCGATCCAAGCCATATGCAAGCGAATCGATATGCTGTTCGTTTGAACTAACGCTACTGCCACCCTGCAGGTTTTCATGAAACAATATGTTAGACACAAAACTATTATCACGACTTGCTATAAGCCCACCGGCTGCCGCAAACACCAGTACGCTACCAATAATCCAGGCTTTTGCGGGCAATCGTCGTGCTATTGTAGCTAGCCCTACTATTAGTACCGCTATAGCGCTGGCAACCAGTGCGCTACGTGAATAACTGAGCCAAAGAGCTACAAGGCTACAAACTGCAAAAGCAATTGTAAGCACACGTACTTTTTGATTTCGCAGATCCAGCTTTTTACGTACAAGCGCGGCCGCTAACAACCCAAGCACCATGCCGGCATACGCACCCAGCGGATTCGGCCCACGCAAAGTACTATTAACGCGCACAAAATCAGGATTTTTATCGACCGTTAAATAAGGCATGATCGTATCTTTGCTATACCCAATATGCGATAAAATATCGGCTGGCAAAAAGAGCTGAAGCGTTGCAAACCCAACCACTACACATGCCCCAACGATGGCTGTCCACAATAAATATCGTCTATATTGAAGTAGTTTCATAGCTACATATACAAGCCAAAAAAACACTACATAGCGTAGATCAATCGCTAAGCCAGCCATACTTGCAATGGCACTTTGATAGAAAACCAGCATTAATACAAGGTGAATCGCTATATACGCAGCAATTAGCTGACATAGTCTGTCGGGCAGTATGTCGTGCCATGCTTTACGCTTTGTAATTATGCTAATCGCTACCAATGCAGCAATAATGAGCAGTATTTCTTTCCACGACTTAATCGCCAAACTATAATTTGGAAATATTGTTCCAAGCCACACACTTAGCGGCGCATGTACTACAATACCGGCGAATATAGCCATAAGAATGGCAATATAGCTTTTTTCAAGAAATGAAACCTTCATTACCTCTAGTGTAACGAAAAAATGGTATAATAACAGCCATAGATGCCATCTAAAAATACTAAATTCTATAGCCTCCTCCTTATTGTTGCCGATTTCGTCGTGCTGCTGGGAGCATTTGGCATTGCCTACATTCTGCGCGTTCAATACGACCCCCGACCCCTGCTCACCCAAGTGTATGCCGTAGAGTACGTTACTACCTTTTTGCTTATTATTCCTTTTTGGCTTATTATCTTCGCCGCTCTGGGCCTATACCACTCAAACACCTACAATCGTCGCTTAGTAGAATGGGGCAAAATTGCAGTCGGCTCTTGTATCGGCATACTTATTATCATTGGCTGGGAATACTTTAGTGGGCAACACGTTTTTCCGGCTCGTCTGGTCGCATTCTACGCGTTAATTGGTTCTTTTTTACTCATCGTATTTGAGCGTGAAATTCTGCGACTAACACGCAGCCTGTTATTTTACTTTGGCAAAGGTACAAGCCGCGTGCTCATTATTGGCAATTCCGATGCTACGCGCGACATTGCCGATAATCTTTCTAATACGTATAAAAGCGGCTATCGGGTCGTTGCCATAGCCGGCCCAAAAAAAATCATTCCACCAGGGCTTGAAGTAAGACATTTCCTATCTATCGAAACAGCACTCAAAGAAATTAAACACTTAAATGTCACTACAATTATTCAAACCGACCTCTATGATTCAGCCGATCGCAACCAACGAATTTTAGGTGCTGCACAAATTAACCATATTAGTTATAGTTTTATTCCTGGCGAAGCTGAATTTTACGCGGGTAAAAATACGATTGACGTCTTCCTTGGCTACCCCATGATTTCCGTTAGCCAAACCCCCCTTATTGGCTGGGGGGCAATCACTAAACAAATATTTGATGCCATCGCCTCACTCCTACTCGTGATTATCTTGTCACCGTTTTTTGTGATACTTATTTTATTGCAACTTATTTTTAACCCCGGGCCGATATTTTATATCAGCAAGCGGCTTAGTAAATTTTCCGAGCCAGTTAACCTTATAAAATTCCGCAGTATGAACCCTAAATATGGCAAGAAAGACGCAGCGATTGAATTCCGTGAGATGGGGCGGGAAGATTTAGCGCTAGAATACGAAAAAAACCGTAAGGTCGTGCATGATCCACGCATCACAAAATTCGGCCAATTCCTACGTATCACTTCACTCGACGAACTACCTCAGTTATTTAACGTAATTCGAGGCGACCTCAGCCTCGTTGGTCCCCGCCCAATCCTACCCCAAGAAACAAAGTTTTCACCAAGCCGCACCGCATTGCTTCATAGCGTTAAATCAGGCGTGACCGGTCTATGGCAAGTTTCAGGCCGTAGTAATTTGTCGTTTGATGAGCGAATTGAGCTGGAACTATTTTACGCGCAAAACTGGAGCTTTTGGCTTGATATCAAAATTTTGTTTAAAACGGTTGCCGTGGTGTTTCGAAAAAAAGGAGCCAAGTAATGCCCCGACCAAAAATTGCCATTATTAGCGAGTTTTTAACGGTTATGGGTGGAGCGGAGCGTGTGGTGTATGCCCTCCATGAAGCGTTTCCGGAAGCTCCCATTTACACCGCAATTTACGATAAAGATCGGGTCCTGCCCGAATTCAAAACACTCGACGTGCGCACGACTTGGCTGCAAAAACTTCCTAAAGTTTTACGCAACGCATACAAACTTTTCCCTATCCTGCAGGTTAAAGCATTTCGCGATTTAGATCTGAGTGAATTCGATATCATCATTACTAGTTCATACCTCAATGCAAACCAGGTAAAAAAAACTCGCAAAGACCAAATCATCATCTCGTATTGCCATACACCGGCACGCTACTACTGGAGCCATTATAAGCAATACAAAAAAGAGCCTGGCTTCGGCAAGCTCGATCCTCTTATTCGGTTGCTTATCCCTCTTTTTGTTCCTCACCAGCGCAAGCTCGACTATGAAGCAGCACAACATGTTGATGCGTTTATCGCCAACTCCACCGAAACACAAAAACGCATTAAAAAGTACTATAATAGGCCCTCGACTGTCATTCACCCGCCTATTGATACGGATAGGTTTGAGCCAGCACGAACGCGTGGTAATTATTACATGACGATGGGTCGTCAGCTGCCATACAAACGATACGATCTTGTTGTCGCCGCTTGCACAAAACTCGGCGTACCACTTAAAGTTTTTGGTAATGGCCCCGCGCACAATCACCTAGTAAGTCTTGCCGGGCCAACGGTAAAATTTTATACAGATAGATTTACCGACGCCTCAGATAGCGAGCTTGAGAAAGCTCTCAATAGTGCCAAAGGTTGGATTTACGCCGCCGAAGAAGATTTTGGCATCGTACAAGTTGAAGCTTTGGCTGCCGGCACGCCGGTGATTGCTTATGGCAAAGGCGGCACGCTGGATATCGTACAAGACGGCGAAAGTGGTATTTTATTCCACGATCAAACAGTCGATGCTGTAGCGAGTGCGATCAAAAAAGCCGAGCAAACCACTTTTTTACCTGGCACCTTGCGTCGAAAAGCCAAGCGCTTCGACAAAGGATTATTTATTACTAAAATCCGAAAAATTGTCTACGACTATTCTCGTTAAGTAGCGCGAAATTATTCCACCGTTACGCTTTTAGCCAGATTACGCGGTTGGTCAACATCATTGCCGCGAGCAACAGCCACGTAATACGCAAACAACTGCTGAAGCACATTAATGGCAATTGGCGCGAGAATATCGAGTCTTGTTTCTATACGCACAACCGTTTCTGCGTCAATGTCTTTTGTACTATTCGTAAGCGCTAAAACGTGGCCGCCACGGGCATTTATTTCAGATGAACCGCTGATCGATTTATCAAACAACCAACCATCCATAAGGAGAACGACTTCGAAAAATCGGTCATCAAGTAAGGCAATTGGACCATGTTTTAGTTCACCGGTTGCATATCCTTCAGCCTGAATATACGAGATTTCTTTTAGCTTTAAGGCCCCTTCAAGCGCGACGGGAAACAGCGTGTCACGCCCGAGAAAAAGACCATGTTCGTAGCTAGCATATTTTTTAGCCACAACTGCCATTTCGTCTCGATGAGCCGCGATTACTTTTTCGATTTCGTCCGGAAGCAATGCTAATTCCTCAACATACTGAGCGGTTCGCTGCACACTCACACCCTTTGCCTGAGCTACCTGCACGCCAAACATCGTCATTGCCGCTACCTGTGAGGTAAAGGCTTTCGTACTAGCCACGGATATCTCAGGACCCGCATGAACATACACGCCACCATCAACTTCACGAGCAATTGTAGAGCCGACTGCATTAATTATACCGAGTGTCGTCACGCCGCGTCGCTTAATCTCACGAAGGCACGCGAGCGTATCGGCCGTTTCGCCGGACTGCGACACTACCAAGGCAACACTGTTTTTTGGCATATGAAATGATCTATAGCGAAATTCTGAAGCAATCACCACATCTATTGTCAGGCCATCTACTAATTGTTCAAGATAATACGAGGCAAGTAACCCCGCATAATACGCTGTGCCGCAGCCAATAACCGTTACATGTTCGATATCGCGAAGCTGCTCAATGGTGAGATTCAGGCCTCCAAGCTGAACACGCTTATCTTTGACAATGACACGGCCGTTGAGTGTGGAGCGGAGCGTTTGTGGCTGTTCGCTGATCTCTTTAAGCAAGAAATGGTCATAGCCTTGCTTCTGAATAGCCTGCATATCGACCTCGATTGTTTCTACCTGGGCTGAAATTGGCTGAGCGTTAAGATCTTGCAGTTCAACACCGTCACGTCGACAGATTGCCATTTCACCGTCATTTAAATAAATTGCCTGGGATGTATGGCCGATAAGTGCCGAGGCATCGCTGGCAATGAGCGTCTCGTCTTCACCCACGCCAATAATAAGCGGGCTGCCTGCTCGAGCCACAATAACTTCATCGGGCTGACGAGTCGATACAACTGCAATACCATACGTACCAACAACGAGTTGAAGCGCCTTGCTAACCGCATCAAGAAGTAAGGCGTCGCTCGTATAAAATGAGTTGATCAATGCCGCCAATACTTCCGTATCGGTTTGACTTACAAAGGTGTGGTTTTTGAGTTCAGCTTTAAGTTCCTTATAGTTCTCAATAATACCATTATGAACAAGATAAATCTCACCAGCCCTATGTGGATGAGCGTTAATCTCTGACGGCTCTCCGTGTGTCGCCCAGCGGGTATGGCCAATACCGACAGAATCTTTATTCTGGTTACTTGCAACGAGTTTGCCAAGCTGCCCAACTTTACCATTCGCACGTAGAAGCGTAGCCTGGTTCGATTTATCTATCGTTATGATTCCTGCTGAGTCATATCCACGATATTCCAGCCGTCGTAGACCACTTAGTAGTACATCCTGCGCATCACGCTTTCCAATATATCCGACAATTCCGCACATAATCGAGCCTCCATACTTTGGCCACTATCTATAACTTACTGCCCACCGTAACCATAGCCGTAACCCGGATATCGTAAAGAAGGTTTATGGAAGTTAGTAATTTTAAGCGGCTGCTCAAGTGGTTTATCGGCTGAAGCTATATATAGCTCGCTATCATTCTTTGAGAGTAGTATGTATTTATCGCCATACCAACCGTAGGCCGTATATTCAGATTGGGTAGCTAAAGTACTGCTGTCTTTGCCATCCCTGTCACCGATAAGCAACGTATTTTTACCATCGCGAGGTTCGTACCAAAAGGTTTTTTGACCGTTTGGTGATACGAGATAGGTTGGGTAAAAAGTGTTATAGAACTTATCATCCGTATTTGAAACACCTTTCACTGTGTTATTTTGGTACTCATAATATTCTGGATTACTCCCAGCGCTATCGATTGAAACTCTAAAGTAAATTTCTTGAGGCTCGTATAACTTAGCCTCTATACTTATCGAAGATTGCATACTAAATTCTTTTACACGCTGCTTTTGGCTGCCGTCGGGATTTACAGACATAATAGCTGATTTTTTATCCGCTAAAGAGGGGGCGAAGTAATTTCGGTCCCATATTTTTGTGTAGACAATCTTGTCGTTCAATATATACGCATTTCGCAACGATTCATACTGATAGTCGTAATTATTTCCACCAGTTGCGGCATTTTCATCTAAAATAGTAAGCTTACCCGTTTCAGCATCGTAGCTTTTGAGCCGCTCGGTATTACTTTCCCAAAGATTCCTATTATTTCGAGTTACCAGATAAACAAACTTATGATCAGACCAGCCCACCAATTGGAAAGTTGCATCACCTTCATCGATTGTCTTTAAGTTACCTGACTTCGTGTCAACCAGATAGAGTTGTCCAGGCTTCTTGGAATCGGCACTTCGCTTAGCGAAAAGAGCCATATAATTCCAGTCGCGCGCAGCAAGTAGAACAGTCTCCCTATCATTTTCGTTACCTGTCCCTTCAACGACTACGCTCGCACTTGTCCCATCGAGATGTGACTTCATGACATTGATCTTACCTGTTTGCTTACTTAAATAGTAAACGTCTCCCGCAGGTATAAGAGCCACTTTATTTGCATCAGTCTGATCAGTTACTTTAATGTCAACGGCCGACTGATTATATCCATCAAGACTTACCGTCCCCTGAAACGTTTTCTTGTCTGCCGGCAGCACAATTGTCGCGACGCCCTTACTATCAGTAACCGCTGACGTATCTTTAACGGTCACCGTAGCGCCGGTCAAAACTGCACCAGTAATCTTATTTGATACGCTCAGACTAACTTGACGGCCAGTAGCAACAAGAGAAATGTGCGTTTGCTTAATTTCACCAAGAACCGGAACAGTGTAAGCAGCTTCGTTTGTCTTATAGTAACCTTTTGTGATTCGAAGTGTGTATTCACCCACCGCCACACTGTCTAGCGTTGCCTCACCTTTCTTGTCGGTTTTAGCGCTCTTATCACCCAGTGTTACTATCGCTTGGCTAACTGGTTTCGCAGTAGCTGAATCTATAACCATCACGCGTATATTTTTCTTCACGATATTACCAAGAATTCCATAGCGAGTTACCGGAACAGCAAGAAGAGTAGCAATGATAAGAATAACTACTCCGATAATAACAACCGCCTTACCTTTTTTAGTAGACATAAATCGTTTGAATCGATTTGTTTTCTTAACAGATTTTACAGGGACTCCAGTAGGGATTTGACTATCATCCTCTTTGGGAGATTCTGTCACTTCTTTTGGTTCAATATCATCCACTTTAAGATCATTATCGGCCTGATCATGTACTTCTTCGATTGTTTCTTTATTTTTATCCATTTAGAATTTCACCCCTTATTACTTAAGATCATAATAGCTTTAACGCATAAGCACAATAGCCGACCGTTCAAGAGGTGGCTATCATTGTGTCTAGTACGAATAATTTTCTATTTTTGATGTCCAAGCGCTTGATTTATTCGAGTGGAAGAATCTGCCTTTTCATTACCACCAATACCAAATACCATTTCTATACCGAGCTTTCGACATATCTCCGCCTCGGGGCCAGGAATTGCATCCGGGTCAACTCTGTCGCCGCCGTTACAAAAAATTATCTCGTCCTCCGGATATTTCTGGGCGATCATTTTAAGTGTTTTAGTGACCGAAGGGTCATGATCTATGGCAATAATCACTTCATCAACGTCGCGAAGCGCGCTCATCAAGCGAGCACGATTCTGCTCACTGAGGATCACTTTATCCTTTTTAATAATCTGCTGTACGTCATTATTAATAATGACAATAAGGTGGTCGCCTTTTTTGGTGGCCGCTTCGATCATATCGAGATGTCCACCATGAAGAGGATTAAAAAAACCGCTAACTATAACTTTTTTCATGGCACTCCTTATTGTCATTTATATAGCAGTACGCAAACGAGCAGCTTGGTAATTACCTTCCTATTATACTGCAGCTAGCGCTATCCCTTGTATAATTTTTTTATATGACACATTCTCATATATACTAAAGCAAATGGAAATGAATTTTTGCCGACGCTGTGGAACACAGTTAACCTTAGTACGGGGTCACGTATATACTTGTAAAAACGAGCACATCCTCTTTGCCAACGCTTCACCTGCTGCTTGTTTATTGATCGTTAATGATAAAAACGAGATGCTCGTTGCCATCCGCGCTCACAATCCCGGCAAAGGCATGCTCGATGCACCGGGCGGATTTAATGACGGTGCGGAAACATTGGAGAATGGTCTGTTTCGAGAGCTTGAAGAAGAAGTTGGGCTCAAACCCTCCAACTATACCTCGCCTCAATATCTTCTTAGCGGTCTTGATAGATATGAATATAAAGGCGAAATAATCGACGTGCTGTGTGGCGTGTTTTATGCATACATTATCGACAATCCGACAATCAACCCTCAAGACGATGTAGCTGAGGCTCATTTTATGCCCATTGAAAATATTGACCCGAATAGGATCTTCTCCACTTCAATTCGTCAAGGATTTCTGAAGTTGAAACAGTCGTTGTAAAAAATATACATCTACCCACTTCCCAATAATACAACGACGAAAGCCCGTCAAGCGTTATATACTAAATAACATGAATAACAAGAAACTTCTCGTCACAGGTGGTGCAGGGTTTATCGGGGCAAACTTTGTACACTACACTCTTAAGAACCGTCCCGAATATAGTGTCACTGTCGTTGACAAGCTTACGTATGCTGGCAATCCCGACAGCCTTAAAAACGTACTCGATAGGATTGATTTTGTAACCGGTGATATTTGCGATCCAGAGCTTATGGACAAGTTGATCTCGGAGACTGACATTGTCGTTCACTTTGCCGCGGAAAGTCATAACGACAACTCACTTAAGAATCCTCGACCATTTATCGAGACAAATATTATGGGCACCTATACTATCCTTGAGGCTGTGCGCAAGCACGGTAAGCGATTACACCATATCAGTACCGACGAAGTATTCGGCGACCTAGAGCTTGATGATCCAAACCGTTTTACAGAAACCACCTCGTACAACCCTTCTAGCCCCTACTCAGCAAGTAAAGCTGCTTCTGACCACTTAGTACGCGCCTGGGCACGCAGCTTTGGCGTTCAGGCGACTATTTCAAACTGTGCCAATAACTATGGCCCCTACCAACACATTGAAAAGTTTATTCCCCGCCAGATCACTAACATATTAAACGGTGAGAAACCACGACTATACGGCGAAGGCCTTAACGTACGGGACTGGATTCATGTTGACGATCACAATAACGCTGTCCTTACCATCATTGAAAAAGGCACTATTGGAGATACCTACATCATTGGCGCCGATAACGATCACACTAACAACAAAATGGTCATCGAGATGATCCTTGAACTTATGGATAAGCCGAAAGATTGGTACGATCATGTCACCGACCGTCCAGGACATGACATGCGCTACGCCATGGACTCAAGCAAACTCCGCCGCGAGCTCGGCTGGATGCCACAATACACCGACACAAACGGCATGCGTGAAGGCCTCCAACAAACAATCGACTGGTACACTGCCAACCGAGATTGGTGGCAATCACAAAAAGCCATTGTTGAAAATGGTTACCGCGAAGCTGGTGAAAAAGTAGTCAACACCCCAAAAGCCTAATTCTATGAGCGTCTCGAGCTGGCAAACAAAAACATCGAAGATCGTTTACGAGAACCCTTGGATATTTGTCCGTGAAGATGAAATTGTCATGCCTGATGGAAAAGATGGCCTATACGGAGTCGTCGAATCAAAGAGCGAAGGAGTTTTCGTTGTTCCACTCGACGAAGACAATAATACCTACATCGTTCAGCAAGAACATTACACAACGAGAGAACTCGCCTGGCAATGTGTCGCCGGCAGAACAGATGGCGAGCCGACTGAAGTGGCCGCAAAACGTGAACTACTCGAGGAAGCAGGGTTACGGGCATCTTCGATCACCATCCTTACACATGGACGAACAGCATCTGGCGTCGCCACTTTCCGAAGTAATATCTGTATAGCGCGAGGGCTAGAGTCTGACATGTCCCAGTTTGATAAAGACGAGATTGCGAACATCAGAAAGATTCCGCTTATTACTGTGAAAAAAATGATTCTTGCGGGTGAAATTACTGCTACCGAGAGCATCGCCGCCTTTTTACTTGCCATCGCTTATCTTGAAAAAGAAAAGACTGTATAATAGACCTATGTCAGATACATCCTTAGAATTTAGCAAAGAACTCAAAAAACATGAAACATCTATTCCCGGCCTGATTGTCTTTGATCTATCAGTTCATGGAGATAACCGTGGTTGGTTTAAAGAAAACTGGCAACGCGAAAAAATGCTGAAGCTTGGTTTAGCTGATTTTGGACCAGTCCAAAATAACTTCTCGTTTAATAGCAAGCGTGGCACAATGCGAGGCATTCACGCCGAACCGTGGGATAAGTTCATATCCGTTGGTAGTGGTAGTTTCTTTGGTGCCTGGGTAGATATCCGCGAAGGTAGCCCGACATACGGCACTGTATTCACTACTGAAATTGACGCTAGCAAGGCTATTTACGTCCCAGCAGGGGTAGCAAATTCATATCTTACACTTGAGGATAACACTGTTTATTCTTATCTTGTTAACGATCACTGGTATCCGGATGCATCATATGCATTTGTCAGCGCCCTAGACAAATCACTTAACATCAACTGGCCTATTCCTGTTGATGAATGGGAGATGTCGGAAAAGGACAAGAATCACCCGATGCTTGCAGATGTTGAGCCTGTCAAGCCGAAAAAGACCCTTATTATAGGTGCTCATGGCCAGTTAGGACGTGCGCTTGCAGTTGAATTCCCCGATGCCGAGCTTGTCGACCGCGACACGTTTGACATGAGCGATCCGGCTATTGTATCCGCACGCCGCTGGAAAGATTACGGGACCATTCTTAATGCAGCTGCCTATACGGCCGTTGACCTGGCTGAAACACCTGAAGGTCGCCGGGATGCTTGGCTTAGTAACGCAACAGCACTGACGAACCTTGTAAAAATAGCTAATGACAGTGGCATTACATTAGTGCATGTTTCAAGCGATTACGTATTCGATGGCACAAAAGATAATCACACCGAGGAAGAGCAGATGAGTCCACTT
>Ga0307516_10003117_pt1 | contig 21573 bp, 15 predicted proteins | sample 19_EM_MG_FD_203310 | JGI IMG/M metagenome (GOLD analysis project Ga0307516, IMG submission 203310) | Populus trichocarpa ectomycorrhiza microbial communities from riparian zone in the Pacific Northwest, United States - 19_EM | ecosystem: Host-associated > Plants > Roots > Unclassified | place... | reverse complement strand
ACAGGCAACCCGAAGGCGATCCTTGAATTCGTGGGTGATCCGGCCATTCTTTTACTGCTGGCCATCGCCATCGCCACCTATAGCCTCGGGATCCGTATGGGTAAGGGTATGGTGGAGATCATGAATATCTATGGAGAGGCCGTCAAGGATGTCTCCATGATCCTGCTTATTGTGGCCGGAGCGGGGGCCCTGAAAGAGGTGTTCCTCGACAGCGGGGTAAGCAAACAGATCGCTACGGTATTGCAGGAATGGCCCGTGCATCCCCTGATCCTTGGTTGGATGATCGCCGCCATGATACGGGTCTGTCTTGGCTCCGCCACGGTAGCGGGACTGACCACAGCGGGTATTATCCTACCGCTTATGACACGTTCCCATGTCAATCCCAATCTCATGGTACTGTCGGTGGGCGCCGGCAGCCTGATGTTCTCACATGTAAATGACAGTGGGTTCTGGCTGTTCAAAGAATACTTCAACCTGTCAATAAAAGACACGATACGCTCCTGGTCGATCATGGAAACGATCGTCTCGATCGTCGGATTGGGCGGGGTACTCCTTTTAAACTTCCTGGTCTAGCTCCTGCGGCAAATAAGGGTTAGAAAAAATTATCTAGCTGTCCGGAAATTTGATAATATTATTTATTTTCCTATTATCTTACGTGATGAGACATATATTAAAGCGAAAGCTAAGAACGGTCTTTAAAATAATTGTTTAAAAAACATGCTATTTTGGAGAGAACGATTACCAAAGATATCCTGAGAAGTAAACTTTATTCCGGCGAACGACCTGCTATCGAGCTTTTATATGCCCGATATAGCGATATGCTATTCAGCTACGTATTACAATTTCTCCCCGAAGAAGAGGCCGGAAGCCTACTGGTGAATATTTTTTCAAAGCTGTCGACCCGGCTGGAGGAAGCCTGTAATTCAAGCCTGAGCATCTATTGCTGGCTGCAGGTAGAAGCAAGAAAAATAATCCTGGAACATATCGGCGGGAAGGGTGGGGGAGGGCAGGGCACGGAGTATTATTCTTCCTTATTGCAGGATGCTTCCCCTGAGCAACAATGGGTATTCCGGGAGTTGTTCCTCAATGGCAGGCAAAAGGAAGAACTGGCCCTGCAGGTGGGGAAAGATGGTGCTTATATCGATAATCTTTTAAAGGAAAGCCTGGTCACGATTGGAAAAAGACTGACGTGAATATTCGCAACTATATAGACAGCGGCATTCTTCAAAATTATGCATTGGGCCTGACTTCTCCCGCAGAAGTGGCAACATTGGAGAAGCTTTTGCCTCTTTATCCCGATCTGCAGGATGCGCTGTGGGATTGGGAGATGAAGCTGGAACAATATGCCATACAGCACCAGACGCCTCCACCGGAGGGTACCTGGGAATTGATCGCAGATCGTATCCGGGAGTTGCCGGCGACGAGACCTGCCTATGGGCAGAACGGCCATAGTAATGGGCAGGAAACAAAAGAGAAAGAAGAGGAATATCTTTCCGTCAAACACCATTCTTCCACTATCCGGGTACATAAATACTGGCGACCTGCTTTTATCATCATTTTTATCCTTTCCAAGATCTTCCTGGCTCTTTCCATCTATTACTATCTCCAGTACAAGCACACCCAAAAAGACATTCAGTCTTTGCAGCAACAACTCCCTAAGGCGAACGGACCCGTTCAGGCGGCGGGTAAATAGAGCGTGTTGTCCGGGCGTCCATTGGTGAAGATTTGCCTAAACCCGAATAATATAAGCGTATTGCCGGACGGTATTTCCATTTATATTTATTCGCCTCCTCCTTACAATCCCGGCAAATCATGAGAAATACAACCAAAACTTCGTTCCTGCTTATTTTTTTTATGACTTGCGCATGGGGAACTGCCTGCGCGGCCCCTGCCGATACGCTTACGATCGCCGACCTCTACCGGTTACGTGCAGCCGGTGATCCGCAACTCTCACCCGATGGTACAAAAGTCCTGTTCACCGTTCAATATGCAGACAGGCCCGGCTTTCCTTATACGAGACTTTGGATGCTGGACCTTGGCAGCGGCAAGGCAGGTCCCTTCGGTGAAGGCCCGGAAGGTAATAGCCCGCGCTGGTCGCCTGACGGATCGCGGGTAGCTTTTGCAGGATCTGCATCCGGTGGGAATGCCGGCATTATGGTGGCGCGGGCGGATGGAACGGGATTGGAAAAACTGGCCGATCTTCAATCCTCCAATCATCCGTGGCCCATGGTGGGCAACAGGATCGCCTGGTCGCCCGATGGCAGGCGCCTGGCGTTTGTATCCGCCACTCCGGGACCCGAACCCGATATGAACGGCGACCCCATCGTGATCACCCGCTATTGGTTTCGCCCTGCGACTTCCGCGGGAGGAAGGTTTAGCGACAATCGCCGTCTTCATATCTTTATAGCGGAACCGGATTCCAAACAGGTCAGACAATTGACGACAGGGACTACTTCCGAGCATTCCATTCAATGGTCCCCCGATGGTAAGGAATTAAGTTTCCTGTCCAACCACGAGCCGGACCCGGACTTTGTCTTCAACTATGATATTTTCACCGTGGACCTTTCCACCGGCGCTATCCGCCCTCTTACCCAAACGAAGAGTAATGAGTTCGCACCCGTATGGTCTCCGGATGGCAAGGCCCTGGCTTACTCCGGACTGAAACGGGATATTACTTCCTCGGAGACCAACCTGGAAGACACGCATGCCTGGACGATCAACCGGCAGTCCGGCGTCCGGGGGGAAGCCGGCGTTTCCATCGATAACAGGCAGGGTGCGCCTCTCTGGTCAAAGGATGGTCAATGGCTGTATTTCACCGTACAGGCAAAGGGTAGCAGTACGCTGCACCGGATGAGACCCGATGGAAAGGGGGACGAGGTGGTGGCCCGCCCTCCCGGTGATAAAGGCGAGATCACGGCTTTTTCCATAGGACCAAACGGCGAGGTCGTTGCGGCTATATCTTCTACGGGCGATCTGGCGGAGCTTTATCTTATCCGGTCGGGTAAGACGACCCCTCTGACCTCTCTCAATAAAGAGGTGCTGGAGCATAAAGCGATTGCGCCTGTGGAAGCTTTTACCTTTCGTAGTGTCGGTGGATTGCCTGTGGAAGCCTTTCTGACCTTGCCTGCCCTGGGTACGGCGGGGAAGCATCCCCTGATCGTGATGATCCATGGCGGACCGCATGGTCAACAGGGACCTGCCTTTAATCACCGGGCGCAGGTGTATGCCGCTCATGGTTATGGGGTGCTGATGGTGAACTACCGGGGATCTACGGGTTATGGACAGGCTTTTGCCAAGGCCATTGAAAAGGATCAGAATGGTAAGGAAGCCAAAGACGTGCTGATCGCCATCGACACTGTCCTGGTAAAGTATCCCTGGATCGATGGCCGCCGCCTGGGAGTGGAAGGACAAAGCTATGGAGGACAGTTGAGCAACTGGCTGGTCACTCAGACGGATCGTTTTGCCGCCGCCATCCCGGCCGCCAGCATTTCCAACCTGGTCAGTCATAATTATATGTCCGTATACCATGACTATCTCCAACAGGAATACGATACCAAGCCGCATCTGAACGGGGTAGTGGATTCCTTATGGGAACGCTCCGCCATCCGTATCGTCAACAGGGTGCATACGCCGGTGATGTTCATTCATGGAGATAACGACCAATTGGTGAACCCGGCGGAGATCGAACAATTCTATATCGGCCTCAAGGATGTAGGGGTGGAGACCCTGATGGTGCGCTATCCCCGGGAAGGCCATGGCATACGGGAAAGCAAGCACCTGGCGGACATCATCGGCCGGTCGATCGCCTGGTACGACGGGCATTTTGAGAAAAAGATGAAATAATTTTGGACGTTCCCCGATTCGCGAGTATTTTTGGCCCTCATTATGATCAATAACAGGCAACATCATCACCACCATTTTTTCTTACCACAGCGGTAGGCCGGTGATGTTTTGTCGAACAAAATAAAACTATTAAAGGGCTTACCGGAAGGTAAGCCCTAATTTTTTGCGCCACCCCTGCCCCTAAAGGGGAAACTATTATTTGTTATGAAACTAAAAATCGCCATTCAGAAGTCAGGACGTTTGTATGAAGACTCTGTAAAACTGTTGAAAGACTGCGGGATCGATCTGAAGAACGGAGTCAACAAATTAAAAACGGAATCCGACAATTTCCCCATGGAAATTTATTTTCTCCGGGACGACGATATTCCCCAGTATGTGGAGGATGCGGTCGCCGATGTCGGCATCGTGGGAGAGAATGTCCTTTATGAAAAAGGTAAGAAAGTAGATATCGTAGAACATCTGGGGTTCGGAAAATGCCGATTGTCGGTGGCCGTTGGAAGGAGCGAACAATACGGGGGCGTCAGCTACCTGGAGGGGAAGAAGATCGCTACGACCTATCCGACCTTGCTAAAGCAATTCCTGGAAAAAAATAAAGTGAACGCGGAGATCCATGAGATCAGCGGATCGGTAGAGATCGCACCGGGTATCGGACTGGCCGACGCTATCGTAGACCTGGTCAGCAGCGGGAGCACCCTGTTCATGAATGGGCTGAAGGAAGTAGAGACGGTGCTGCAATCGCAGGCGGTGCTGGTGCGTAACAAAACGCTCAATGCCGGTCAGCAACAGATCCTGGAGAAATTCCTATTCCGCATCCGGGCCGTCCGCAAGGCAAGGAACAATAAATATATCCTGTTGAATGCTCCAAATGAGAAGCTGCAGGAGATCATCGCACTTTTGCCCGGTATGAAGAGCCCCACCGTGCTGCCGCTTGCGCAAGCGGGCTGGAGCAGCGTACATAGCGTATTGGACGAAAATGATTTCTGGGAGATCATCGAGGGACTGAAAGACGCGGGCGCACAGGGGATCCTGGTAGTGCCCATCGAAAAAATGGTGTTATAGCGGATAAAAAAATGCAAGTATGAAAATTGTTGATACTACAGACCCTAAACAGGTTGCTTCCGGCGACTGGCATGCGCTCCTGGCAAGGCCCGTATTGGATACCCGGTCATTGGAGAACACCGTGGCCAATATCTTAAAGGAAGTCAGGGAGAATGGGGATGACGCGGTGCGGAGGTTTTCCCTCCAGTTCGATAAAATAAGCCCGGAGTTCCTGGAAGCAGGCAGCGCCGAGATCGAAGAGGCGGCATCCCTGATCAGCGATGAGCTGAAGGCCGCTATCGGCCAGGCCCGGCGCCAGATCGAAGCTTTTCACAACAGGCAGGTACAAGGTATCGACCTGGTGGAAACGATCCCCGGGGTGCAGTGCTGGCGTAAATCCGTTGCGATCGAGAAGGTAGGACTCTATATACCGGGAGGAACGGCGCCTTTATTTTCGACCCTGCTGATGCTGGGCATTCCGGCAAGGATCGCGGGTTGTAAAGAGATCGTCCTGTGTTCGCCTCCCGACCGGCAGGGGCGTCTGCACCCGGCCATCCTGTATGCGGCGGGCCTGGTCGGGGTGACCAGGATCTTTAAGGCAGGCGGCGTACAGGCGATCGCGGCGATGGCCTATGGCACCGCTACGGTACCCCGCGTATATAAGATCTTTGGTCCGGGCAATCAATACGTCACCTGCGCCAAACAACTGGTGCAGAAAGAAGGGATCGCGATCGATATGCCCGCAGGTCCCAGCGAGGTAGCCGTTTATGCGGATGAGACGGCCGACCCGTCCTTTGTTGCGGCGGATCTGCTCTCCCAGGCGGAGCATGGTGTGGACAGCCAGGTGATCCTGGTAAGCCGTTCTCGCTCCCTTGCGGAGCGTATCCTGGCGGAAATAGACCGGCAGGTGGAGGAATTGCCCCGTGCCGACCTTGCCAAAGAGGCTTTGGAAAATAGCCGCGCTTTTATCGTAAAGGACGATCGGGAAGCCATGGACCTCCTGAATGAATATGCCCCTGAGCACCTGATCCTGGCTTGCAGCAATGCGGAAGAACTGGCAGGGTTGGTGGTCAATGCGGGCTCCGTCTTCATCGGGCATTTTTCGCCGGAGAGCGTAGGCGATTATGCCAGCGGTACCAACCATGTCCTGCCGACCAACGGGTATGCCAAAGCGTATAGCGGGGTGAGCCTGGATAGTTTTGTAAAGAAGATCACTTTCCAGCAATTGACCCGGGAAGGCCTTGCTCATATCGGCAGGGCTGTGGAATTAATGGCGGAGGCAGAAGGGTTGCAGGCACATGCGAATGCGGTGAGAATGAGATTTAGAGATTTTGGGAATTAGGGATTTTGGGATTTGAAATCTCAAGATCCAGCAATCAATAAATCAGAAATCAAGATAGTATGTTCCAACTGGAAGAATTATTGAGGCCGAATATCCGGCAATTGGTGCCTTATTCCTCGGCGAGGGATGAGTTTAAAGGAGAGGCGCAGGTATTCCTGGACGCCAATGAGAATAGCCTGGGATCTCCGCTCACGCGCTGGTATAATCGTTACCCTGACCCCCTTCAATGGAAAGTGAAAGAAGCCCTGAGTAAGATAAAGGGCCTGCCGCCGCAGCATATTTTCCTGGGCAACGGCAGCGATGAATGCATCGATATCCTCTACCGCGCTTTTTGCAACCCGGGGAAAGATAATGTACTTATCAACCCGCCTACCTATGGTATGTATGAAGTGAGCGCCCATATCAACGATGTGGAAGTGAGGAAGGCCGTCCTCCTGGATGATTTCCAACTGGACCTCGTTCACCTGGAGAACCTGGTGGATGAACATACGAAGATCATCTGGATCTGTTCGCCCAACAACCCCACCGCGAATTCCATGAACAGGCAGGATATCGAGATCGTTTTGAATAATTTCCCCGGTCTCGTGGTTGTAGATGAAGCCTATATTAATTTTTCCCGCCACCGCTCTTTTATCGGGGAGTTGCAGGACTATCCTAATCTCGTGGTGTTGCAGACGATGAGCAAGGCCTGGGGGCTCGCCGGCCTCCGTTTGGGTATGGCTTTTGCAAGTGAAGCTATTATCGATGTTTATAATAAGGTGAAGCCTCCTTATAATATCAACCAGGCCACCCAGGAACTGGCGTTGAAGGCGTTGGAAGAGACGGAACAGGTGAACGAAATGATCCGCACGCTGGTGGCTTTTCGCGGTCAAATGGAGAAGTCCCTGCTGGAATTGCCCCTGGTCGAGAAGGTATACCCCAGCGATGCCAATTTTTTGCTGGTGAAAATGAAGGATGCTAAAACCGTTTATACCTATCTTTTGCAGGAGGGAATTGTCGTGCGCGACCGCAGTAAGGTAGAGTTGTGCGAGGGCTGTCTGCGTATAACGATCGGTACGGAAAAAGAAAATAAGGAATTGTTAAAAGCCCTTCGCCAGGCTCCGGTGATGCCCTAAGAGAAAAATGAGTGGGGGGAAGTAAGCATTTTTTAAATTAAATTACACCCTTCAGATCGGTTATTCTTCCATATTCAATTTATATTATACTATTCCAATGAGACAATTATTCACCAAATCAATGATGATCTCGTCCCGGCCTTTGTTCCTAGCCCTGGCTTTATGTACGACCCATTTACTCGCTTGTGCGGATAGCGCGGACCCCGTTAACGACAATGGACGTAGAGGTCCGGCGGCCGATACCAACCTGATCCTGCCCCAGGGATTTTCCGCAGTAACCTTCGCCGATGCCGTAGGCAAGACAAGGCATATCGCCGTGTCGGACAATGGGGTGGTCTTTGTGAAACTGGCAAGATTGAAAGATGGGAGCGGCATTATCCGCCTGCAGGATGCCAACAAGGATGGAAAGGCCGATCAGTCCAGTGGTTTTGGCAATTTTACCGGGACGGGCATGATCATCCGTAAAGGGTATCTCTATGCCAGTTCGGACAGGGAAGTATTTCGTTACAAACTCGACGCGAATAATAATGTCACCGATCCCGGTAACCCGGAAAAGATCATTACCGGTCTCATAGAGCGTGGTGAGCATGAGGCGAAAGCCTTTACGCTGGATTATGACGGGAACGTCTATGTAAATATTGGCGCTTATTCCAATGCCTGCCAGATACAGGACAGGACCAAGGGTTCGCCGGGTATGAAGCCCTGCCCCATCCTGGATTCCGCAGGTGGGATCTGGCAATTCAAGGCTGACAAACTCAACCAGACCTATGGAGATGGCGTCCGTTATGCTACCGGTCTTCGCAACGTGGTGGGACTTGATTGGAATACAGCCACCAATAGCCTGTTCGTCATGCAGCATGGCCGCGACCAGTTGAGCTCGCTGTTCCCCGATATGTTCGATACCAAACAAAGCGCGGAATTGCCTGCGGAGTGTATGTATGAATTGCACAAAGGCTCTAACTGCGGCTGGCCTTATATTTATTACGACCAGTTCCAGCATAAAAAAATACTAGCCCCGGAATTTGGCGGCGACGGCAAAAAGACAGCCGGAGAAGATGCACAGGATCCTGTCGTAGCTTTCCCCGGTCACCTGGCGCCCAATGGCCTTCTGTTCTACACCGGCAATCAATTCCCGGAAAAATATAAGAACGGGGCTTTTATCGCCTTTCACGGTAGTTGGAACAGGGCGCCGGAACCCCAGAAGGGCTTCCTCGTTGCGTTTGTGCCTTTTAAGAATGGTAAGCCCAGCGGAGAATGGGAAGTCTTCGCGGATAATTTTTCCGGCAGCCCGGAAGCCACCGCTTCCGGTCGGGCTAAATACCGTCCCTGCGGACTGGCCCAGGGTCCCGATGGCTCCCTCTATGTGACGGACGATACGAAGGGCAGGATTTGGAAGATCAGCTATAAAAAATAATATGATGAGTATAAGGCATATGCAAATAAGAAGTGTAGGGCTCATATTAGCCGGCGGTCTGTTCGTACTGGCTTCTGTATTGATGTCACAGACGAAAAAACCTGCTTCCGCCGCGCAAAGTAAGAATGGCATGGCAGCCTCTGCAGAAAGAGGTAAGCAGGTGTATTTGGAGCAATGCCTTGCCTGTCACCAGGCTGATGCACTGGGCGTGCCCAATATGAATCCTCCTCTCGTAAAGACAAAATGGGTGTTGGGCGATAAGACGACCCTGGTGCAGTTGGTGCTGAAAGGCATGACCGGCGAAGTGGAGATCAATGGAGAGACTTATCATAATGTGATGGCCCCCCATAGCGAACTCACGGATCAGCAGATCGCGGACGTGTTGACCTATGTACGGAATAATTTTGGTAACAAGGCTTCGGCCGTGACAGCAGCCGAGGTCAAAGCGATCCGTGCAAAGACACCCTTAAACTAAAGAATGAAGAGGATCCTATTTATAGACAGGGACGGAACCCTGATCAAAGAAGCCCCGCCAACCTACCAGATCGATGCCTTCGACAAACTGGAGTTTTATCCCTTTATGTTCGAATATATGGGGAAGATCGCGCGTGAGCTGGATTATGAATTATTGATGGTGACCAACCAGGATGGGCTCGGTACTCCTGCCTTTCCCGAGGAAAGTTTCTGGCCCGTGCAGAACTTCGTAATGAAGAGCCTGGAGAATGAAGGCATTCGCTTCAGCGCCGTCTATATCGATAAGACCTTCCCGAAGGACAAGGCGCCTATGCGCAAGCCGGGCACCGGCATGCTGACGGCCTACCTGGACAATGAGGAATATGACCTGGAGAATTCTTTTGTGATCGGGGACCGCATCACGGATGTACAACTGGCGAAAAACCTCGGCTGTAAAGCCATCTGGCTGAACAACGACCCCAACCTGGGAGGCGCGGAGATCCAGGATTCGCTGGCAGCGCTCGACGAGGTCATCGCTCTGGAGACGGGCGAATGGAGCAAGATCTATGAATTTTTAAAACTTGGCCTTCGTCGTGTGATCCACGAACGCAACACCAATGAGACGCAGATAAAGATCGACCTGAACGTAGACGGCAACGGGAAATCGCAGATCATGACCGGCCTGGGCTTCTTCGATCATATGCTGGAACAGATCGCCCGGCATGGAAAGATGAACCTGACGGTGAGGGTCAATGGCGACCTGCATATCGACGAACACCATACGATCGAAGACACCGGCATCGCCCTGGGAGAAGCTTTTGCCAGGGCCCTTGCGGACAAGCGGGGTATGGAGCGATATGGATTCGCCCTGCCCATGGACGAGGCCGATGCCAAGGTCCTCATCGATTTTGGGGGACGTAACTGGATCGTATGGGATGCGGAGTTCAAACGCGAGCGGGTAGGAGAGATGCCGACGGAAATGTTCTTCCACTTCTTCAAGTCTTTTTCCGATGGTGCGCGTTGTAATTTGAATATTGAGTGCAAGGGGGAGAATGAGCACCATAAGATAGAAGCCATCTTCAAGGCTTTTGCCAAGGCCATCCGCATGGCCGTGAAAAGAGATCCTCTCAGCAATTATTTGCCCAGTACGAAAGGGGTGTTGTGAGTTATCGAGTATCTCCGGGCGTATCCTGCACGGGCCCCGGAAGGAATTCAAGAATGAATTGCAGGCCGTCCACTGTGTCGCCGTTCTTGTCGGGTAAGATGGTGAATGGTAAGGTCCAGGGGCGGGAAATCAATCGTAATTTGTCCAATTGGGCCGGCTGGACGCGTGCCGTATAATGTCCCGGAGCCAATCCACTGAAATTGAAGGAACCATCTGATTCGGTAGTCGCCTGCCCTGCCAGGGTATGGTCGTCCCGGTAAAAGCATACGATGACAGAGCCCAGGGGCTTGCGTTTATCCCCCAGGAACACCGTCCCTGCCACTTCACCCGCTATCTCGACGGGAACTTCCACTAATTTGAACTGGTTGGGGTCAATGATAATCCTGATCGTTTTATTGCGTATGTACCAGGCAACATTTTCAAATGAAGGCTCGAGCCGGAGGATATAACTGGCATAGGCTTCAAGATCCGTCACCCGGAGGGTCGTGTCGGCTACATTATCCTGTATGATGCCTCCATTGATACGGATGGTGAGCCCGGGGACTCCCGGCTCGCCCTTATCACGCCGGCCGTTGCCATTGAGATCAAGATAAGGCCGGACGAGGATAGCTCCTTTGCCAACACTGCTGCGTTGGTTATAGCCAAGGAAATTCGTCCGGTCGTCATACATCATGCTCCCGCTGGCCGATTGAACCATGGCGCTTGTCCCGCCGACCCGGGTGATGGATAAAGATGTTGTCGCAAAGGAAAAGGTATAGCGCAAACCTATTCCGATGGTTTGAAAATTGCTTTTGAAATTCTTTTCGTAAAAGATATTCAGAAAACCACGGTAGTCAAGATACTTACCCAGTTCGCCCCTCATATCAATGATCTTATGCTGACTGTATTCATATTGTGCCTGGGGGGTGAAAATGATTTTTGCGGGCAACCGGAAAGCCATGGAAAGGTTGCTGTAGATATAAGGAGCGGATTGTTGAGTGAACCAGGCATAGGTAGTGAGATTGGTGTTTATACCGAAAAAGACTCCCGAGATCAGCCCTTCGCCCGTAGTATATTTTGAGGCTGAAGTAAGTTTAGTGTCAGGAAGGATAACCTGGTAAAGGGAAAGCCGGGAAAATATGGTGAACTTGCGGCTGCGAAAGGGAAAGGACATGATCGCTTTGCGCTCTTCCAGGAATAAATTATTGATCGCCTGCTGACCTTTTTTATACCGGGTATAATTAAGCTCAAACTGGAGATCGGATGGCAGGTGATAGCTGGCTACGAATTTCGTTCTTACTCCATAGGCATATTCGCCGGAAAGCAGGATGTTGGAGCTCAGCCGGAAGGATGCATTTACGAAAGGCATGTTCTTCCCGGTGGCAATGGAGGAAAGGTGTTCGATACCCGTTCCGATGGTCAATCGTTTACTCAAGCCATAATTGCAAATGGCACGGGCGAAGCGGCTGTTGAGGCTATCCTGCACCACACCCGCGCTGGCGGTATATTCGAATTCGTGTACGGGAAGAAAATTAAAAGGTATCTGGATGTTTTGCTCATGAGACCGTTCCTCGCCATAAGGGCCATAAAAGCGAAGCTTTACCAGCGAATTGCCATACACCAGCGGCACCTGAAAAGTAAAGTAACCGGTGGTAGCCGTCTTTGCATAATTCACCAGCGTATTGTTCACATAGAGTTCCGCCACCCAGCCGGCCTCCGAATAATAGCTGAGCGTGTAGGTTCCGAACGATCGCCGGTAGGTGGTAGGTGAATTGGTGAACTGGAGCCCTACGACGGGCGAATAAATGGAGGAGATGGAGGATGAATAGATCTTGCCTGCCGTCACCTGTCTTAAACCCGCATTATCATTGTCGACAAAACGCCATTGATAGAATTGATCCCTCCCCGAAAAAGGGGTATTGTTATCGTAATTGAGAGCCATATTCGTCTCACCCCCGGCCAGGACGCCCCCCAGTGCCAGGTTCAATCGGTTATCATGCTGTTCCGACAATCCTATCTGCGCATTCTGCGTTGCGACTACGGCCCAGTCGGCCATCCCTAATCTGAAAAGGGGGTAGCTGCGTCCAATGGTCGTGTCAACTCTTGCTTCGCCTTTCAGGCGGTTGAGATTGTTACGCATAGCTTCCTGGCGAATTTCTCGTATTACCGGTAATTCCAGGCTGGTGGTCAGGATGATAGAGAGCGTGCGAAAATTAAATTTGCAGTTCAGGCCGAAGATCAGGCCGAAATAATCCGACCGTAGATATAAATTAGTTGTAGTACGGATAATGGCGTCCGGGGGAAGTTCGGTCCTTTTCCCCTGGTAAACGATCTGGTTATGTGCCGGATCTATAAGGAAAACGGATTGCTGGAGGATAAAGAATCCGGAAATGGAATCCATTCCGGGCGAAGTTGTGTTTTTTATCTTTAAATAATCCAATACATCGGTGATTGCCAGGTAGGCCAGTTCGTTATGAATGGCAGCCGGTATCTGTACGCCACCTACGCCATGGACATTCATAAAGATCAGGATCTCATCATAGGGAGGGTCAGGGTCTTTCCCGGCGAGGCTGCGCTGAGAAAGGAAGAGGGATAGCAATAGACAGGCCGCCACCTTCAAAAAAACAACAAGCTGCCTGGGCTGCCGGTTTTTAATTGAATATGGAGGGTGGATTGTCACTGCTGTATAAATGTTACTGAAAATGAGCCACTGTAAGACCCGGACGGGTTGGCCAGCGGATTGCCTACCGTAAGCGTCCCTCCGATCCATACCTCGGTCCGACCCGGAGGCGCTATCGTGGTAATGAAAGGAGAGCCTGTGCTTGCAGCTCCTATGTGTAAGGAAATGGAACCCCCGTTACTGCCGGTAAGGGTAACGTCTGGCCCGTTCATGATGGACACCAATGTTCCGGGGTTGGCGTCGACTTCGAAAAGGGCCGGCGAAAAGGGGTATCCCAGGTTGGCCAATGCCAGGCTGCCGGTGGATGAACGCGATCCATCGGGATATAGGATCACCGTCCCGCCGGAAGAACCCTGGAAGAAGGCTCCGAAGATCAGTCCCTGTGCAGGGTTAGCGTATACGCTGATGGGCCTCGGCGGAGGAGGTTGCGCTTTCAGGGTAAATGAGCAAAGCAAGGCAACGCTCATATATAGGGATATGATGGAATGATTTGTCATCGGGCGTCTATAAATATTTTTTTCGTCCGGATCCTTCCGGGCGCAACAAAGTTTACCAGGTAAATACCGGAGGTGAAATAAGAATTGACCGGCTGATAGGCGTTCCCGCTGACCTCCTGATGGAGGATCACTTGTCCCAGCATGTTGATCACCCGGATCTCACCTTTTTCGCCGGAGGGAAGACCGGCGTTCACAAACAGTTTGCCGTCTGCGCTGTATGCTTTGAAAGTCCCGGTGAAGCTTGCGCTGCCGGTCCCGCCCGGACTTGCCCATTCCTTTGTGCTGAAATTTAAAAAGAAACGGTTCTTATATTCACCGGCAGCCAGGTACAAACGATAGGGAGGGGCGTTCTGCAGGTCCTGCTTAACGCCTGTTTTGGCATCGGACAGATAGACATACAAGCCGGGGGGCATATTCTTTATTTCGGTGGCGATGAAGCTGATCCAACCGTCCTTTGCCGTCTTAAGACCAAGGGGTACGATGGTAAGGCTATCGAAGGTATCAGGTAATGCGTATACGGAAAGTTTCTCGGCGTCTGAAGAAACGGCATAGAGATTGGGGATCCCTGTATGGGTGTTCATCAATTTAAGCGCATCCAGTTTCTTATTAAATGTCCCGTCGGCACCTGCCTTGAAATAAAATGCTGCCGGGTCACCGGCTATCCCTTCATCGGCGAACCCGGCGCTGACCCTGATGAGGGGAGCAGGCGTATGCGGGACATTGTAGCCGAGAAAGACGGTGGAAGGATTTGTGTTCCTTGCCGCGTTGTTAACGGCCAGCTGCGCAGTGACAGGGAAGCTCCCGTTGGAAGCATGTACAAAAAATCCCTGCATGGCGGCGATCATATTACCTGCGATCCCATCGCTGGAAACGCCATTTACATAGCTGCTATAAGTACCTGTATACTGATCCGTGGTGCCAGCCGAAAAATAATAGATGGCATTGTCAATATTGGTCTTTGTCCATCCCCCGGCGATGTCCCAATTGATGGGCGAGGGGTAGGGGTTCCCCACGAGGTTGAACCCCTGGGTATAGGTCATATTATGATTGTAGAGGGTGGAGGTTATCGTATGATTGCTGACGACACCCGTGAGCGACACCGTTAGTGCCGGCGACAAAGGACCGAAGTTCACTGCATACCCTGCGAAGGGGCTCAGCAGGCCCGATGGATTAGTATAATTGACCCATCCGTTGGAAGCAAGGCTTTCATCAAAACTATAGAGATCGGGGAATGAAGTGGCCAGGTTGATCTCCTGGGAGAAATCATTCACCGTATCCGCTTTAAATGGGGAACTGAAATATTTATACCCGAAGCCGGAGGGCAGGTATCGTTGCATGCTCAGGTTGCCCAGGACTTCTCCCAGGCCGCTGCCATCGACCAGGGCTGTTTGTGTGGCGGTGGACAGCAGGGTGAGATTTCCATCGGCATTGAGCGTGTCGTCACAAAGTACGACGCCTTTCACCATTTGACCGGCGGAGATGATGCTGGTATTGCTACCGGCTGCGACGGTAAGGTTGTTGAAAGTTGTTTGCGAACTACCGCCCAGGGTCTGTACAGCGCCGGCGAATACGACGGCACCGCCATTATGGGTAAAGGAACCGTTGTTGGTCCAATTGCTGGCGAGGACTATATTGCCATTGTTCGCTATTACGTATGCCCCCGCAGGGATGATCAACCCCTGGGCAGTCGCCGGTCGCGCGACCGGCAATAATAAGAGGACGCTGTAAAGTTTATTAAGTAGGGTTGATCTCATCCGCTAATTTTTATTCATTTTCATTATCTCGTAACTTTTATACCGCTGGCGGCAGTGAAGGTAACCGTCGTTCCAGCGCTCGCTACGCCGCTTGTTACCGTTGTACCGTTGATCTTCAGTGTCGGGGTGCCTGTGGCCGTGCCTGACCATGTTACCACATTCCAGGTAAAGCCGGTGCTTGCACCTGTGAGCACGATATTTACCGTTTTTCCTGTCAAACCGGGTGATGCGGGTAAGGTTATTAATCCCGAAGCCGCGGATGTTGGTGTGGATGTGGCATTAACGGCGATATTCCAGGTGGCCGATGATGGTATTGCGCCGGTAAAGGCCATTGTGCCAGCATTAGCCGTAGTCGTTCCGGAATAAGTATTCGTACCGCTTAGGGTCAGCGTGCCGGTCCCCACTTTTGTCAATGCGACGACGGGCGTGCCGGTAGCCTGGGGGTTATCCTGGATGGCGCCCGCAAAACTGGTGTTTGTATTTAATGCTCCGACCTGCAGGGTCTTTATGCCGGAACCGCCGAAACCGCCGATGGTGGTGGCGGAATTCGATCCTGACAAACTCCCCAACTGGACGGTGGGCGTTGCCGCACCGGCCGTTTCGATAAATCCGAATTGACCGCTGAGGTCCCAGGAGGCTGCCGCACTGCCGGTATTTGCCGCGTTGCCGGCGCCCACATTATCCGACCACATCATACCCCGGGTGGTGGAGGGTTGGGAAAAGTTGCCGTTAAAGCTGCTGTTGGTGCCATAGAGTCTCATTGTCTGGGTGCCGGCGTTGACGATACTCAGGGTTCCAGGGCCTGAAATATTACCGGAAAGGTTGACATTTCCCGTGATGTCGGCGGCAAGCGTGGCGCCGGACGCGATTATGATGGGGGTGGTCAATGTAGGGGTAGTGACATTCGCTATTCCATTGTTCAATACCAATGTGCCGGAGTTCACGGTAGTGGTACCGGTATAAGTGTTGGCGCCAGTGAGCGTTAGGGTGGCTGTTCCCGCCAGGGTCAGACCTGATGAGCCCCCTAGTATACTGCCGATCGTTGCACTGGCATTGGCGGTGATCATGCCTGAGGTATTGGTGATGGTGCCCGCTGTCAGGGTGAAGTTCCCGCTCGCAGCAGGATTGAATGCCAGGGACTGGGCTGTCTGCGTTCCTGAGACGGTGACCGTACCTGCGGCGCCTGTACCGGGATAGCCACCAAAGATGGCGGCCGCACCCGGCTTCCATATCAGATTGGTGACCCCCCCGTTGATGGTCCAGACCGTCCCGGCATTATTCCATGTCCCGCTGCCATTGTCCTCACGATTGTTACCGGAGGTATTGTCCCAGGTGTACCCTGCAAAGGATCCGTTCAGAGCCCAGAATTGCCGTTGCTCACTCTGAGCAAAGGCAGGTAACTGGCAGGAAAGGACCATTAACAGGTAAATTATTTTATACATTCTTTTATCTTTTGCGCCCTGATCTTTTCAATTAGTTATAGTTGTATCCTACGGTCCAGAAATAGTTGGTGCCGTCATAAAAATAGGAAAGCACATCTACCGCGTTCGCCGCCGTCGTAAGTGCGACTACCCCTCCACCGCCGTTGATGACCTTGGATCCTGCCGGCAGGGTCAGGGTCCTTGACCCGGTGGCATCCTGCTTGACCTTGATCAGGCCATACATGCCGGCCACAGCGTTGGTGATCGATAAGGTACTGTTGCCTGTAAGGGTGACTGTCGCTGTCGCGCCCTTCGTTTGATCCCAGGTAATGGTCCCGGAAGTCAATGCCTGAATAGTGGAGGTATAACTGGGTGCGGCGACGGTGCTGTCAAAGCTGCCCCGGCCTCTTACATCGAGTTTATAGGTGGCGGATGTTTTGCCGATGGCGACATTCCCGGAACCATCGATGCGCATCCTTTCATTGGTGGATTGCGTGGTGCCACCTGTCATGAATACCAGAGATTTGGCAGCGGCGCCCGTACCGATCAGTAAATTATTTCCCGTGGTATAGAGATAGGCGTCATTGGCGCTGCCCATTATATTTTGCGTGTTAGTGCTGCTGTTGATACCAAGGTCGATATAGTTTATGCTCTCATTGCCATTATCCGCCGTGGCTACTACATCGGAAGAGGCATTGACCCCATTGGACTGGTTTTGGATATTCAATTGCAGATAGTTGTTGATACTGCCCCTGCCGACGATGGCATTGTAAGAATTAGTGACGCCTGCATCGACGAGGAATTTTTCCTGGAAGGTGCCGGTGGTGAAAGAGGGGGCTGCCCCGATGCCTACATTACCCAGGCTGTCGAGGACCATTCCCTGGGTCGCATTGGTCTTGAATAGAAGACTTTTCAGATCCGTAGTCCCAATGAAATTCGTGCCGAAGTTCGTTCCCGTATTCCCGGTCAGGGACCAGGAAGAGCCGCTGGTAAGGGTCGAGAAAGGAAGCTTTCTCACTGTGCCGGAGGCGATCGTCAATATACTGTCTGAAGTGGCGCCTACCTGCACGCCATTTAATGTTAACGGGTTTGTACCCACCACATGAAGGGCCGTTGCCGGAGCCGTGGTGCCGATGCCGACTTTCCCGGAACCATCGATGCGCATCCTTTCATTGGTGGATTGCGTGGTGCCGCCCGTCATAAATATCAAAGATTTAGCGGCGGTGCCTGTACCGATCAGTAAGTTATTTCCCGTGGTATAGAGATAGGCGTCATTGGCGGCGCCCATTATATTTTGCGTGTTGGTGCTGCTGTTGATGCCAAGGTCGATATAGTTTATGCTCTCATTGCCATTGTCCGCCGTGGCTACTACATCGGAGGAGGCATTGACCCCATTGGACTGGTTTTGGATATTCAATTGCAGATAGTTATTGATACTGCCCCTGCCGACGATGGCATTGTAAGAATTAGTGACGCCCGCATCGACGAGGAATTTTTCCTGGAAGGTGCCGGTGGTGAAGGAAGGGGCTGCCCCGATGCCTACATTACCCAGGCTGTCGAGGACCATCCCCTGTATGGCATTGCTTCTGAATCGAAGGCTTTTCAGATCCGTTGTACCTAGAAAATTAATCCCGGAATTCATTCCCGTATTCCCGGTCAGGGACCAGGAAGATCCGCTGGTAAGGGTCGAGAAGGGAAGCTTTCTCACTGTGCCGGAGGCGATCGTCAATATACTGTCTGAAGTGGCGCCGACCTGCACGCCATTTAATGTTAGGGGGTTTGTGCCCACCACGTGCAGGGCCGTTGCCGGGCTTATGGTGCCGATGCCCATGTTGCCTTGTACAAGCAGACCATCTGTGGGCGCTGCATTCCCCCTGTAGCCACTGCCAATGGACATATTGCCGTTATCCCATACATAGGAGCCTGGAGAGGCCGGATTGCCATCGCTGCCCAGGATAACTCCTGAAGCAGGGTCACCTCCATCAGCCAATGATAATGCCTTTCTGCTGGTATTCGTTCCGTTAACGGCGTCAATGATCGTTGAGCCACCACTTGATGTATACCGTACGAATGTTCCTGATGAATTATTCAGATAGTCCGCGTCACCGAGCCATAATTGCTTGTTATTGACAACGTTAAAACCTAATGCCATGGAAAACCCCGAGCCGGTATTTGTTCCTGCTATGGAGTTGCCTGTAAATCGGAATCCTCTTGAAGGGCCGGCTCCTCCTGCGCTTTGAAACATCGTCAAATCTGAAGTCGGCGTATTAGTCCCTACACCCAACCTGCTGTTCGTTGAATCCCAGAATAACGCGGCGTTATTCTGAACCAGGGTTCCCCCGGCGCCGATGAAGGGTATGGAGCCGGCAGTAAGAGAGGAAGCGCCGCCGCTGATAAGACTAGCTAAGGTCCTCTTTTTAACAGTGCCGGATCCGTTTATTGTCAATATGCTATCCGTAGCTGCCCCGGACTGGATGCCGACGAGCGTCAAAGGATTGGTGCCTGCGACATGCAGGGCCGTTGCAGGGGTCGTGGTGCCGATGCCCAGCCTGTTGTTGGTGGCATCCCAGAAAAAGTTGTTGTTGTTTTGAGAAAGCAGCCCGCTTGCTTCCATGAAGGGTATGGAGCCGATGGTCATTGTTGAAAATAAAGGAGCGGATGAAAAGGTCTTGGCTCCGGCGATGGTCTGGGCGCCGGTGGTCATCACCCCCCTTGCTGTTGCAGACGCGTCAGGAATATTAAAGGTATGTGCAGTGCCGGAGGATGAAATGGTAAAATCCGTACCTGTTGTACCTGTAGCAAAGGTTTGTGAGGTACCGATCAATCCATTTAGACTGGTGATAGCGGCGCCGGTGGCAATAAAGGTGGACATGGGCAGTTTTCTTACCAGTCCGCTGGTGATGGTGAGCAAGCTATCCGCGCTGGTGCTGGTGCCTGCCTGTACACCCATCAGGGTTAAGGGATTGGTGCCTGCTACATGCAAGGCGGTCGCGGGTGTAGTGGTACCGATGCCGACATTACCGTTGCCATCGATACGCATCCTTTCGTTGGTAGCCTGTGTCGTACCACCCGTCATAAAGATCAATGATTTGGCGGCAGTGCCCACACCTATCAGAAAGTTTTGCCCCAGGTTGTAGAGATAAGCATCGTTGGCCGCGCCCATGATTCCGGCGGTATTTGCACTACTGTTGATACCCATATCCACATAGTTGGTGGTTTCAGAGCCATTGTCAGCCGTTGCCACCACGTCGGAAGAGGCATTTGTGCCGGCATTTTGGTTTTGAATATTCAACTGGAGATAGTTGTTGATGTTTCCTTTGCCTACGATCGCATTTACAGAACTGGTGGTTCCTGCGTCTACCAGGAGCTTTTCAGGGAAGGTGCCGTTAAAAGCTGCGGCCCCGATACCCAGACTACCTGCTGCGCTGAGGCGCATCTTTTCGGTATTATTCGTAATAAAAGGCAGATCATTATTATCAATCGTACCGAAGTTTTTTGCGGTAGTCACGGTGTTGCCACCGAAGGCCCATAAATTATTGCCGGCTGAAGTGACAAATGTAGACATAGGCAGTTTTCTTACGAGCCCGCTCGTTATGGTAAGCAAGCTATCCGCGCTGGTGCTGGTGCCTGCCTGTACACCCATCAGGGTTAAGGGATTGGTGCCTGCAACATGCAAAGCAGTAGTAGGGGTCTTGGTACCGATGCCCAACCTGCTATTGGTAGCATCCCAAAAAAAGTTAGCATTATTTTGAGACAGCAGCCCGCTGGCTCCCATGAAGGGTACGGAACCAATGGTCATTGTTGAAAATAAAGGAGCCGATGAAAAGGTCTTTGCTCCGGCGATGGTCTGGGCGCCCGTGGTCATTACGAAGGTAGACATGGGCAGTTTTCTTACCAGTCCGGTGGTAATCGTCAGCAGGCTATCTGCTGTGGTGCTGGTGCCGGCCTGCACGCCCATCAGCGTTAAGGGATTGGTCCCTGCCACATGCAGGGCCGTTGCCGGCGCCGTAGTGCCGATACCAACTTTACCGTTGCCGTCGATGCGCATTCTTTCATTGGTGGATTGGGTGGTGCCGCCCGTCATAAATACCAGCGATTTGGCGGCGGTGCCCGTGCCTATCAGGAGATTATTTCCCGTAGTATAGAGATAGGCGTCGTTGGCGCTGCCCATTATATTTTGCGTGTTGGCGCTGCCATTGATACCCAGGTCCACATAGTTGACGGTCTCGCTGCCATTGTCCGCAGTCGCCACGACGTCGGAAGAGGCGCTGGTACCATTGGAGAGGTTCTGAATATTCAATTGCAGGTAGTTGTTGATGCTGCCCCGTCCTACGATTGCATTGTAGGAGCTGGTCGTTCCCGCATCCACCAGGAATTTTTCCCGGAAGGTACCGGTGGTAAAAGAAGGGGCTGCCCCGATGGCTATATTCCCGAGGCTATCCAGGATCATACCCTGTATCGCATTCGTCCTGAAATTAAGACTTGTGTTGTCCGTAGTACCGAGATAATTGATGCCGCTATTGGTGCCTGCATTCCCGGTCGTCGCCCATTGAGTGCCTGTACCGGATGCCAGGATCACCCAGGCCGAATTCGTATAATAATAGAAGCCTTTCACCCCGTCTGTCTGGTAGACCAGAAGACCTTCCACCGGGCTTGATATGGCAACCCGTTGTGCCAGGGTCATGCGCGGCGCGAGGAATCCTTTGGAAGTCGATTTGACGTCCAGTACGGAAGAAGCCTGTCCTGTCACATAGGTATTGTCGTCGGTGACTACGACTGTCTGTGAAAAACCTTTTGCAACGGTGATAGAAAATGCAAAAAATAGGATGACCGATCTCATTTTCATAAAATATAAATTTTACAATCAGCGCA
>Ga0307516_10003115_pt1 | contig 21581 bp, 21 predicted proteins | sample 19_EM_MG_FD_203310 | JGI IMG/M metagenome (GOLD analysis project Ga0307516, IMG submission 203310) | Populus trichocarpa ectomycorrhiza microbial communities from riparian zone in the Pacific Northwest, United States - 19_EM | ecosystem: Host-associated > Plants > Roots > Unclassified | place... | reverse complement strand
GTACAGCGGCTTGGCATCGCGATGCGGCTCGTTCTCGACGAAGTGGTCGTACACCGGAGCGCGCTGCCAGGCGGGGCTGGAGAGCGTGCCATCGAGGACGATGTGCTCGTCGGGGCGCAGCCGCACGGCGTGCATCGCGAGCGGGTCGTCGGCCAGCTTGTCGGGCGTTCCCGGCACAGGGGCCACCACCGGCTCGTCGGGCCGCGCCGCGGGTTGGGCACCGACCTGGGCCAGCGCCAGCGCCGGCCAGGCGCCGGATGCGACCCATGCCGCGCAGGCGACGATGCCGCGCACTCGTGCAATCAGACTCATGAACCTTCCCCGTGCGCGTCGCGAGGCGACACGCACTCTCTCGTTTGTTGTGATGAGGCGGCCTGTCCCGAGGCCGCGTTTGCCTTCGGCGCGGTGGGCCTCCGGCCACCTGCCTGACGGGATTGTCAGCAACTTTGGACGTCCGCAGGCGTCGAAGGCGACGAAGCAAGGATTTCGGGCAGCGAACGAAGGCGTGTCGATACCATGGGCCGGCGACGCGCCGGAGCCCGAGGGGTCTGGCACCGTCTTCATTCGCGAGACGCGCCGACGATCGAGACGATATCGATCGCGAATGGAGGCGGTATCTGACCTCGATCCCGGTTCACGATCGAGGTCAGGCTCCTCCTGTCCGCGATTGACGTGACCTCGATCGCCGATGTCGTGACGCGGCCGAGGAGGTGCCAGACCCCTCCAGCCAAAGCTCCGCGACTGGCGAACCTACTTCTTGCGGACGACGACGCTGCCGATGGAGTACCCGGCACCGAACGAGCAGATCACGCCCAGGTCGCCGGCCTTCAGGTCGGCGTGGTACTCGTGGAACGCCAGCACCGAGCCGGCGGACGACGTGTTGGCGTAGGTGTCGAGCACCAGCGGCGCGAGGTCGCCGCCGGCATCGGCGCCCACCAGCTTCTTCAGGATCAGCTGGTTCATGCCGAGGTTGGCCTGGTGCAGCCAGAAGCGGCGCATCTGCGTGGGCTCCAGCTGCATCGACGCGAGGTGGCCCTCGATGTGCGCGGCGGCCATCGGGACGACCTCCTTGAACACCTTGCGGCCTTCCTGGCGGAAGGTCTTGTCGCGCGCCAGCGGATCGGAATCCTCGCTGCGGTTCATGAAGCCGAAGTTGTTGCGGATCGCGTTGGAGAACTGCGTGGCGAGCTTGGTGCCCAGGATCTCCCACTGGTCGGCGGAGGTCGCCGTGTCGGCGCTCTCGATGACGATGGCGGTGCACACGTCGCCGAAGATGAAGTGGCAGTCGCGATCCTTCCACTCGATGTGGGCGGACGTGATCTCGGGGTTCACCACGATCGCGCACCTGACGCTGCCCGAGCGCACGGCGTTGACGGCCTGCTCGATGGCGAAGGTGGCCGACGAGCACGCCACGTTCATGTCGAAGCCGTAGCCGCCGGCACCGATGGCCTGCTGGATCTCGACGGCCATCGCCGGATAGGCGCGCTGCATGTTCGAGGCGGCGCAGAAGATCGCATCGACGTCCGCGCCCGTCCTGCCGGCCGCGGCCAGCGCCTTGCGGCAGGCGTCGGCACCGATCTCGGCCATCAGCGACAGCTGGTCGTCGCCGCGCTCCTGGAATTTCGGGCGCATGCGGGCCGGATCGAGCACGCCGTCCTTCTCGACGACGTAGCGCTGCTTGATGCCCGAGGCCTTCTCGATGAACTCCACGCTGGAGGTCGTCATCGCCGTCTTCTCGCCGCGCGCGATCGCGTCGGCGTTGACCGCGTTCTGCGCCTCGGCGTAGGCGTTGAACGCGACGACGAGTTCCTCGTTCGTGACGATGTGCGGCGGCTGGTAGAGGCCGGTGCCGCTGATGACTGCTTGGGGCATGGAGATTCCTGGGTTACCCACCAATTTTAGCCGGCGGGACCCGCCGGTCGCCGCCCGCGGACCCCGGGGAAATGCGGGGTCACCGGCATTTCAGCGGCCAACCCCATGCTGCAGTGCACTAGAACGGCACCGGGCTGGAGAACGACAAGGGCTCTCCCGTCAGCGGATGGGCGAATTCCAGTTGGCAGGCGTGCAGCATCATGCGCGGCGACGGGTCGCCTTCGATGCCGTAGAAAGGATCGCCGGCGATCGGGCAGCCGAGCGCGGCGAGGTGCACGCGCAACTGGTGCGTGCGTCCGGTGACGGGCGCCAGCGACACGCGCGCGAGCGTGCCGACACCGTCGACGTGCGCCTCGCCGACCACGCGGTAGTGCGTCAGCGACGCCTTGCCGGTGGCGCGGCAGACGACCTGGCGCGGCCGGTTGGGCCAGTCGACGACCAGCGGCAGGTCGATCGCGCCTTCGTCGTTCCCGGGACGACCGTGCACCAGCGCCTCGTAGCGCTTGTCGACCGCGCGCTCGCGAAACGCCTCGCTGAGCACCGCGTGCGCGAGCGTCTCGCGCGCGAGCACGATCACGCCGCTGGTCATCATGTCGAGCCGGTGCACGATGCGCGCATCCGGGTAGACAGCCTGCGCGCGCACCAGCAGGCTGTCGCGCTTGTCGGGGCCGCGACCCGGCTCGGACAGCAGGCCCGGCGGCTTCACCAGCACGACCAGGGCCGGTTCGACGTGCAGCACCTCCAGGCCGAGGTCGGGCGGTGGAACGTAGGCGTCGGCGTCGGGGACGGTCCGCGGGTTCATCGGACCACACTCCGCTTGAGGGCTGCGGGGCGAGCGCCTGCCGGCGGCCGGGCGGCGCTCATCAATCGCGGGCGAGCAGCGCGTCCACGTCCACGCCGCGCTCGCGCAGCAGGTCGGTGAGCGCGGGCAGCAGTGCGCCCAGGCGCTCGTCGACGGCGTCGCGCACGGTGTCGACCATCACCTGCGTGCTGCGCTCGATCTCGATGTTCAGCGCGTCGCCGGCCGCCTTGTCGGCGAAGGTGGTCATGCGCAGCGTCTCGGGGATCAGCCAGACCTCGAACCAGCCTTCGGCCTTGTTGGCGTCCGACACGGTCAGGCTCGCGCCGTTGATCGCGATGTAACCCTTGGCGAACACGTAGCGCATCCAGGGCGCCGGAACCGCGATGCGCATCACGTGGTTGTTCTCGGGCCGGCGCACGGAGGCCAGCATCGCCTGGAAGTCGACATGGCCCGACAGCGGATGGCCGCCGATCTCGGCGCCATCGCGCGCGGCGCGTTCGACGTTGATGCGGCTGCCCACCTTCAGCGTGTCCAGCGTCGTCAGCGCGAGGCTCTGCTGCATCACGTCGAAGCTGGCCGCGTCCTCGCCCACGCGCTCGGTGACGGTCAGGCACACGCCGTCGACGGACACGCTGGCGCCGATCTCGAGCTCGTCGCTGAAGCCCGCGGGAAACGCGAGCGTGAAGCTGCGCAGGCCGGGCCGGTCGACGAGCACGGAGACGGTGGCGACGGCCTGGACGATGCCGGTGAACATGATGGAGCGCTTCCTGGAACGGGGATGTCCGGATTGTCGCCGCTCGCGAAAGACCTGGCCCCGACGCGGAGGCTCAGGCGCGCGCCACCCAGTCGTCGGCATCGAAGCCGACCGTGATGCGACCGTCGTTCCACTCCACCACCGGCCGCTTGATGACGCTGGCCTGCTCGCGCATCAGCGCCTGCGCCGTGGCCGCGTCGACCACCGCGGCCTGCTGCGTCTCGGGCAGCTTGCGCCACGTGGTGCCCTTGCGATTGAGCACCCGCTCCCAGCCGGCCGCGGCCACCCAGGCGGCGAGCCGGTCGGGGGGCACGCCGGCCTTCTTGAAGTCGTGGAACTCGTGGGCGACGCCATGGGTCGCGAGCCAGTCACGGGCGCGCTTGACGGTGTCGCAGTTGGGAATGCCGTAGAGGGTCGTCATGCGGGGATTGTCCTACGCCAATCCGACGCCGCGCGCCATCGCGGCGGCCAGCAGCGGGATCGGCACGAACAGCGACAGCTCCACGACGAGCCAGCGGCGGGTGCTGGCCAGGTCGCTTTCCTGCACCACGAAAGCCGGGTCGCGTCGCGCGGCCTTCTTCCAGCGCAGCACGCGCACCGTCGGCACGATGGACACCAGGCCGGCGAGCGCGAAGAACGCGATCTTGGTCCAGAACACCGGGTTGTGCAGGAAGAAGTCGGCCCCCTTGGCGCCGTGGAAGACGCGTCCGAAGCCGATCACCACGATCGAGGCGGCGAGCAGGCCGTACAGCGTGTCGATCCGCGCGAGGTGATTCACGCGCAGGGTACCGGCGTGACCGCGCATCAGGGCGAGTTCTGCGACGGGCAGCGTGACGAGCACGAAGACGACGAGGTGGTGCAGGCAGGCGAGCAGGAGGTCGGTCATGGCGGACTTTCGATGGACGCCGGCGCGCCGCGTTGAATGTTTACAGTGGGCACATCAATCCTATGAGATGATGTAACCACTGTCAACATCCATGCCGCGAACCATGCCATCGACGACCCGCAAGCGGCCTGCGCGCGGCTACCACCACGGCGACCTGAAGAACGCGCTGCGCGCCGCCGGCTCGGCGCTGATCGCCGAGCGCGGCGTCGAGAGTGTGAGCCTGCGCGAGATCTCGCAGGCGACCGGCGTCAGCCACACGGCGGCCTATCGCCACTACGCCGACAAGCAGGCGCTGCTCGCCGACCTCGCCGAGGACGGCTTCCGCCAACTCGCCGCGATCAACCGCCGGACCATCCTGGCGACGCCCGGCGGCCCGGTGGCGCAGTTGATGGCCTGCGGTCGCGCCTACGTCCGCTTCGGCGTCGCGCAACCCCATGTCCTGCAACTGATGTTCAGCCAGGCGATTCCCGACTGGGCCGTCCATCCGTCGCTGCAGCAGGCCAGCGAGGACCTCGCGCGGACGCTGGCCGACGTGGTCTCGGCGGGCCAGGCCGCCGGCGTGATGCGGCCGGCGCCGCTGGGCGAGGTCACGCTCACCGCCTGGTCGCTGGTGCACGGCCTCGCGCTGCTGCTGGCCGGGCGCCGCATCCCGGCGCCGGTGATCGACGAGGCCTTCATCGAGCACATGGCCGAACAGTGCGTCGCGCTCTTGATGCACGGGCTGGCACGCTGAGTTCCCCGCCGCGGGATCGGCCAGGCACGCCGATTGCCTGCGGGGATGATCCTTCGTTCAGCGCCAACCGGGAGCCGAACACCGACTCGATACGGATGCGATGAACACTGACCGCGAACGCGCGACCCGCGGCGCCGAACACCTCCGCCAAAGCGAGGAGCGTTTTCGCCTGCTCGTGGAGGGCGTGCTCGACTACGCGATCTTCATGCTCGATCCCCAGGGCTACGTGCTCACCTGGAACGCCGGCGCGCAACGCTTCAAGGGCTATCGTGCCGAGGAAATCGTCGGCAGCCACTTCTCGCGCTTCTATCCGCCCGAGGCCCTGGCGCGCGGGCTGCCCGCGCACGAGCTGGAAACGGCGGCCCGCGTCGGATCGTTCGAGAACGAAGGCTGGCGCGTGCGCAAGGACGGTTCGCTGTTCTGGGCCAATGTCGTCATCACGGCCATGCGCGACGAGGGCGGCACGCTGATCGGCTTCTCGAAGGTGACCCGCGATCTCACGCAGCGACGCGGCCATGAAGAGCAGCTGCGCCTGAGCGAGGAGCGCTTCCGCCTGCTGGTGGAGGGGGTGAGCGAATACGCGATCTTCATGCTGGACGTCAACGGCAAGGTCGCCACCTGGAACGTCGGCGCGCAGCGCATCAAGGGCTACACGGCCGACGAGATCATCGGACAGCACATCGCCGTCTTCTACCCGCAGGACGTGCGCGACAGCGGATGGCCCGACTACGAGCTGCAGCAGGCCAGCGAGAAGGGCAGCTTCGTCGATACGGGTTGGCGCCTGCGCAAGGACGGCAGCCGGCTCTGGGCGAACGTGACGATCACCGCGTTGCGCGATGCGGCCGGACGGCTGCTGGGGTTCGCCAAGCTGACCCGCGACCTCACCGAAAGCAAGCGGATGGAGGCGATCGAACTCGCCAACGAGGAACGCGAACAACTCCTCGACGCCGAGCGCAGCGCCCGCATGGCCGCCCAGCGCGCCACGCGCGTCAAGGACGAATTCCTGGCCACGCTCTCCCACGAGCTTCGAACGCCCTTGAGCGCCATCCTGGGCTGGACGCAGATCCTGCTCAAGGGCACCGTCGCCGCCCCGATCGATCAACGCCGGGCGATCGAGGTCATCGACCGCAACGCCCGCGCCCAGGTCCAACTGATCGACGACCTCCTGGACCTCAGCCGCATCATGGCCGGCAAGATCCGGCTCGACGTGCAGCAGGTGTCGATGCCCGACGTCGTGCAGAAGGCGATCGATTCCGCATTGCCGGCCGCGCAGGCCAAGGACATTCGCGTGCGCAGCCTGCTCGATCCATCGAACACGGTGGTCAGCGCCGACGGCGGCCGCCTCCAGCAGGTGGTGTGGAACCTGCTCTCCAATGCGATCAAGTTCACCCCCAAGGGCGGGCAGGTGCAGGTGCTGTTGCAGCGCGTGAACTCCCACATCGAGCTGAGCGTCACCGATACGGGCATCGGCATTCCGGCGAGTTTCCTGCCGCTGGTATTCGACCGCTTCTCGCAACGCGACAGCTCGGCGACGCGCACGCACGGCGGCCTGGGGTTGGGCCTGGCGATCTGCAAGCAACTGGTCGAACTGCACGGCGGGTCGATCCGGGTCGCCAGCGCCGGCGAGGGCCACGGGGCGACGTTCTTCGTCGAGCTGCCCGTCTCGCTGATGCAGTCCGACGATGCGCGCGCGCATCCGTCGGTCGAATCGGAGGCGGCCGATTCGTTGGCCTTGCCCAGGCTCGACGGCGTGCACGTGTTCGCGATCGACGACGAGCCGGACGCGCGCGAAGTGCTGACGCGAGTCCTCGAATCCCAAGGCGCGGTCGTGGTGGCCTTTTCTTCCGCGCAGGACGCGCTGGACGCGCTTCAGTCGACCCGACCCAGCGTCATCGTCAGCGACGTCGGCATGCCGGGGACGGACGGCTACCAGATGATGCGCGAACTGCGCTCCAGCGAATTGCGGGACTCGCGCATCCCGGCGCTGGCATTGACGGCGTTCGCCCGGTCCGAGGATCGCAAGCGCTCTTTGCAGGCGGGCTTCCAGGCGCACCTGGCCAAGCCGTTCGACGTCGGCGAGCTCGTGCTGCTGGTGGCGGACCTGGTCGGCCGGTAGAGCCGCCGGTAGCGGCCGATTCGAGGCAAGCGCGGCGTCGCGCTACGATCCGCCCACGTTTTCCACTCGAGCCGCTGCCGGCTCCCGCCATGCCCATACGCCTCCCCGGCCGGCGCGTCCGCGCCCATCTCGCCCATCGTCGCGAGGCGCGCCGCACGCTGCGCCGCCCGTCCGGCTTCCGGATCGCGATCGCCGACACGATCGCGCAGCTCGATCGCGACCTGTGGGACGACGTCGTCGACGGCGAGTCCTGGTTCTTCAGCCGCGACTACCTCGCGATGCTGGAACGCGTGCCCCCCGCTGTCGTCGAGCCGCGCTACGCGTTGATCTCCGACGAACTGGGCCCGGTCGCCGCGGTCGTGCTGCAGTGGGCCGAGGTGGACGGCACGCGGCTGCGGCCGCTGGCCAAGGCCGATGGCGAGGACGCCGAACTCAACCCGCTGCGCCGCCTCGTCGACAAGCTCTCGCGACCGGCCCGCGCCGCGTTCGCGAGCCGGCTGCGCGAGCGCGTGCTCGTCTGCGGCAACCTGCTCACCTACGGCCAGCACGCGGTGGCCGTCGCGCCCGACGTCGAGCCGGACAGCGTCTGGCCGGCCGTGGCCGAAGTGCTCTACCGCGTGCGTCGCGCCGAGAAGCTGGCGGGCCAGGCCGGCTTCGTGCTGATCAAGGACATCGCGTTGGCCGACAACTCGGGCGTGGCGCAACTGGAAGGGCTCGGCTATCGCGGCATCGAGACCGAGCCGAACATGGTGCTCGCGCTCGACCCGGCCTGGATGACGCACGCCGACTACCTGGGCGGCATGGCGTCCAAGTACCGCAGCGCGGTGAAGAACCAGATCCTGCAGCCGATCGAGAAGGCCGGCCTCGCGGTGCGCGCCTACACGCCCGCCGGCGCGCTCGCGCGCCGCACGCACGCGCTGTACCTGGGCGTGCACGAGAACGCGGGACTGCGCCCGTTCACGCTGCACCCCGACTACTTCGCCGAGCTGGCGGCCGTCGCGGGCGATCGGGTCCGCTTCGCCGGCCTGTTCGCCGGCCCGGACGACACGCCCGAGGCCTTGCGCGGCTTCATCGTGACGCTGGCCGACGTGGACGAGGCGCTCGGATACCACATCGGCTTCGAACAGGACGGCGCCCAGGGCTTGCCGCTGTACCTGCGGCTGCTGCACGCCAGCATCGCCGACGCGATCGCGCTGCGCGCCCGCACGCTGTCGTTCGGCCGCACCGCGCTGGAGCCCAAGGCGCGGCTGGGCGCCAAGCCGCAGGAGATGCAGGTGTGGCTGCGGCACCGCCAGCCGGTGTTCAACCAGATCGTGCGCCGCCTCGTCGGCTTCGCCCACCACGCCGAGGCGCCGGAGACCAATCCGTTCAAGAAGGGCTAGTCGCAGGGCGTCGCGCATCAAGGCATGGCGCTTGCCGCCGGACCAGGTCTGCGGAGCCCGGCCGTCGCAACGTCGGACCCCGCCCTTCCCGCGCACCTGGGCGCAACCGAACCGGAGCCCGCGATGACTGCCCCTCTAGCCACCTGGAAAGTCTTGCCGCACGGCCCGGTGACGGCGATCGACGACAACCTGTGGACGGTCACGGGCACCATCCACATGCCCGTGGGCGACTTCGAGCGTCGCATGACGATCGCGCGCCTGCGTGACGGCGGCCTGGTCGTCTACAGCGCGATCGCGCTCGACGAACCGAGCATGGCGGAACTGGAAGGATTCGGCCGCATGGCCTGGCTGCTGGTGCCTGGCGACGCGCATCGGCTCGACGCGCGGGTCTGGCTGCACCGCTATCCGACCATGCACGTCGCGGCGCCCGCCGGCGCGCGCGAGAAGGTGCTGGAGGTGGTGCCGGTGGAGTCGACCGCACCGGACTTCGGCGACCCGGGCGTCCGCTGGATCACCGTCCCCGGCACGCGCGACCACGAGGCGGCGTTGACCGTGCGCGGCGCCAAGGGCACGACGCTGATCGTCAACGACCTGATCGCCAACCTGCGCAACGAGCACGGCTTCACCGGCTGGATGTTGCGCCTGATGGGGTTTGCCGGCGACGAGCCCCACATCCCCGGCGTGCGCAAGCTCGCGATGATCAAGGACTCCAACGCGCTGGCCGACCAGTTGCTCGCCTGGAGCCAGATCAGCGACCTGCACTGCATCCTCGTCTCGCACGGCGAACCCATCGTCGACGATCCGAGCGGAGAGTTGCGCCGGCTGTCCGAGTCGCTGCGCTGAACCGGACGCGGCGGCGATGAACGTGGCCTCGACGGCGCGCCGATCGCCGCCGATACTGCGGACCCCGGTCGACGTAGCCCGCACATGTTCACGCTGATCCCCAAGATCTTCTACGCCGACCGCGAGGTGGGCCTCGACCTGTTCGTGGATGGCCTCGGCTTCGAGGTGATGTACCAGGACGACGCGCTGTCCGTGCTCGAGCGCGAAGGCGCCAAGGCCTACATCGTGGAGAGCGCCGAATACGCGGCCAAGGATCGCCCCGAACTCGCGATCGAGACCGATCGCATCGAGGAGATCTACGCGGACATCGCCAAGCGACGGCCCGACCTGCTGCATCCGAACGTGTCCAGGCCGACGCTGCGTCCGTGGGGCGCGACGGAGTTCGCGTGCCTGGACTCGACGTCGGTGTGCATCGTTTTCAGGCAGTGGTGAGCGACGAGCGGCGGGCGACACGAGGTCGTTACCCCTTGCGTACCAGATCGCTGCCGAAGGTGTCTGGCATCTCCTCGGATCGCGCCGATTCATCGAAGGCGGCGATGACCCTGGCCGCGATACGAGGAAATGCCTGACGCCGGCCCCGCTCACGATCGATGTCAGGCATCGCCTCCATCCGCGATGCACATCTTCGCAGTTGCCGGCATTCGGGCGCGGATGGAGGAGATGCCAGACACCTCCGGCAGTACCAGCCCCATCGCGCTACGCCCAGCCGCGCATCACTCCTCCAGGCCCTTCGGAATTGCCCCCGGCGTCCACCACTCCGACAACACGACCGCCGCCAGGTCCATGCTGGCCGAGTCCGCGTTGTAGGCCATCACGTCGAGGAAGCGCAGCACGGCGGTCTCCTGCGTCTTGGTCAGCGAGCCCAGGCGCGGCGGGTCGCGGTCGGGCGGGCGGAACGAGGTGAGCAGCGCGTCGGTGACGTCGCTGGCCTCGGTGATGTGGCGCAGCGCGTACTCCATCATGAACGGCAGGTAGTGGCGCCACGAGGTCGCGTCCAGGTAGCCGCTGCCCCACGGGTGGGCCTCGAGGTACTCGTCGGAGATCGCGTCGACGAGAACGTCGAACGGCGGAGCCGGCTTGTTCAGGTCCAGCGCGTCGCCGCCGCGCAGCGTCATCGGGGGAAAGGCGGTGCCTTCGGCGGAGAAGGCCGCGAAGATGTCGGCGATGAGGTCGGTATGGGGCATGGGTCGGCTCGCTCGCGCGTCACGCGGGCGCGCAGGAAGGAAATGTCACCCGCTACTGTCGCATATCACGCGGGCGCCAGAGCGGCGGCGCGGCGGCGCCGACGCTGGAAGGGGCCACCGCCGGCACGGTCACTCGGCCGCGCGCGCGAGGGACTTTGCCGGCCGGCCTAAAATCGGGTCTCAACAACAGGCCCGCATGTCCTTCTCCCTCGAACGCGCTTCCTGCCGACTCAACACCGCCTACGGCGATTTCCAGATGCACGGGTTCAAGGACCTGGCATCCGGGCTCGAACACGCCGCGCTGTGCCTCGGCGACGTCGGCTCGCCGCCTCCCGTTCTCACGCGCATGCATTCCGAGTGCCTCACCGGCGACGCGTTCGGCAGCTGCCACTGCGACTGCGGCCCGCAGCTGCGCGGCGCACTGCAGGCGATCGCCAAGGAGGGCCGCGGCATCGTGCTGTACCTGCGCCAGGAAGGCCGCGGCATCGGTCTGCTGAACAAGATCCGCGCCTACGCGCTGCAGGAGCAAGGCGCCGACACGCTGGACGCCAACCGCCTGCTGGGCCTGCCGGCCGACGCGCGCGACTACGGCATCGCCGCGGCCATGCTGCGCGAACTGGGTGCGCCGTCCATCCGCTTGATGACCAACAACCCGACCAAGATCGACAGCCTGCAGGCGCACGGCATCACGATCGCGGAACGCGTGCCGCTGCAGGTGGGTCGCAATCGCAAGAACGGTGCGTACCTCGACACCAAGGCCCATCGCATGGGCCACCTGTTCGACGTGCTGCGCGAGCCCAGCGACGAGTAGGCGGGGTCAGGCAGCGGCGGCGGTGTCCGCCGGGCTGCAGCATTCCAGCGCGCGCTGGCGCACCTGGTTGCGGCCGTTGTGCTTCGCGTCGTACATCGCCAGGTCGGCGGCGTGCAGCAGGTCCGCGGGCGTGGAATCGCGCGCGTCGCACATCGCCGCCAGGCCGATGCTGACCGACACCGGCGCCGCCAGCTGCGAGTCCTTGCGCACGTGAAGCGCCTCCACCTGCACCCGGATGCGTTCGGCCACGCGCGCAGCGCCGTCGACGTCGCAGCTGGGCAGCACGACCACGAACTCCTCGCCGCCGTAGCGCGCGACGAAGTCGCCGGGACGCAGTCCCGCGTCACGCACGGCGCCGACCACCGCCCGCAGGCAGGCATCGCCGGCCGGATGGCCGAAGCGATCGTTGAAATCCTTGAAGTGGTCGACGTCGATCAGCAGCAGCGCCAGGTGCGCCGCGGCGTCGGCCTTGCCGTCGGCGCCCGTGCGCTGCGCCGCGCGACGCGCGCGCTCGTGCTCCACCTGCAGCACGTCGTCGAAATGGCGCCGGTTGTAGGCGCCGGTCAGGCCGTCCTCGATCGCCAGGCGCTGCATCCGGCCATTGGCGGCGTTCAGCTGGGTGGCCATATTCTTCAGCGCCAGCAGCAACATGCCGCACTCGTCGTCCGAACTGCGGGGCAGCGGCGCGTCCAGTTGCCCGCTGCCCACCGCCGACGCGAAGAGCACCGCCTGGCGCAGCGGCCGCGTGATGCTCTGGGTCAGGCGCCAGCCGACGAAGGCGGCCAGCAGCGAGGCCAGCACGGCCACGGCCTCGATCACGGTGTCGATGCGGGCCGCGCGCGCACTCAGCACCTCGATCTCCGCCGCGATGCGGCGATTCTGCAGCTCGGTCAGCTGGTCGAGCGCAGCCAGCCAGTCCGCGTGCACGGGCGCCACCTCGCGGTTGAGCGTGCGCGCCGCCATCCCCGGATTGAAACCGACGACGCTCGCGCGCGCGGATTCGAAGGCGCCGACCAGCGCATGGTCGTAGGCGTCGACCTGGTCGATCAGGGCCTGCTCCTCGTTGGAGCCGGCCGTGGACACGAAGCGGCTGGACAGCGCGCGGTAGTTGCCGATGTCTTCCTCGATCTCCTCCATGTCGTGCCTGGCCTCGTCGATCGAGTTGGCCAGCCCCAGGCGCTGCGCGAGACGGTCCTCGCGCTCCAGCATCCCGCGCATGCCGCGAATGTCGGCCTGGCGCGCGTTGGACACCTCCACCAGCTGCAGCAGGCCCTCGCGGGAATGCCGCGAACTGGAGACGGCCAGCCACGCGCCCGCGATCATCAACAGCAGGATGAGCGAGAAACACAGCACGAGGCGGTGTCCGATGCGCAGGTGACGGAAAAAGGTTTTCATCGAGTCTCGCCAGGCCTCCTCGACCATGGCGTCCGCCGCCGAACCGGAATGGTGGTGCGGCGATCAACGGGATATCGACGGATACGCGCTGCAAGTTGAGGCGCGGGCGCCGAAATGGTGCGTTGGGCCGCCAAATCTTCCTGGTTTGCGTCCCTCGTGGCGGGGATGCCGTGCCTCCACGCGCCAGATCCGTCCAGCGGATACGCCGGGCTCGGCATCTTCCGATCGGTAGCGATGATTGGAATGGAGGCCAGTGACGAGCGCCACTGTCGAGCAGGAACCGTGATGGATGTCACGTATTCCGGCGGTTGAGACCCAGGCCCCGGGCGTGCCAAAGAGCCTTGTCGGCAACCGCCGCCGTTCCCTCATCCAAGCGATCTGAAAATGCACACTCCGAAGTTCCTCGTCCTCGCCCTGCTCGCCGCCGTCGGCGCGAACGCCTCCGCCGCCACCACCGTGACCGACTGGGGCACGCTCGGCCCCGCCGAGACCGACGTGCACGCGAATACGTACCTGTCCGGCGCAGTCGACGACATCTACACGTTCCAGCTGGGTGAGTACTCCGACGTGCCGTCGACGGCCAACTACTACCAGGCCACGTCGCTGTCCGGCGTGAAGACGGTCGACTTCACCGCCGCGCAGATCGCCCTGTTCTCGGGCAGCTACGGCGACGCCGTCACCGACACGCAAATCGGCATGGTCGCCTTCGGCACCGCGATGACGCCGCACACGTTCGCAGGCCTGGCCGCGGGCCACTACTACTTCGAAGTGACCGGCAACGCCGGCACCAAGGGTAGCGACTACTACTTCGACGTCCAGGCCAATTCCGCCACGCCGCCGCTGAGCGCCGTGCCGGAACCCGCGAACGTCGCCCTGATGTTCGCCGGTGTCGGCCTGTTCGGCTTCATGGCCGCTCGCCGCCGCTCGCGCTGAAGTCGCGGCGCCAGGCCGGATCGTTGACCTGGCCGGGCGCGCTTTCACGCACATCGCGCATCGCCCGTCGGCGCCGCCAGCAACCAATGCCGGCGGCGCCGATTCTCATGCAACGACAGGCCATGCTCTCCCGAGCGTGGTCAAGACCTCGCGCCTGCGACGCTGACTCGGAAGCCCAAGTCAGGCGAAGGACTTCCAAGATGCGGCGAACAACGGCCGGATGTTCGAGAACATCCGGCCGTTCCCGGGCCTTACTGGAAGGTGATGCCGCCGGTCAGGGTCAACTGCGCCGGGTACAGCAGGGTCGACGCGTCCTGGACCGCCGAACCACCCGCATTGCCCGCGCCCTGGATCGTGATCTGCGAGATCGGGTAGGCCGCCAGCGCGGCTGCCGCGGCCGTGCTCGCGCTGCACTTGCCCGTGTTCGCGAAGCCGCTCAACGGCACGGGATAGCTCGTGGTGGCCGCAGCGGTGGGCGTCAGCGTATAGGCGAGCTCGATGTGGCAGGCCCCGGTGGTCTCGAGGTGGCCCATGGTCAATGTGATCGTGACCGCGGTGTTGCCGGTGCCAAACCATTCGGCGTTCTCGCCCAGGCTGAGCTTCATCGTGGTCTGGTCGGTCACCTGGATGCCAGTGGCGTCGGCGTCCGCACTGACGGTCGTGAGCCCAGGGGCCAGCAAGTAGATGCCCAGGTACGCCCAATCCGGCTTGGCCGACGGGTTGTAGGCGTAGTAGAAGCTGCTGCTTGCGGCGCTGACGGTCGGGGCATAGCTGCCGCCGCTGACGTTGCAGCCCGCGCAGGTGCCGAGACTGCTTCCCGCGTAGCCACCGTAGGTGCCGCCTTCGATGGTGGAAGTGGCCTGGTAGCCTGACAGGAAAGTCAGTGTCGCCGGCGGAGCCGCGGCAACGGTGAAGGCATCCGTGACAGCGCTTGCTGCGGCATAGGCGGTACTGCCATCCTGCGAGGCCGTGATCGAGCACTGGCCGGCGGCCACCAGGGTCAGGTCGGTGCCGCTGACGGTGCACACCGTCGGCGTCGTGGAGGCGAAGCTCACGGCCAGGCCCGAACTGGACGTCGCCGCCAGCGCGGCCGGCGTCGTGCCCAGGGTCTGGTTGCCCGGCGACGTGAACGTGATGGTCTGGGAGCCTTGGCTGACCTTGAACGTATCGGTCACGGCCGTGGCCGCGGCGAAGCTGGAGTTCCCGGCCTGGCTGGCGGTGATCGAGCAATCGCCTGCCGCCACCAACGTGAGTGCCGTGCCGCTGACGGTGCACACCGAGCTGGTGGTCGACGTGAACGTGACGGCCAGGCCCGACGACGCGGTGGCACCGAGGGCCGGCGGCGCGGTGGGCAGGGATTGCGCACCCGGATTGGCGAACGTGATGGTCTGCGCTTGCGGCGAACTTCCGCCATCGCCATCGCCACCGCATGCAGCGACGATGGCACTGAGGGCCACCGTCAACAGGGCGGGGGCTCGAACGGACGTCGTGATTCTCTTCATGTCGTATTCCTCGTCATGCCGGCGGCGCACTTTGACGACCCCGGCGTTTGATGCTGACTTTCGATTGCATGCGAGTGGCGTAGCCCTGTCGCATTCGCGCCTGTCCAGGCAAGCCATTGCTCTTGGCGCGCGGTCTTCTCCTTCCTGAAATCGGGTGACGGGAACTCAGGGACGCGGCGTCGCGCGGCCACCTCCTCAACGAAGTTCCACGTCGTCCAGGACGACGGTGTCGCCCGCCCGCACGAACCAGTGCAGTCCGCGCACGTCTTCCAGGTCGAGGTTCCTGCACTCCCGGCCCTTGGCCTGTAGCACGACCTCGTAATGGACGAATCCGCCCGCCGTACCGATCGTGGCCGGGCGCAATTCGCACCAGTCGAACTGCGAGCCGGACTTGATGGCCAGCCGGCCCACCACGCCGCGCGCACTGCGCATCCAGAACGTCACGCGCTTCAAGGCGGTGAAGTCGACGGACTGGGACAGATCCACACCCAGCCAGGCGTCGGTCGAGCTGCTCGCCTGCAAGGCGGACTGGCCTCGCGCGGCCTGCGAAGTCAGGGTCAAGCCTCCCGCCGGCAGCTCGACCCACTCGGCCAGGCTGTGAAGCGTGAATCCCTCCGTCGACGTCTCGAAGTCGAAGAGCGACGCCGCATCGGGCACAGCGGGCGCTATCACCTCGACCACCATCGGCTTGGCGGCGCCTGGGGCCGACGACGCCATGGCCGCGGATTGCACGGACTCCTCGGCGCCTGGTGCGACCGGCAATGGCGCCGCCCGTGCTGCGGTCGATCGCGCCACAGGCCGTGCGGCGGCGCTTGCCGGATGCGCAGGCGCCCTGGCTGGCGACCGCGCAGCCGATGCCGGCGTCGCGCCGGGTTTGGAGCTCATCAGGATGAACTCCTTGACCCGATCAGCAGCCCGCTGGGCTCGCGCCAGGGCCTCCGCGGCGGCCGACGAGGGACCATCGGTCGGCACCGTCTGCGCCTGTGCCCAGGGTGCGAAGGCCGTCACGGCGACGAGGGCAGCGATGCCGGCCTCCGCCGCGACGGACCGCCTTGCCGACCTGGGCGGGCATGGCCTCCATTTCATGCTGTCACGCTCGCGTTCATAGGACGGCCCGGGGCTTTCCCACGACGATCCCGCGGCCATGCGGCGCCACGTAGACGGTGCCATGCTCCAGTGGATCTGCCGTCAGCGACATGAGCGCGCCATAGCGGTGGCGGTCGTCGTCGATCCGCACGAAGCTCGAGCCGGCGTCGTCGGAGCGGAACACCCCCTCGGACTCGGTCGATCCGACCTTCACCTTGCCCCACACGTAGACGCTGTGATACGACGCCCCCGCTGCACCTTTGCCGACGGCCACGAGCCGAGGCTCGAGAACGCTGCGGATGGTCTTCATCGGCTGGTCGCCCGGCGGAAAGTGCAGCAGCATGTCGGGCAGCGCGAGCCACAGGTCGCGCAACGCGCCGGGCGCGCAGATCAGCTGTGCCGACTGCCAGCCCTGGAGTTTCGGCAGTCCGACGAAGCTCGGCTTGAAGCTCTTGCCGCCGTCGACGCTCACGAGGATCTGCCCGTTCGGCTGGTCGTGCACGTAGAAGACGCCGTCGACGAATCGATCGGCAACCGGCTTCAGCGCGACGTCCCGGGTCTCGGGCCACCCCGTCGACTCGACCCAGGTGCGCCCGTGGTCATTCGACCAGAGTGCCCGCTCCTTCTCGGGCGCCCAGACGAAGAAGCTTCCTTGCGCCGAGACGGCGATGTCTCCGGAAGCGCCGAACTTGCCGTTCGACGGGTTCGCACGGCGCGGCGACGGCCCGAACGGGCGCCAGTTCACGGACCCATTGGTCGACCAATAGCCCCCGGTCGGGCACTCGTCGGACGTCCGCGCGAGGATGGCCGGGTTCAGCCACGCGAAATCGACGGAGCGATTGTTCTCCGACGTCGGCGTGAACATGCCCGCGCGCGGGGTGACGCTCAAGTCGTCCCATGCGCTGCCCCCCACCGAACCCATGGCGCCCAGCAACATCGCGCCCCCCGATGGGCTGCGGATCTCCAGCGCCGAAGCCAGCTCGAGATTGGCCACCGCGAAATCCCACTGCACGACGTTGCCCTTCTGGACGGCACTCAGGTTCTTCGTGATCCAGAGCCCGTACCCGGTGCCGTATATCACGCGCTCGCTGTCGTACGGGTCGATCTTCACGTCGGAGATCCAGTGGCCCATGCGATCCTGGCCACGCAGGGAGCCCGCAAGCCAGGGGTAGGCCTTCCCATCGTGGCGCGACTGGTTTCCGATCGGCGCCCAGGTCGCCCCGGCATCGGTGGACATGTAGAGGTCGTCGCCCATGCCCCAGCGTTCGATGGTCGACACGATGAGGCGCCCCGGCTGGCGGCGGTCGACATCGAGGCCGGAGTAGCCGAATGCCTGATTGCCGTCCGGCTTCATGGGGGAGATTTCGGTCCACTTGCCGCTGCGGTCCCGCTTCCATACCCCGCCTGTCGTCGCATTGCCCGGGTTGGTGGCGAAAGTCGAGTCGCCGCGAGCGAAGGTCACGTAGAGCGTTCGATCATGGTCGAAGACGGCGTGCTGGGGCACCTGCTCCGGCGTGCCGATCTCGCGCTCGAAACTCTGCCCGCCATCGTGCGAGACGTACAGGCCCGGCTGGTCGTGGCTGCCGACATAGATCGATCGGCTAGCAGCACCGGGTGCGGCGCTGGCGGGGTCGATGAGCACGAGCGAGATGTGGCGCGGCGCGAAGTTCAGCTTGCTGAACGTCGTGCCGCGGTCCTTGCTCCGCATCAGGCCGTCCCGTGTCGTCCCCAGCAACAGGATGTCGCTCTGGTGCGGATCGACTTGCAGGCGTTCACCGGTACCCCGACCGCCTTCATTGCCACCGAGCTTGATGCCGAGATCCCGGATCTGCCAGTGTTGGCCGCGATCATCGGACACCAGCAACGCCGCGCCACGCGCCCATTCGCCCGTGTAGAGGCCGCAGGCCGCGTACACGCGGTTGGTGTCGTTCGGGTCGAGCGCCAGGCTCAACACGCCCATCAGGTCGCCGTCTCCACGCGCCAGTTGATCCAGGAGCGGCATCCACGCATTGGTGCCCGGATCGAATCGATAGGCCCCGCCCACGTCCGTGCGGGCATAGAGCAAGCCCTTCTCTCGCTGATGGAAGACGAATCCGTCGACGAAGCCGCCCGCACCGTAGGGCACGTTCTTCCAGTCGTACGGCCCGGGCGCATCTGCAACGCCCTTGCCGTTGGCGGAGCCTGTGGCCGTGGCCGCACAGGCCGTGGGAAGGCGCGTGTTCGCGCCCGCCAATGCGAGCGCGCCCGCGCCTTGAAGGATTCTTCGTCGCAACATGATGTGATCTCTTTCGGAACTCTTGGAACGCGCACACGGTCATCCAGCGGGCCCGGCAGGAATACCGAGTACCCGGTGGATACGCCGCTTCGAAAATGGGGCGGGGCCGCAGCTGGGTGACCTCGACGGCTCGGCGCTCGAACGCTCGGTCACCTTGAGCCGAAGGGCTCGCGTCGGAGCGCCTCGCATTCGTCGGCGAGGGATCTTCATACTCGCCGCGGCATGCCGGGTGCGACCCCGACTCGCCAACGAATATCGATGCCGCTCAGGCTGGCTGCGGCGCCATTTCGAATGGGCACCCGGATCGCTGGCTTGCTGCGCGGACCTGCCCGAAGGGCGGGCCGCCGGCCTGGACCGGTGGGTTGCGGGGCACGATGCCGGCAACTCGCTTTCGCTCATTCAGAGCGCTATACATCAGCAGCATGGGACGTCTCCTCGTTTGGCGTCATTCATTGATGAACCATTTATTCGCCAATATTAATTGGTTCGAACAACAAACCAACGAGGTGAAGCACCTAAGGGAAAGTAGCCGGATCGTCAGGAGTTCGTCATGACTTCCGTCCTGTTCTGCCGTAGTGGCTGGCATCAGCTCGCGACTGCCGAGCCATCGCCCTTGTTCATCGACGTTCATCCGGGCAGGTGCCAGGTCTTGCCTGTTGCCCACCGCCTGGACGCCAGGCCCTCGCGTGGAAGGCGTCGAAAGAAATCTCCACGCGAGTGCGTCCGGATCCGGATCCGCCGCGTAAGTGCCAGCAATCGATCGGCTCCGAGCGGATCGACTCCACCGGCCCCGGCCGGCTCGACACCCACTACGCGGTCAACATGAAACACCTTCTTCGCTCCTCCTTCGTCGCCCTCGCCGTGATCGGCCTCACAGCCAATGCGAGCGCCGCCACCGATCCTCGAGGCGACTTCCTGCACAGCTTCACCGGCAATCACGGTGCGGCGTTCGACATCCTGGCGGCCGACGTGACGTTCGACCCTGCGCATGACACCTTCCTGCTGCAGGCCACCACCGCCGGCCCCATTGCCGGCGTGAACGGCGCCGCCTATGTCTTCGGCTTCAACACCGGCGGCGCGGCCAACACGCCGTTCGCGGCCATCGGCGAGCCCGGCGTGGCGTTCAATGCCACCGCGGTGCTCCGGTCGAATGGCACGGGCACGGTCGGGGCGACGTCGGTGACCACTCGCATCGTCGGCGACGAGATCTTCGCCACGCTGCCGGCGTCGCTGCTGCCGTCGAACGGATTCGCCGACCAGGACTACAGGTGGGCGCTGTGGTCGATCGACTCCAACGTCACCGGCCTGCCGCGCAATGCGGACTTCGCACCCGATGCGAGCGTCCGCGTGTCGGCCGTGCCGGAACCCGCCAACCTCGCGCTGCTGGCGGCGGGGTTCGGGTTGCTCGGATTCGTCGCTCGCCGTCGTGCGCGCGTGACGGCGCGCTGAACACGCGCCCGCCGCCCGCCAGCGCGACGCGCTCCTGGCAATCCATCGCCATCGACATGGGTTTGACGATGCGTGCGCCTCGCGTCGCCGCGGTCCCGCCGCGCGGTGGACGTAAGATCGCGCGGCGATCGCCTCGCCGATCGCACGTACCCTCGTCGCACGACTCCTGCAGCACAAGGCAACGAACCATGGCGCGTCGCACGGACCAACCCGACAACGAAGACCTGGCGCGCTGGCTCTCCCGCGTGGCGCTTGGTGATCGGCGCGCGTTCGACCAGTTGTATCGCGCGACGTCCACCTACCTGATGGCGATCGCCTGGCGCGTGCTGCAACACCGCGACCTGGCGGAGGAAGTGCTGCAGGACTCATTCGTCAAGGTCTGGCATTCGGCCGGGCTCTACGATGCCCGCCTCGGATTGCCGATGACCTGGCTGATCAACGTCGTCCGCAACCGCGCCATCGACCTGCGGAGATCGCGTGCCAACTCGCTGGTCAACCCCCACGGAGACGGCGGCGGCGACTCCACGCTCGACTCGCTGGCCTCGCCCGGTGCCGGCCCCGAACAATGGCTGGACGCCGCGATCCACCAGATCGGCGTGCAGGAATGCATGGGCCAGCTGACGGCGACGCAGCGCCAGGCACTCGCGCTCGTCTACTACCAGGGCCTGACCCACGTCGAGGCCGCGCAGGCGCTGGAGCACCGCTCGGCACCACCAAGGCCTGGGTTCGCCGCGGGCTCGATTACCTCAAGGCGTGCCTGAAGAGCCGCGGAGTGACCGCGTCATGAACTATCTGCAACCCGAACGGCTCGACGCGCTCGCGCGCGCGCATGCGCTGGGAACGCTGTCGCCCCGCGCCGCACGCCGCTTCGCACGCATCGTCGCGACTTCCGCGGTCGCGGCGCAGGCCGTGTCCGAATGGCAGGAGTTGCTGGGCGCGCTCGAGGGGGGCGCACCCGGCTCGCCCGCGCCGCGGCCGCGCGTCTGGGACGGCGTACAGCACAGGTTGTTCGGGCGCGAGGAGACCGCGCACACCGGCGCCGGCGCGGCGCGTGGCTCGGCCGGCTCGGGCGCCGGCTGGTTGCGCTGGCCGATCGGGCTGGCCATGGGCGCGCTGATGCTCTGGGCCGCGCTCGCCTTGCGCCCGCAGACGTTCGGCATGGAGCCGCTGTCCGGTGCCGTGCCAGCGAGCTATGTCGGCGTGCTGCAGGATCCGCAGGGCCACGCGCTGCTGGCGACCACGGCGCGCCGCCACGGGGTCGTCCTGACCGTGCGGCTGCTGCGCCCGGTCGCCTCCGCACCCGGCCAGTCCTTGACGATCTGGGCCTGGAACGACACCGACACCACGCCGCGTCGGATCGGCCACTGGATCACCGGCCAGACAGCGGAGATCCCCCTGCCCGGGCAAGCGGAAACGCTGTTGGGCGCCATGACCCATCTCGGCCTGAGCAGCGAGTCGGTGTCCGCCGTGCCGACCGCGCCGACACGCCCGTTCATCGCCGAAGGACCCTGCGCCAAGGTCTGGTAGCGCCGCGTGGATCGGGGGGCGGGGATCGGAA
>Ga0307516_10003114_pt1 | contig 21583 bp, 25 predicted proteins | sample 19_EM_MG_FD_203310 | JGI IMG/M metagenome (GOLD analysis project Ga0307516, IMG submission 203310) | Populus trichocarpa ectomycorrhiza microbial communities from riparian zone in the Pacific Northwest, United States - 19_EM | ecosystem: Host-associated > Plants > Roots > Unclassified | place... | reverse complement strand
CATAAGAGAGGTATATAAATAAGTAAATGTCCGATGATTGCCCGAGGAAATTCCTGGGTGATCGGGTCTTCAACAGGCCTAGGACCTTGGAGGAGAGGAACGAGTCGGGTTGGGATTGGGAGCAGTGATTGGCGAGTGTGGGGGACGTCGAGGAGGAGGAAAGGTTAGTGGCCGAGGCAAAGGAGACTGCCAAGGCTTGGGTCGACTCCCTTGTAGGGGACGTCGACATTGCCCCAAAATAGATAGTCCTCTGTACTGTCTTCCCATGGGCCAAAAGTCTCTAGCCCGAGTAATCCGAGATAACCGAGTTTGCCTTCTAACCGAAATGACCGAAAGAAGATGAAAGATAAGATAAGAGAAATGGGACATGAGATAAGATAAGATAAGGAATGTGGAAACATGTCATGGTTGAGTGAAGTTTAAATGAGTGGGCGCTTGGGACTTAGAAGGAAAAGGGCAGAAAACCGGCGAAAATCATGACAGAGAGGTTTATAAGGCCCTTCGCTCTGTCTGCCAGAGGGACAACCTGTGAAGGGTCGCCGTCCTGCTAGTCTCCTCTCTCCTACCTCTTCTCCTCACTTGATGGCCTCTTCGTCCTCAATGCACCAGTCCTATCAACGCACTATTGGTGCGTTCGACTTCAACCTCAGGAGGTACCAGCATGCCCGAGGTTCTCACTCTGCTCCCTATCCTCAAGCTAGGGATGTGTACATCCGGTCGTCCTTGGCAAACCCTGAGGATGACTTCTCCGACTTATACATGAACGATTTGGTTCATGTCGGTAAACGCGTGGCGTGTAAGAAGCTTCACACGTTGGAGATGACAAAGTTCTTGACCACACTATTGACGCGTGGTTCTGTGGTATGGGTTGAAGATACCCCTGCTTGTGCTCGGTTGACCTTTGTCCTAGGATCGTCCAGATGCGGTGGATAACCAGCCGCTTCTGGTTACAGCCTTTGATTATACCTCGGCAGTGGGTACCACAATAACGGATCAAGTGGTGGTTCTTGGGGAACAGGTATGCCTGGTTCCAGATCTCGTTATCTTCGAGGCTGACCCGGGCGTAGGTGGATTCAGTGGAGGGATCTGTGGGGAACCTCACAGATCAATTCGCCATGATGTCCATGGACATCAACCAGGAACGTGTTCGCTCGGATCGGTTGGAGGAGCAAGTCGGGAGGTTGGAGTTGGAGTTGGACGTGGAGTGGTCGGCGTGTGTCCTTCTCTCAGTGGATCTTTGCCGGGCCCTCGACATGTGTACTACTTGGGCGGACCGTGCTATAGAGTTGCGTCGGGACGTCAACATGTTGAGGGCACGTATAGAGCCAATCCCTTCCTCATCATCATCCGAGGGTAGCGGCTCTTCGTCGGTTGACGCGATAGAAGATGGGGCGGTCGTCGGGGATCATGGTGTATACCATGTCGGGTTGGAGTTCAACCCGTTGTCTCCTGAGGCAATCACTCTTCGTCGTCGTCAGTCGCGGGCGGCTTGGCAGGCAGCAATGGATGCGGAAGGCCGGGTGGTGCAGATTGGTGGTCTGGTGGATGAGGCTCCACCTCCGGATTACGACTTCCGTCCTCAGGGTCGTGGGGGAGTCAACCGGTTGGTGTTGATTGAGGACGAGATGGGTGGAGAGGCGTTGAACGACGTAGAGGAGATTCAGGAGGCTGGCGGGCCGGCTCCTTATTACAACAATCATCGTGCGGACCACTTCATCACACCGCCGCCTTGTGCTCGATGTGCGAGGCGTCGGAGGGTGGAGAATGGACCCGATGGTTGGGGAGATAATTATGTAGACAAGTAGAGTAATGGTGATGATGTGGGGAATGATTATCTTTGTGTTTTTGTTGTTCATATGTTATCTGTGATGTTTTTGTGTGATCACGTGAACATAGATAAGATAAGATATGGACTTAGCGAATGGATTGAGTTGAGCTGGGAGTCACAAATTTGTTGGAAAGCGACCAGTGCGATAACAACATGTATACAGTGGGGTTTGATGGGCTGGTGACTTCCCAGTAGATAGGACTCCTTCAGTAGACCTAAGGATACGAGTCTCCGAGTATGCCGAATAGACCGAATTGTCCTTGGTATCCGAAATGACCGATTAAGAAGATAAGATAAAAAGTGGGGTGAAAGGATAAGATAAGATGTATAAAGATCGTGTGGAAAGGGGAAGGAAAAATATGTCATGGGTTGAGTGAACGAGTGTGGGCGCTTGGGACTTAGGCAAAGAAATGGTGGAAAACGACGAAAATCATGACAAAAAGGTCCAAAATACCTCAGGAGGTGCCAAATGGCTGAAAATGGAACAGGGCTTCTCAAAGGCACCCCAAAAGGTCCATTTGATATCCCAATAGTTTATGAACAACATAAGGTTGAAAAGTGCTCGTGAGGACCTCATAAGGTTGCGGAAATCGTCACAAGGCCAAAAGGTGCCAAAATTGATTGCCTTTTTTTCCGATGGGGTACCGGGTCCCTCATGGCAAATTCGAGCACCCTGTTGGTTCGCTGCGCTCGCTCAATGTTTTTTATTTTATCTCCCTTTCCCCTGGCACAGCGAGTTAGCCGACTCGCGGAAATTAGGTCAGCAAGTTTATTACTAAAAAAGGAAGTACGTTTGCTGGCAAATCTCTAGGCTGGAATCCAACCTCGACTTCAGAGGGGAGCTAGCAAATCTCTGTTTTTTCGCCGCGCCTGACCTCGACTAAAAATCCCGTTCCGGCCGCTGACTTGGGGCGTAGGATCTCATATGCCGCGGGTGTGCACAACCACGGACGGTCCCCTATCAATACACACCATCTGAACCTCGGGGCGCAGCGGAGGCGTGCCTGGAAGATCAACCCAAATACTTCCTCGTTTGTCCTTGATTTCTATTTGCAGTTCGTTAGGGTATATGCTAACCTGTGCCCGCATTTACAGACCAACCGAGTATGCATTGGGTCCTTTATGGAACTGAGTCTGATCATGATCGTGTTGGCGACCAAAATCCTCATCGTCAACACTCATTCGGATAGTGACCAGGTTAGCCCCGGGGATTGAATGGTGACGCGATCTTTCTTTCACCTCAACTCAAATCCCGCAATGGCGCTATTAGGTGCAAGGTGCAAGGTGTCTCCCCAGAGGTAAGTCCATGCAAAGCCCCCGGGTATCACGCGCGTTCCTACGTACGCTGGCGCCGTTTCGTTGGCGTCGGTGCTGGTGCACTTCAAAGCGCTTGGAAGCTCTTCCAAGGACTTCGACATACAGTGCGCATTGCTACCGCGTTCTCTATGTCCGCTTCTTCGGTTCTCCGTGCGCGTGCGGTCATTCATGTGGTGATTGTTGACCGGCGGGTTCTCAGTGTTGGTGGCCCCTCCGTCGGAGGCCCACTCCTCCAGGGCGTACGGGAGTCCGGCTTTCTACCAGCCCACGCCTGCCCCTAACCCGCGATCTTATCCCCGCGTCGCAGCGCACATCGCCAAAATTCAGGGTTTGGCACAAATCAAGACCTCGATCAATGGCGGGGGTTACTTATCTCTTCCACTGCTTCTCAAACCACGCCTTTTCTAATCAACGCATAACGCTTTGGTGGCCCTCACCTTCCAATTGAACCAGAGGACCACCGCTATCGTGAACAACCGATTATCACCCGCAGAGGATTCTGGCGTAATGCCACATCGTCAGTATGGCCTCCCGAACTATAAGAACTTCGACTCTCTTCGCCTTACTCCTCAGCCGAGATCCGAACAACGAGCTGGCCATGCAGTATCAACTCGTGGCACTCGCAACTTGTGTGGCAGTCTTTGTCTATGTCATTCTTCGAAAGCGTAGGACGCTGTCTTCGATCAGGGATGTACCAGGACCGGTGAACCCATCTTGGCTCTTTGGTACGACACCGGGGGTCAACCTGATCCCACCCACCTCTCTGTAAGTTTATGGCACTGAACGCGAAAACCCTTTAGGACACCAGTGGTATTTCCAGGCCGGAGAGGCTGGGGCAGCGGATAAGAGGTTCCTCGAGGAGTTCGGAAATATCATCCGCTGGAACGGTCCTTTTGAGGTACGTCTCAATTTCATCGAACGTGCGGCGGAGTCCCGTATTCGAACTCTTCACTGGTGCGTGCGTGCAGGAGGACAGATTGTGGATCGCAGACCCCAAGGCCATCAACCACATAATGCATAGATCCAAGTATTTTTATACGAAGCCGAGCGACGCGCGGGAACAGATAGCGTTGTTGGCCGATCGCAGGGGTATCGGATCGGTGGAGGGTTGGTTGTCCACCAGGTTTTTCTTCTTTCTAGCTTGCCTAACAATCTGACAGATGACGCACACAGACGCCACAGGAGGGTGGTAAATGCAGCATTCGGCCCCAACGAGGCTAAGCGTTTTGTACCACATGCCACAGATGCTGCCACCAAGGCACGCGAATTTCGTTGGTATTCCTTCTTGAGCTCGAAAGCTGACACGAGTTCCTGCTGTCAGATGGTAGACAAGTGGAACGACATCATTGGGAACAGTGAGTCCGGGAGTTCAATCGTTATCGACGCGAGCGGGTGGTTGGGAAAGGCCACCCTTGATGCGTGCGTCCTAGCCTCAGCGTTGGGTGTGCGCAGGCTGCGAACTGACCTTATTTCTCACTTGACAAGTTTTGGCGTTGGAGCTTTCGGCTACGACTTTGGCGCCTTAGATGAGAAGGATAACCAGTTGACCAAGTCCTACATGAACGTAATGTACGACCACTTACGTTTGGCATCCGCGGTCCAGGGTTCCCCTCATGTTAACCACCTGTCCCGTCACATAGCTATGCGTCCTTTGGGGTCCCCTCCCGATTGTTCATTTTCTTGATGTGTGTCGCGGGATGGGTCCCAGGATTGCTCCCATGGCTATGTGATAACTCCAGCGACCCTGGAATGGAGAATCTCCGACAGAACAAGATCGAGGCCCATACCGTCGCTCGGGAACTACTCGATTCGAAGAGACAAGAGTTTGAGGCTGGCACGCCGAGGGAGGATCTCATGAGTTTGCTCGGTTTGTTGTCCCCCTTCCTTTGCTTCTGTTCGTGTGGTTTTTGAGGGCTTTATCACCCAGTCAAATCCAACGCTTCTCAGAGCGAGGCCATGAAATTGACCGATGAAGAGGTCATTTCGCAAGTCAGGTGAGAATTGTTTCTGCGTGTCACCCTGAGGTCCGCACTCACTACCTATAGGTCGTTCATGTTGGCCGGACATGAAACCACGGCGAAAGCGGTTGTGATCCCTCCTTCAGCCTCGTTCTTTTCTAACGCATCCCCTTAATTCCCTAGCTGACCTTTGGACTTTGGGAACTGGCCAGGCATCGCGACTACCAGGGGAAACTCCGTGCAGAGATCAACGAGACTGTGGTGAAAGTCAAGGCGAGAGGCAACAGTGCTGCGTTTACGGGCGACGACTTTGAGGCTATGCCATACTTGACAGCCATTACGAAGGTTCGTCGGAATTATTTGTTCATGCCCACAAACGGGGGGCGAAACTTATCGAGTCCTTTCACAGGAAACCTTGAGGATTCACCCCATCATTGTAGAAGTAATGCGTGAGCCTATAGGGGATGATATCCTACCTCTCTCAAAGCCGATTGTCGGTATTTCTGGAAGGGTGTATACCGAATTACCCATTCCAAAAGGAACTATGGTCTCTCTCTCGGCGTTTGGGTACAACTTGTATGTCATTTTCACTACGCGGCGGTCGCAGTACCCTTGACACGGCACTCACCCCATTGTTGCACGGCAGGAACCAAGACGTATGGGGCCCAGACGCTCACGCGTTCCGACCGGAGCGTTGGTTCGAAATGAAGGATCAAGTGGAATCCCCCGTTGGGGTGTATGGAAACCTGTACGCGGTCATGCATGGAAACCTGATGGGACAATCGAATGCTGATCCTTCATTTTCCCAGTTCTACATTCTCCGGAGGTGTAAGAAGCTGCGTGGGCTGGCGGTTCGCGTGGGTTGATCATCGTTTATATCTTTCGTTTTTCCCAGGACGCTGAAAACTGCCCTTTCTGTAGCCTTATGGAGATACAAACGTTCCTGGTGACTATCGTACAACAGTTCGATATCTCCCAAGCGGATCACCTTCCACAGATCAGGAGGGCGAGACCCGGAATGGAGGTCCCCATGGTCCTCGGAGAGGAGCACAAAGGCACGCAGCTCCCCTTGAAAATCAGTCGCATTAGAGATGCGTAGGTGATCTAGGGAAACCAATTGGCTGAACGTAGCTGAACGCCTGAGCTCCGTATAGACTGGTGTAGAATCGTTCCCACTCCTACCAACTATCTATGATCTTGCTATGATCTGCTTTTCTGATTTGGTGTGGGTGACGCAATGCTCCTGAAAGTTTGGACTCATCAGCAAAACAGTCCGGAGTCTGTGGCGCTGTGAGCTTCCGTGTCACTAAGGGTACTGTACCTCCACGACCACTCCGGCATCAGGAGTGGTCGTGCGGATGCGGTGTGTCTGTGGCGATCGTTGCTATGTGATCGCTATGGCACGCACAGCGCCACAGCAATCAGACGGTTTTGCTGATGCTGGTACTGTATCCGCACGACCACTCCGGCGGTCATCGGTCATCCGGGACCCAAAACTGAATTGAATCGGATGTTTTAGTCATTCTACTGAATTAACCGGATGTTTTAGTGGAAATTTTGATGCCGGGTGGTCGTGGAGGTACCGTAGATAAGGGTCGATAACTGTTACCGGGCCGAGCACCGAGGGAAAAAGGAAACCGGTAAAGAGGATCGCAGAAATAGCCTGCCATTTAGTGTCAATTCACTAGGAACCTCGTTGAACGAAGCCGAGGCGACAAATTTGCTACCATTAGGGGAAGAAGGCTCACACCTGGAACAATAGGCGTTCCGTGCAAACGCCCCGAATTGCCCCCGGTTTTTATAGCCAATTCCAACTGTGCCGACGGGTGTCCATTGATTAGATCTTGCAGCTGGTTACGGCCTGCAATCTGACGTAGTTCTCGGAAATGGTTGGGTGGTGCTATGCCACCAACCCCACTGGAGGCTCACTCTTCCCTACGACGCCCACGCCGCACTCAAATTTCCGGCTGGGGGACTGTTGCTGGAGGGGTCAGACTCCATAATCGATTGATCCGCGAGTTCCGTTCGCTGACACCGTCGGACGCTTTGAAACCTCCCACGTGTGGTTCCTGCGCTGGGTGTGTCTGTGGCACCAAACGGTCCGATCCCTCCCAAGCTGTTCCCATAGACATATACCAAAAAAGAAGTAGCCCAGTGGGAGGGACGCTTATCTACTCAAATTGATAGGTCATCGATCACCGGACTGGTCACCATTCGGAATACTCGTTCGGGCGTTCAGCGCTTCAGCCCGCAACACTTTTCGCTTCTCACGATTTCACAGGGGAGGGAGGATGAAGTAAAGTGAGTGCGACCGTCCCGTTTTATCCCTATCTTTCAGGTTGTTCTGTGTTCTGACGGTTGTAGTTGTCCCTGCGGATTCCTGGCGGACCACAAAGCCGTTACTTGAAACCCAACCCCACTTCAGAGGTCGGCCTTGGCGCCCTCTATTCAATCACAAATGCCATCCCCCGATCGTCAGCGTCCCTCGGTGAATATGTCGGAAAAGTTCTGGGCGAATTATGATCACACGTCACTTTGATCGTTTTATAATTGGATTGTTGTTGCCGGGCTGCTATAAATTGGTTTGAAATCACAAAGACACCCGATATCTGTCCGAATATCGGATGTAAATTGGATTTATTAACCGAATTTGTGTAAACTACAATCGAACCATAATTGGACAAAAGTTGAATAAAATTTGGATTGAAATCATAGGCTTTGATTGGAATCCATTACAGTTCAATCGGCCAAGAATTCGGCAGAAGTCAAATTTACATAATACATTGGATCTTCCCAGGATTTTTCCGACATCAGTTAGTGTCCACAAATGGAAATGCCCATCAATTCCTGTGCCTGTGGTTTTCTTGCTTACGTTGTTCAATATGGGGATTGAAAGGTGGTTGTCACTCAGACGCGACCGGGGTGACCTCAAGACGCCGTATCCTGCAATTTCAAAGAGTCAGGTTTACGCTTTGGCGCGGGACAATGTGGGCGGACCGCGCCCTGAAGAGCGCGAGACGTCGATAGAGTTCTTTGACCCGGGTCATCCATCTTACGGGCGCCCGGGGCGATGGTTCACACTACTTATCACGCTCTCTCCAGATATACACCTTGCCTGCGGTCGTAAATCCGGTCGTTACATTCTGTTTGAACGCAAGAGGGGAGTGGAAATATCGTCCAATTAGATTAACATCGAGTGACTGGAATGATAGGACATCAGTAACGTATCAACCCGTTACCGTGATCACGAACGCAACGCGCGGCACCATTCCAACCGTTGGGTAGAGGCGCATAAAACCCTGTCCCCCTCCCCCCAACGTGGCTTTGAACGTGCATGGGTTTCGCGGGAGGGGCCCGTGACTTGATGGTGCTCAACGCGTGCTCGGACTGTTTTGGGAATCGTAGAGGGACTGGGAAAGTGATGTAATGCATCGCAGACCACAATAAGCCCGATGCTGTCACATATGGGAGAATCCAGTTCTACGCGTGATTAGGCATTATGTAGCGTAAGTAAAGCGCCGTCCAGTTGCGTGGGGAAGGACGATCAGGGCCTACCCAACGGAGACAACACGCAGCGAAGATAAGAAGGACCCACCAACTTCACAACACCTGGGTTGGGAACTGGCCTGGACAGAAATCCTAGGTTTACGAGGGCGCTACGACCAACCCATGGGAAGTCACCGTGTTGGAGTGGTGCGTGGCCGACCGGTCAGACCGGACCCACGCGCGGAAACACCGTCGGCCAACGCTCCGAGGTTGGAGAAGAATACGAAGATTCAGGACACCTCCTCGTGCCCGCGGACGATTGGCACTGACTCAACGGCTCACCACGGTAAATATACCCCCGCCAATGCTAGCGCCGCATCGGGGGTGCGTCCCACCCACCAAGAGCCAATCACACGTCAAATCTATACATTTACGGTGAGAGGGAAGTTCCTACACCACGGTTTGTAAACCAGCCGGCCAGGTGTGCCTCCGACGTGGTCAACCGGGTTCCTGACATTGTTTACGTATTCCTAATGGCAGTGATCTTCAAAGGGAGCTGCGTGCCTTTGTACTCTTCCCCGAGGACTATGGGGAGCATGATTCCGGGCCTTGCCCTCCTGATTTGCGGTCGATGGTCCGCATGAGAGATGTCAAACTTCCGGATTAGGGTCACCAGAAACGCTTGTATCTCGAGAACGCTACCCAACAGGCAGTTGTTAGCGCCTCCAGGGAGGGTGAATGAGATAAAAAACGGTCAGCTCACGCGAACCGCCACCCGATACAGCTTCTAACACCTCCGGAGAATGTAGAGCTGAGCAAGTCGGATATCAATACTCAACGGTTCCATCAGAATCTCATAGGTGACCGTACAGGTTCCCATAGACCCCAACGGGTGATTCAACTTCTTGGTCCATCTCAAGCCACCGCTCCGGTCGGAATTGGTGAGCGTCCAAACCCCACAAATCCTTGTTCCTGTCACGAAAGCGCCAAGGTGAGCGCGCTGGCCAGGAGGTAGCGGGGCGAAAAAGGTGCACCAATTGTATCCAATCGTCGAGATAGTGACAGTAGTTCCTTTGGGAATGGCCAATTCCTTATACACCCTCCCAGAAGTACCAACTACTGGTTTCGTGAGAGGTAGGATGTCATCTTCTATTGGGGCACGCGGTATTTCTACAGCGATAGGGTTGATCCTCAAAATTTCCTATGCAAAAACTGAATGAATTCCGCCCTCTGGAGATACCAATGAACGATTCTGGCGGACCTTTGTAACGGCCACCAGATACGACATACTCTCGAAGTCGTTGGCTGCAAAATCAGAGTCACCTCTCGCTTTGGCTTTCGCCAGAGTCTCGTTGATCTCCGCACGGAGTTTGTCCTGGCAATCCCGGTGCTTGGCCAACTCCCAGAGTGCAAAGGTCAGCTAGGGAATTCGTGAGGACTACATCCAAAGAGAGCACAACTGAGGATAAAACCCCGACCGCTTTTGCTGTGGTTTCGTGCCCGGCAAACATGGTCGACCTCCAGGCAGTGAGCGTACGGACCTCGAGGTGGCGGCAAGAAAATAATACTCACTGGACTTGCGGAAGGATCTCTTCGTCGGTCAATCGCCGGTCCTGACTCTGGGAATCGCTGGATTTGACTAGGGTTGAGAAGTTCTCAGCGGCCATGCGAGTGGGAGGGATGAGGGGGGGCAGCGAACCGAGTAAACTTAGCGCATCCTTCTTTGCCGTACCATCCTTCAATTCCCGTCTTTTAGAATCGACCAGTTCCCGGGCGACAATACGCCCCTGGTCCTTGTTTTGTCGGAGGTTCTGCATTCCATGGTGGTTGGAGTGATCATGTAGCCATGTGAGCAACCCGGGGAACCGTCCCGCGATGGACATGAAGAAAACGAATGATCGAGAAGGGTTCCCAAAGGCGGCAAAACTAACGAATAGGATAGACGGTTAGCACTGCTGGAACCTTGGACTACGGATGACGCAGATAGGAGGTCGTACACTAAGTTCGCGTATGATTTGGTAAATGGGTTATCCGCATCGTCCAGGGCGCCGAAGTCGTAGCCTAAAGCTCCAGCACCAATCCTTTTGGAGGTAGGTTTATGGTTAGCCGCAGCCCTCGCATACCCAACGCTAAGACCAGGACGCACGCATCGAGAGTAGCCTTTCCCAACCACACGTTCACGTCGACGGTGGCTGAATGTCCGGGCGTGCTGCTCTCAATGATGGCACTCCACTTGTCTGCCATCTGATGGCAGGGACCTGTGTCAGCTCACAAACTCGAGAGGGAATACAAACAAAGTTCGCGTACCTTGGCCACAGCGTCCATCACATGCGGTAAGAAGCCCTTCGTCTCGACGAGACCAAACGCTGGAGCTATCGCCCTCCTCCGGCGTTTGTGTACGTCACCTATATGACCCTTAGACATGAAGCCAGAAGCAAGAAAGGACTGGTCGCGATGGACAACCCACCGTCCGCCGATCCGATACCGTTAGGGCCGACCAACAACGCGATCAGTTCCCGAGCGACGCTCGGCTTCGTATACAAATAACCGGATTTCTGGAGGATGTGGTTGATGGCCTTCGGATCCGCAATCCACAAGCGGTCCTCCTGTATACACGCACCAATCGTTTCAGTAAAGGCTCCGAAGGCGACTCACCAGCGTGTGTTCACGTACCCCAAACGGACCGTTCCAACGAACGATGTTCCCGAATTTCTCGAGGAACCTCCTCTCCACTCCTCCAGCTTCTTCGAGTTGAATATACCACTGGTGTCCTTGAAGGCCTCCACGTTCAGTGTCATAAGCCACCGGGAGGAGGTGAAAGGGCTGTGTTGTCCACTGGGAACATACCGAAGATCCAAGATGGGTTCACCGGCCCAGGCACATCTCTAATCGGGGAAAGTTTCCTGCCCATTCGGAAAAGGACATACACAAAGACTGCCGTGCAAGTTGCGAGTGCTCCGAGTTGATACCCCATGACTTCGTCGTTCTGGTCTTCGCCACGGAGCAGAGTTGGGAGGGCTGACGTTCTTATCGACTGACCTCCGAGGCCCGTACTTGTAATGGGGTATCACATTCAGCCCGTTGTAAATTCTAGCCGGTGATCCAGGTCCCGGCACGATCCACTGACCCCCCATCGATTAGAATCTATTTGAGTGAGATTGCGTAAGTGTATGGTGATGACATTTTGAGCCCTTATACCTCAAGCAAGTGATGGACTCGGCCGTCGGAGTGATACGAATTGGACATTGTGCGCCTGCGGGTTCGGTCTCCTTCTGGTTCGGCCTATTTTGGGAACCTGCGAGCGAAGCCTTTATACGATACAGCGGGGACCAGCGCACTCTGTAAACGGCCCTGCACGGCCAATTAGAAAATTGGAAGGGGCAGGGCGTTGTTTGAAAGATCCACGTTTCCACGGGGTCCTATCCCTCGTATTACCCGATGGACGCCGACCCAGCACGCACCTTGGAGGGATGGGAACGGGTCCGAAGCGTCCACCGTTTACAGGCGGTCGAGCAGGCTTTGAGGACGCCACCATTTACATCGTCCGCGATGTGGTTGAAGGGTTTGTGATGACGTGACAGCTGTTGTGAGCGCTCAGTGCACGAACCCCATCGTTCCAAGAACCTCCCGATTGGCACTGTGCTACATATGTATGTACAACACAACCTTTCTGCGCGTTGTCTCACATTGGCCTCGCATAACATAATGCTGTGCACTGGAGTTTCAACCAGGACTTATACGGCGCGTAGATACCGCTTTCTTCGTTACCACCGAAAACTCATAGGACATCACAACGGTATGCCATGTCTAACGTGATGGTATTCCATTTCGCTAAGCCACCACCCTACTGTAACTTGGAAGAAACCCGACGACGGTACCTGACTGTGCAAGGTCCCTGCGGGCACGCGAACAGGGTCTGTTGGCATACGATCAGAAACGCCGCGCCATGTTGGGGGAACGGAACACTCACGCTGTAGTCGCGGGCGGGAATCTTGTCGAGCTGGAACTCAAGGTTCCGGACGAGGGTAATCAGAATACATCCGACTTGGAGGTAAGCGAACTGAGGGATTCCTGAGTCTCCTGTGGGTCCCGTCTCCAAACAGGCAACTCACATGCTCGCCGATGCAACGATGCCTTCCAGCGCCGAAGGGTTGATACACGCTCTCTGTTCCCTTGCTGATGAATCCATAACCATAGTCCGCCTTCTCTCCGGTCAGGTACTCCTGGAGGGCCCGAGCAGCCTCACCATTAGGGTCGATCCAACGATATGGGTCCCACTCCTCGTGGTTCTTCCAGATTTTCTTGTCAATCTGTGTGTATGCCGGGGAAGCGGCGGCAATGTGACCCTTGGGGATGATATAATGTCCATCTTCCGAAGGGGCGGAAATGGCACGAGGGACAACAATGTCGGAAATGACCATGCGCTGTGTTTGGGTGAGAGACGCGAAGGGAAATTATCATGAGAGGACGCACCATGATCGTATGGATGGGTGGATGGAGGCGCAGAGTTTCGCGGATGATACCGTCCAAAATAGGGAGTTCCTTCATTTCTTCATATGTCATAGAACGAAGAGTTCCATCAGGGTTGGAGAAATGTTCCAGTTGTTCCTCATGCAGAGCCCCACTGAAAATATGGTGAACCGTGGGCGACGGAAACTAAGCGGAAATCATACGCAACGGCAGGGTTGTTAGCAATGTATATCACGGTCCAGGCGGCACTTAGAGAGCTTGTATGTTGACCGGCCATAAGGAGGGCAGTGAGCATGTGGGCGATCTCCCGGTCAGTGATATCGCGCCCATCCTTATACTTCTGACCACAAAGGGCAGCCATCATGTCACGTTCGTCCTGGGAGCAAGTCAGGGGTACAGGCACCCGATGAGATAAATGAACTCACCATCCTGTTCTCGGCCCTGCGTCTCTGGATGATGTTGACATAGAAGTCACTCATAGCCTTCTGGGCGGCATCGCGACGGCGGTGACTGGGCAGGGGGAAGTTGGGCATTAACCAGTTGATGGGGATAAATCCGCCATCCAGATCGTGGTAAATATCAGCGAAACTCTTGTCTAAAGCGGCTCGAATTTCGGAGCCTTGAAGCGTGCGGGACGCGGTGAGGATGGTCATCTCTGAACAGATCTTGAGAGCCTGGAAGGTTCCCCATTCGGTTGATCTCTCGTCCTGGAAAACGGAGAAGGCGGGGTCGTTGTTGATGAAGGAAGTGATCTCATCTTCGATCATTCCCACATAAGCCCTGAAGTTGTCGGTCGAGAGACCGAACTTGACAAACTTCTTCTGTTCCATGAGAACGTGGTTGGGGCAATCGTAGATTACACCAGGACCGAAGATAGGAGTGGTGAGTGACTGTTGGGTCATATGAGGGCCGGGTGCGGGTAGGGGAGACTGTCACAGCGCACGAACCGCGTAGGCTTCTTCAGCAGACAGTTCGGATAGTTTACCGCCAAGGATGAGGTTACCACCCTTGGGTCCAAGAGCGACAGTCATACGGCGGCCAAACAAAACAAAGGTGAACACGTTTCCATACTGAGAGGGGTGAGTTAAATCATGGCGCGTCATTCGGGGTTCGTTTTTCGTAACCCACCTTCTCGCGGCAGCGGTCATAGAATCCCATAGGGTCCATACCATACTCGACAGCGGAGCCCATAATGGGTACCCAATGGAATACGAGTGGGGGGAGAGTCTTGTCGCGAGGGAGAAGCTAGGAAGCGGTATGTCAGATAAACCCCACCAGAGTGGAGCGCACATACAAGCTGGGTGAGCACGTGAAGGATGATGACCACTGCCGGAACCGCGACAAGGGCGGCGAGGAATTTGGCGTAGACGACAGGCGCCCAACCGGGGAAGGAGAGGCCCTCCGAGGGGAGGAGTGCTGTCAAGTTTCCTGTCATTGCGAAGAGGATGAGGACGAGCTGGCAAGTCCAAAAGGCGAGAGGTATAAAGCCAAACCAATCGCACCGCTCAGTGACCTTCCATGACCCTTCGTGTATCCAAATTCCGAATATCTGAATCGAGAAAGAAAAAAAAAAAGGTCAGGACCCCGGTCGTTTGAAGCGATAGGCTTCGCGGTGACCGGCACCCGTTGTTAGCTCTACTTTGGCCACGGAAAGTTACTCGCCGTTATCCCTCGGGATACACCGAACAAAATAACCCCATATCTATTGGATGGAGACCAGGCTCGCCTGCGTTCCCGGCACAACAGGGGAGAAACCCGGAGATTACTGTGGGTTTGAATTAGTGTTCAAATGATAAGGAGCGTGAAGAAGGCGGCGGGCGGGCTGCTTTCCTTTGTCGACAGTTTTCAGTTCGCGATCCCCAGTGAGAATTGGATCTGCTGAGTACTCAGATTGGCCGGGGTCGATCCGTCTGTTGGAATCGGCCGTGGTGGGTTTTGGTTGTCGGCGTAATCGATTCCGCCCGTACGTACTGCGGGCCCTCCCGCATGATCAACACACCGCCATGATGCGTGCATGTGGATCGTGAAAAATCCCGTCTTGTGCGAGTAGAATACGGACCTGCCACGATAGATGTGTAACGCCGCGCCTTCCGCCCGCTATCTCGATAATCACCAACAACATTCCTCATTGAATAATCTACACCTGGGCGCAACGGGCAAAGTGTATGGAAATAGCAGACGGGTTACTGTTCGGTGGACTCCCCTCGCCGCCAGGGTCTAGGAAACCCCACCAGTAGAATCCGAAGTGCGTGAGGGGGGACATAGAACCAAAGGTCGCTGGTGTTGTCCCCACGGTTGGCGGGCGGTACGGGGAGGTCTGTGGGCCGTCGTGTCTTCGCTTGCTTCACTGGTCTTGAGCAATAGCACAGGCATCACAGGGGTTTCTTGTGCGGTTGTGTAATCTTGGCGAGTTAGAGTTATCATACTGCGACAATTGTTAGGAGTGGTTGGTGCGTTGTCCAAGATTGTACTTCAAAGGCGCCAGGGGGCCAACTGAAAAGTGCCGTGGGTAGCTCATAGCGGTTGGAGGGTCTTCCATATCGAGGTCCAGGGGGGGATTGTGGCGTCCTGGACAGCGGAGGGACTCATGACGCTGTCTGAGGGCGAAAGAGCCCCCTTGATGCTCGTGTATAACTCTCGCGCTGCACGGCGTGAGTGAGTACAGATCTGGGAAAGCGTGATGAACAGGGTCCTTACCCTTCACGTACTGTAACTCGCCTGGAACGTCCCCCTCCGCGCATTCATCGACTGTGGAACGGTTGGTTAGGGAGAACGAGACAGGTTTGCGCACCAAAACGTACTAGCTGGTGTAACAACCACAATATCGACCAGGTCGTGCGATTCATCGTGCGGACCGTGAGGAAAGAATTTCGTGATGGGGGTGACGCCTGGGGAGCTGGGTATCTGGATCTTTATCACGGATCCAGTCATAGACTTTCTGCGCGGACTTGGTTTCTACATCCGCCGCCTTGAGGTCGGATGTGATAGTGGTTATGATCGAATACAGGTATCAAGTGTCCGGCAGACAACGACTTACCTTCCAGGCGGCCTCCTTCAAGCTTTCGGTGTGATTCTTCCTCATAAAGTTTGGAAGGTAGGTCGTTCCTACGACCCCCCACATCCACCTCGCACGCGCAGGTGCGATCTAGTGGGTGAATATGCGACGCAGGGGACGAGGAACCTCGCACAGACACACTTAGGGATCGGCCCATCGATCATCGAGTCGATCATCAGGCAAGTAACGCGATCCAGTGACGACTCTTTCCTGTTCCCCCTCTACCACCACCACACAGCTGAGTTTCAAGGCCGAGGATTTGCCAATCGAATCCGCGACTGTCTCCACGCCATTCTCGGCTCCCACCACCAAGTCTCATGGTACGATTTCTGTCGGCCCTGAACGTGGATCCGACTTAGTCTCTGCCTAGCCCGTCTGCCAGTATTTCCTACGGGGGTAATGTCGGTTCGGTCATATGTGCAAGTTCGAACATCCCCAAAATGTAAGACCGCAAATTGGCGGTGCGTAGCGACCATCTCCTATCTGTATCCCCTGACATTCCAACTCCTCGTAGACAATGCGAACGTACTCACGCGAGTACGGTCTCCGCCCGCCCTTATCTTGAGTTTCGTCGGGGTCCCAGCGAATATCTTTCAGGGATGACGCGATGGGGGGGACATTAGGCCTGGTGTGGTGAACCCACTCCGGGGCTTGTCATCATACGGTCCAGCAAAACTCGAACCAAACCTAATTTCTGGGCTGGATATGTCGTTCGAGGAACTCCGGGTCAACGCAGTCAAGGCACTCCAGAACAACACAGTCACCGAATACGTGCGTCCTCATCCATTTCCCACCTTTCACTCTACGTGGCGGCTCGTTGAACGCAAGGACCGAGTTTAGGTGAAACGCGAAGCAGAGAAGGTGGCCGCCGCTGATCAAGTATACACCAACGCGTTCAGCAATTTGAAAGACGCGTACAAGCGGGCTACGACGAACTCTGACAGCCACAGAGCAGCCACGACCACCGGCCTGAGTGCGCCCCCTAGTTTAGACGATGTTCCGCTTGTGTGGCTTCAGGAGGTTTGGGAACCTGGGGAGCTTGAAGTACATCGTGATTCCGATCTCTCCCGCCAGATCGCAATTCCTACTCCATCGCAGAGGGACGAGCCGCAACAGGAACTCGATTGTGAGGAGGAAGAAATGGGAGCATAGAAACTCGAAAAGCTTGAGGTGCGTTGTGATCTTCACCACTTCTGGGACAACGGTGTTCTTGAGGTACATTACGATCCCCATTCCTTCCGACAGAGCACATCTGACTCCATTGCAGAAGGAAAGGAGGCAGAGAGAACCCAACTGCGAGGAAGGAGGGGGAAAAACTAGGGAGAAGCGTGGGGTATGTCGTAATCCCCGCCTCCCCTGGCGGAATATCACTGACTCTGCCGCATGAGGGCCAGGGGCGGGGGGAACAACTTGAACATGAGAAGAAGGGAGAAGAGGAGGTCTGGGAACCCAGGGAGAAATCTGAGGTATGTTATACTGTACCATTCCGACCATTCCGGCGAAACATTACACCAATCAATCCAGTTTTTGACAGTTTTGGCTGGGACAGGTGGAATGTTTCGCCGGAATGGTTGGAATGGTACAGTAATCCACATCTCTTTTGGAAGAATGACAGCCTGACTCTTTCGCAGGAGAAGTGGTGAAAGGAACTCGAACATAAAGAGGTTGGTGAATCCAAGACGAAGCTCCAGGTACACCACTGCCCACATCTCTTCTGACAGAACACCAGCTTGACTCCACCACAGGGGAGTGAGGGGCGAAACGAACCCAACCGTGAGAAGGAGCCCGGGAATCCAAGAAGCTCGAGGTATGTTGTGATCTCTACCCTTTCTGATACAATACGTTCTGACTGTCACAGGAGGAGGGGCAGCAAGGGAAACTGGAACGTGAGAGGGAAGAACGGGGAAGGATGCAAAGAGAACTCGAGCATGGTGGTTGGAAGGAGTGGTTATGGATGATATTCTGCTGTGGGTGCTGTCGGGGTAACCTATACGAGGGGACGGATCCTAGGGGAGGGGAGGACAAGGTATCAACACGGGTTTGAGCCTTGGGTTTGAGCACGGGCCTTGTCAGGAGCAAAGTGATCGTGCCGGGGGATGCTCTTTCCTCGCTCCTTCCCTTCCACAACACAACGATGGCCTCGGGTGGACCAACAAGCCTTGCATGGCCACCGGCTCCTCCTATCATTCCTATCACCCCACGTTTTCATCGGCACAACATCGATGGACTATCCGAGCTTGCCAAAGATCAGCATCAGCGTTTCGCTCACGACATCGAGTGGACGGTGGTTGGTCCAATGCTAGTGGATCACTTCCTCGAAAAGTCCCTTCTATGCCGGCTCCGCGTCCCCAATTTGCAAGACGTAACTTTCTCTGAAGTCCCCAACGAGCCAGGCAATGAATCGGCGATCTACCCCCGTTGGTGAGCGCAGTGGTTCTTCTCTACTGTACCTCTCCTTACCTCCACCAGAAGGACGGTTTGAACAAGGTTCTTGAGAGGTCGGGGTCAGATCTGACCTTCTATGACGCCTTGAACCGGACGGAATCGCCTGGAAAAGTTTGGACTCCGAAACTTGACCTCGGCATGTTCCATGAGAATGACGCGAACAAAAAAACGAAAACGTGGTCCAGATCGGAAAAGAGAGGGGGATGCGGAGCGCGAGACTATGTCCCTCCCAGAAGTATCGGTGGCCGAGAGTGACAGCCTAAGCTCGTCCCCCACGAAGGGCAAGATGCCACAGCAAACCGGTTCCCAGGTAACTGCGACCCCGGACCCCGGTCATCCTCCATCTTCACTCTCCGTGGCCGAGGCGGTTGCCGACTACTAGTGAAGCGCCAGCTAGCAGTCGGCAGAACCTGGCCCGCTTGGTTCGGTCGTGCCAGGCAAACGCGAACACGGGAATGCGTGACAGTCTCCCACATTACCGAATCCTCCCTGGGGGCAATTCTGGGCCAGATCCACCATATTTTTGTTTCTTCAATTGTGATCTGTTCGGAGCCGTTGATGGCTGTTCTTGGATGAATCGTGCCTCTCGGGAGGAGACGCGGCGTGTTACACGTCTCAATGATGTGCGCCCCCCCTCTACAGTGCCTCGGCCAGGCGTAGATCCGAGGTGCAAACCGATACAATGAGCGCTATTCCTTGGGGTCTGGTTGAATAAAAATTACCGTGTGCGATCAGGTCCAGCCTCTGGGCGATTGGTGCCTGGTGCTTCGCTATGTACCCACGGCCAGAAGGGAACAAATCTGCCATTCCGTGGGAATAGCCAAGTTGCCTTGGCCATTTGCATGTTACGTTACTTTAACCACATGCGTAGAATCTCATTTGACGGTCATCACGATAAAGCTCCGGACACCCCACGAGAGAGCCCCCCCATCATCCACTCCAAATTCCTACAGTCGTGCGCCTTCTCCGTAATCTGCCGTCGACCCACACCCAATCTCAATTCAGGATTAAGTGAGGCAGAGTACCTGTCCACCCCGTCCTGACCAACACAATCGAAATCAACAAGTAAAACACGACCCTCACCCTCCGGCAGGTACAACACATTCGCTTCTCGTAGGTCGCCAAAAACGAGTCCCTTGTCGTGAAGCAAGTCGAGAGTTTGACGGATCCCCCGTCGGATGTCTTCAAGCGCCGACAGCGGTAGCAGTGGGGCGGCGTGAAGAGACTGGCCCTTCGCACTCGGCACATATCCCATGACCATCACGTACATGTCGCCGATGACACGCGTGCAGAAGTGGAGGGTTGGGGCAGGGTTTTTGTCGGCGAGCAGGCGGTGGGCTTCCTCGTGGTACTTGGCGGCAAACTTGACGAGAACGACTCCCAGTTTTCATCCGCGCAAGGCACATCGCATGACGCCCGTTGTCTTCGTCGATGATAAGGAGTTCGGTTCCGTCGGCACGATTCACTTTGCAAAAGAACTCAAGATTTTGGAACAGTATGTCGGAATCAGGTGGAATGGCTGTTGGGCGTGGCCATAGGGCTTTGACAGTTGTTGGGGAGTCGTGGGAGGCCTAAGATTCCCCAGGTTTTTGTACAGCTCGCAGAGTAGTTCCGTGGATTTGTTTATCGCCATAAACACGGGTGCAATGCGGAGGTCATTATCTGGACCGTGGGTTCCAAGGCGGAGCGTATCCGAGAACAGCTCGTCTGCATATATCGCGTCGGTTACAACAGCCGTCGATATGATGAGACGGTTCCCAGCAATGGCCAGAAGAATGGCAGGACAGTTGGACCGCTCGAGGTGTGGGGCGTACTATGATGGCTCAGCGAAGGAAGTTGTTTGGCGGAAGCCCAAATAATACCTCTCCTTTGGCAGTGAACTTGCCACACGAGACCAATGACTGTAGAAAGGGATCTCCTCCAAGTCCCGGCTCGTTCTTCAATGTGACAACAAGATAGGCGAAGGGACCTTGGAGCCAAACCCCACCCGGCTGGACTGTTTTACTGGGTCCAGCCTTTGCCACACGTTGCGGCCTGGAAGAAGACTTCCCAAGGTGAATTTCAAGCTCGCTTCCCTCTGGTCTTCATCAGCGAAGAAATCGGTGGAGCTGGTAATAAGGTCGAAAGCGCAATCCAACATCCCGTGGTCTGGTTCAAGTGATTCGAGTTGCCAAAGATTGTACTGCAAAAGGGCCAGCGGCCGACTGAAAAGTGCCGCGGGTGGCCCAAAGCGGTGGGAGGGTCTTCCATATCGAGGTCCAGGGGGGGGCAGCGAAGGCACTCTTGACACTGTCTGACGGTGAAGGGGTCCCTTTGATGGCTGTGTATAAAGCTTGTCGTGCTGCACAGCGTAAGTACACATCTGGGAAAGCCTGATGAACAGAGGCCTTACCCTTCACGTACTGTAACTCGACCCCACCCACGCTTTCATCGACTGTGTAACGGTCGGTTATGGAGAACGAGATGGGTTTGCGCGCCAAAACGCACTAGCTGGTGTAACAACCACAATATCGACCAGTTTCTGCGATCCATAATGCGAGCCGTCAGGAAAGGATTTCGCGATGGGGGGACGCTTGGGGAGCTGTGCGCCTGCGTCTTTATCACAGATCCAGTCATAGACTTTCTGCGTGGACCGGCCTATCACATCCGCCACCTTGAGGTCAACTGCCTGTGATAGTGGTTATGATCAAATGAGGGTACCAAGTGTCCGGCGGACAACGACTTACCTACCTTCAAGAGGGTGGCACGCTTCAAGTCTTCGGTGTAACGCGGGTAGTCCTCATAAAGCTGGGAAAGTAGATCCTCCATATGAGTCCCTACATCTACCTCGCACACGCGGGGCGATCCGGTGGGCGAATTGAGGGATGGGGATAGGCAACGATGTAAGTCCTTGTGGTCATAGTTCGAGCGTGTCCGGAAAACCCCGGTTCATTCGGCACGTCTTGGAGGGACGGAGAGGGAACGGTCTTGTCGTATCAAAAAGATGTGATAGTCGGCCTTCGTACTTCATAATTGAGCAATATT
>Ga0307516_10003113_pt1 | contig 21587 bp, 32 predicted proteins | sample 19_EM_MG_FD_203310 | JGI IMG/M metagenome (GOLD analysis project Ga0307516, IMG submission 203310) | Populus trichocarpa ectomycorrhiza microbial communities from riparian zone in the Pacific Northwest, United States - 19_EM | ecosystem: Host-associated > Plants > Roots > Unclassified | place... | reverse complement strand
CCATCTCTAATAATTAAACCCCCCCCCCCCCCCCCCCCCCCCCACTTTTGGTCCCCCCCCATTTTGGACGGACACGGCATACCTACCCCACAGTAGGCAGTATGCTGTTGAAGAACCATTCCCAAGTATCACTGATGGTGAAGACAATGATTGTGTGGAATTCCGTTGGAAAGATGAGGCCTGAAACTGTATATGTGTACACGACAAAATCACAGGATTTTTGCGCAAGCGAATCTGATACTGACTAAGCATGATGGGAGCTACAGGCGCGCCAAGACTGCTAAGCGCCGTGCTAACCAATTTCAAAAGTAGGACACTTATCTGGGTTTATACGGTACCTAGCTTCAGAACAGTCTCGCAACTCAGACGTGGGTATAACCACACTGGATCGGGACGGATGTGCCACCGGATGAAGCTTATCCGTTGAGCAAGCGGATGTCCTTTGAAGATCCCATCACTGCCCTGACCGGTGCTCCAAGAGTGGCCGATGGCAAATATAATGGCGAGACCGACGTCTACTGCAAGATCGATGTCGCCAGCAAGGTAGACATGGATGAGGGGCCAACATCAATAGGAGGCCGACATCAGTGGCGTGCCTGATATCTTTGACCCTTCAATGCTGATAAACGCATGCGTACATGCTAAGAGCCTCTGAGTGTTGATTTCGCCAGCTCGGCCAGTCGGCCTATCGCCATTGGATGCATCTGTCAGTACAGCTATCTATGGAACGTGACAAGTGGATCCAGCATATTAAACACATGAGCATCCACCACATTCAGGCTATTGAGCAGATCTAGCACATCGAGTGCATCGAGTGGATCTAGCACATTGAACACCTCGAGCGCATTGAGCAGATTACGCCCATCGAACGGATCTACTGCATTGAGTGAACCCAGTGCATTGAGCAGATTTAGCTTATCCAGTGTTTCCAGCAAGTCAAGCAAACCCAGTGAAAGATCTGGTCCATTGTGCTGCAAGATGCCCACGGCCTGTGGGAAAAATCCAGTGAAAGGTCCAGTTAGTGGATGCTGCAATTCTGGAGTCCTACCGGGAACCTATGACTCCTGAGGTGCTGTCCGACGCGGTCTGATACAATCCAGCTAAGTTCCGGAGCCCCCAAGTGATGTTCGTTCTACATAGCAATGACAGAATGTTCGACTAAATTTAGATTGTTGCCATCTTTCTGCCCCCAAAATTTATGGAGTCCTTTTTAGATAGTCATGACCCAGGGCATCGAAGACTGCCAAGAAGCGCTAACCAATGTTTTCTCTCTTTGGACGATGCTGAAAGTATCCCAATGTCAAACATGTCGGAAGATACTAGGACTCGGACACGACGCCACAGCGGTCGTACTCAGACTCGGGCTCGGATACAACACCACAGCGATCGGACTCGGAGTCGCATGTGACGCCTCAGCAGTCGGACTTGGACACGGATTCGGCGACACGGGCAAACCCAGAATTGGACTTGAAGTCCCGTTGCGTGGGCTGAGTGTTGGACTCGACGCCTCAAGCGGACCGGCACTCGGCCTTGGCACCTTGATCATACTCGGACAGAAGAGACCACAAGCTGTCTCCCACCGGATCTGAGTGGAAGAGAAAATGGATACTGCTGATCAGGTGTCCTATTGGGAAGCGATCGTGGGCCTGCGCCTTGGCTGCAGTGGTCTGATGCTATTGGAGAGATCCTTTGACTTATGCCGCTCCACAAACGACCTGAGCGTCTACATCTCGAACAAAGCCAATGATCCGATAGTCCTACTTCGCTATGCCGACGACTGCGAATGTCCTCTCCATGGAACTCTTGATTCGCTGGTTCTCCGGTAGAGATCAAGCACAACCGACTGCGACGGATACAGCATATCCACCAACAGCATGCCATCCGGAAGCTGCATGCAACCAATAAACGTTCGGACTCCAACTGCCACTAGATCCCACTGCCTACCGCAAACATGCCCCGACGACTGTACACAGAGTCGAATTCGACTGCAATTTCTCCGATGCTCCCACTACCGAACTTTTGGCCGCGCAACCTACATGCCATACCCTCTACACGGCACAGCTGACCTTGCGACCCAGATCCACAGTGACCAGCTGTCGATATCTGGTTACGTCTGCTTGCTAGCCGGAGGTGCCAGCTATATGACACGCTCTTCTCCATATCCGATCAAATCGACTCTTGAAGCTGCGGAGTGTGCTGCTGTCACACATGTGGCGCTACATATCACAGTTGCTGTATGCGCTCGAGGTTGTGTTTGCTGTGCACGCACAATGGTTAATCGGAGCTGCAGGCTCCCATGGTGACACTCGATTTCTACAGTGCCCAAGCTGGATTTACTGCATGCACTTCAGGATGATGTGGCTGCTATGATTGTACCGATCGGCTTCAGGATCCTCTGCCCGGTTCCGGGGGAAGCCACTGGTGGAGCGTGCTGTTGAAATTTCTCCATGGGGTTTTTTCACGGTTACATGTTTTAACAAGGCATCCGAGGATACTGGTTCTCACTGGTTCTACTTCGCTGCTATTTGTTGCTATTCACATCGCTCTAAGCTATACATGCTGTTCTCTTCTTTCCATTTCTCCCTCTCTCCTTCTCTCCTTCTTCCGTTTGCATCTTCTCCATGAGGGGAAGTGTCAAAATGTTGGACGTCCAGGGCTGACACCAGGTATGGCATCCAAGACGCGGTCTGGGGAACTGTCACTGGACGAGCTAGCTCGGGAAACCCTCTGTATATCGAGGATCTTCCATACATCCCTCTGTATCTGTATTGAATTCATCTCTTCATCTCAATAGATATTATTCAGACACACACAAAGCACAAACACGATGGCAACCAACGCAGGCAATACACCTTCATTCCTGTGAACTTTCCACCAGCACCGAACAGGAACAGTCTCCATGGCACTATCCGATTATTGCTCCTTCCACGGTGGAGCCGCGGACGTACTGCAGCCCTTGTACCTGTGGTGACAACAGGTGTCGATGCCAAGGGCCAGGTTCTGGCCGTCACAGGCGAAGAATCCGTCAGCTGCTCCCCGTCCTCGACAAGACTGGGTTAACATACCGTTCTCAACATGCAGTCTGTGCCTTGTTGCAGGAGATGGCCCACACATCGCGTGCACAGGGGAAAACGTGGTGTTGGGAGCTCGGGAGTCACGGCATTGGCGCCGGCGGTTGTGGCGGCCTTCATCGGGTTCTGTGTTCCGAGGCGAGATGGAGGGGAGTATTGTCGGTGGTGAGTGAGAGAGGAAGTGCGGTCACTGGCGAGTGTGGAGGCGGATTCTTATGAAGAGGCATCGTCGAGAGACTGTGTGTGTGTGTGGGGGGGGGGGCTGGGGCTAGTCGAAGCGGGGTGACGAGACGGTACTTCATACATAGTACCTGGTTGGAGGGCTGACTGGTTACTCCTCGAAAGATGGTGTGGCAAGTGGCATGCCGTATGAATCTGACGTGGCTCTTTCAGAGCCTGTTGGTTCCTCCTAGTTTGCCACTGGCCCAACTCTGGAGTTACCCCTCCAGTCCATTCCTCTCGGCCGTAAGGTCCCAACTCCAGTTCCTTATCTCCTGTCTAGACTCTCTCAGACTTTGTCTTACGTCATGAGCCCTGCTTATGGTGTATGACTTGCAGGAACCCTTATCTCCTCCTCATATGCAGCGGCTACAAGAGGTGGTAGGCTATCAGGTCTACCCAGTGGGCTGGCCGTAGCCTTATCGCCCATCGAGGTTACCCTGCTGCCTTCTTTTCCCTTGCCAGACTGTTTTCCGAGGTTCCTAGATATTCTTCAGGGTTCCTGGGTGACATGACCTACCACTGGTACCTTACCCTTTGTACTCTTTTTTCCCTTTGTTATCCTCGGGTGTAACAGCCGTCTCGAAGATAGTGCATTTTTCCAGGCAGTTCGGGCTGCTGAACCTCATCTTATCGGAATCCCATGCTCTCTGTGGGGGGTGCCAGGTAATCCACCAGAATGGGAGAAATAGGTTGATCTCTGGTTCCAACGGTATAACCTCAAAGGTTTCCTGCGTATGATGACGTTGGTGCCTGAAGATCAGATCAGTTGTGGTCTCTTCTCTGCTATCCTGCACTACTTCTCCAGAGTAGTTGCGTAGGGGTACCACCTCCGAGCGTCGTGTTGTTGGTACTTTTTCCTTCTGGACCCATTGTTAACTGGTTAAGGGGACAGCGCAGCCCATATCGAGTAGTATCTGCACCGTTTTTTCTTTCTGTTCCTCCCATCGTGGAGTTATAAGAACAATTGGCCTCCTCCCACAGTGTGGTTCTCTTAGTTTCTTCCTTTCCAGTCCTCTGTTTTCTTCCTCAGGTTTCCTTTTGCCTGTTTCACACACTATTTGATAGGTCCCGGTTGGTGGACTCCTGGGCCTCTTTAAAAATCCAATTCTTTGTCTATCTATACACCGGCAATATCCCTTGTTCCGTCGTCTTCTTCTGTCTTTACTTTTGTTGTGGGCAGAGGTTCTTCTTCCTTTGGGTCATCAGTTTCTCGTTTCCGTTTGATACTCAAGACCCCTTTCCACCGTGCGGTGGGTAGGGATGAGCCCGCCTTGGTAGTTGCAGCAAAGCATTCATAGATTCAGTGTCCTGCACTTCCGCAGTGCCAGCAATTTTCGCTACTGGCACTGAACTCACTTTTTTCTTTGGCTGGGACCCCTATCAGAGCCTCATCCTTGGACTTCCATCGTCTGGGCTCCCTGTATCCAGATCTCGTAGCCTTAGCCCCTGAACTGGTCATTTCAAATCGTTTAGGGCCCTTTCCTTCGGTTCGTCCTTCTCGGTCCCTGCCCGAGTTCTTTTTCCCTTTGTCTTTTACTCCTTCCTTTCTCTTCCCTCTCAGTTCCTCTAGTGCCTTTTTTTGTTCCACTTGAATGCCCGCATTGTAGGTAGCCACCAAGAAATGCTCATCGTCTACAAACTCCCCCATGTGGTGGGCGAACCTCTTGTCAATAATAGCTCGTGGCATTGCCAGGTTGATTTTTTCCATCAGGCTTTCCCCTGCACCTCAGACGCAGATATTGAGCGCTCGAAACTCTATGAGGTAGGCTTTGATGTCTCCTTTTTATTCGAGCTCCCTGGGTTTTCTTTATGCAGCGGCACCTTCTTACCTGTCATGGTACTCGGTTCGCAGGTCCGCTACATACCTAGCTGAAGTGTCCCGATCGCCATTGATTCGTCGCCTGTCCTGATGCCAGTCTCTGGCTGTTCCGGTCAAGAGTGGTCCAACCCACGTAATTCTCTGTGTGTCTGTAGTGTTGGGATAGAAATTGATGAATTCCAGTACCAATTCCCACAAGGAGGTAAATGGGGTTGTGGGCTTCCCGTCGAACTCCTTAGGGCCCTTGAGTTTGAGCTTGGCGATGTTGTCCGTAGGGCGGCGGTGGTCCTTGATCTCACTGGCGGCCCGTACCGACCCCATTATGATGTCCAGTAGCTCCTCGTGTGATAGGACATGGTACCTCGTGGCTCGGTTTGGTCGGTGTGGAGGCGTTTATCCTCCCTAGGGTGACGGTAGAGGTGGGGGAGGTGAAGGTGATCGTGGGGGCTGAGGTGGCCTTGGAGGCTGTTGGCCATCTCCTCTGCCTCCTTCCTGGATGCTCCGTGGTATTGGGGAGCCAAGAGAATGGGCACTGTATGAGATTCTTCTGTGTAGGAGGAAGAGCCAAACCAAACCAAAAGCGTATAGCGTTCGTAGAGAAAGAGGGGGTCAGAACATAGGGAGATGGAATGAATTCATAGGAGGCTCTCCTCTAACAACAAGAAGAAACTATTTTATACTCGGGGTAAAATTCCCCTCCTACACACTTGTACTGCCCTAAACTCTCCCAACCCCATCTTTTTCCAACCCTAGCCCTTTTCCTCTTTCTTTTTCACTCACTCTACTTTCACTTTTCCTCCAGTTTTTTGTTTCTTTCTCCACTCCTCCAAATTCCCACTGTAATACCCACCCCTGTCAAAGATTTTCGAAGTGGCTGGCATCTTGCAGCACAACGGAAAGCTTTCACAGAATGTAGGGACGGACTTTGTCAGTGTGCCAGCCTTTTAAAATCTCGTTCGTCTCTGGGTAATGAAGGTGAAGTTTTCCTTTGGCCATGATGTGGACGATTTCAATGGGGCCCTTCCAGCAGTACACTCAGGGATTTCCGTGCTGAGATTTGAGCTGGTAATTCTGGTAAAGAACTAAGTCCCCAATCCGGTATCGGTAGTGTCACAAGCTCTTCTCATGAGCAGCAATCCTCTTTGCCCACTGGTCAATCTGCATGCTGACTGCTTCTTCTCGTACGGTATCTAACTTTGCCAAGCAAATCTCCTGCATCAGTTTCATTACTTCGTTTTTTTCCTGGGCCAATCTGCGGATTGATGTCTTGACTGATCGAATAGTGCGTTCCACCTTTCCTTGTCCTTTGGCTTGTCCCAGAGATCCAAATACCCACTTGACTCCCATTTTGCCTCCCACTCAAGACAATCCTGGTTATAAACATGGGGGCCTCAATCAGAATGGAGAACTTGTGGAAAACCGAACCGTTTGCAGTATCCTTTCAGAGAGGTGATGGTTGCACTGCTGGTTGCAACAGCAGTCAGATAGACCTGAAGCCATCCAATAAATGTGTCGATGACAAACAGACTAAAACCCTTTCGTCCAGTTCCTGCAGTCATATATGGTCCTACATAATCCACATATACGATTTCGAATGGTTTCAGACAGATAATTGGGCGGAGCGGTTCTACTGGGTATTCTGTCAAGTCTTGTGCCCACTGGCAGCTATCACAAGACCGTACATAGCTCCAGATGTCGATTCGTATAGTTGGCCAGTAGTAGGTACAGTAAACTCTTCTGAATGTCATTTCGGCAGTGTAATGTCCTGCACAAGGTTGGTCATGGTAGTGCTGTATGATCCGTATGATCTCGTTGTAGCCTCGAGGCACAGGAACATACTGCTCTTTTCTGTTGTGGTAGAGCAGTTGAAATGTCCGTTTTCCTTCCTTCTCCATCTCTTCAAGGCGGAATTGTGCTGCCATTATCTGGATTCTCTGTCGTTCGCCTTTCGTCAGATTTGTGTGGAATGATCGTCTGACCATAAAGCGGAAAAGCACCTCACACCAGCTTGCCCAGTTCCTCAACTCCAGACGTCCAAGTTCCTTTTGGTCAACTGCAAAGGTTTGGAGATTTTCATCGTGTTTCAAGATGTGTATCGTTCCAATCGTCCCATTTGCTGGCCATATTTCGTTTTAGTGGTATTGTATAAGTGCTCGCTGCTCTTCTTCCTCCATTCGCAGTAGAAGCTCACAGGGTACTCGTGACAAACTGTCTGCCACCACATTCAAGGTTCCAGCAATATGAAAGATTTCATAGTCAAACTCTTGAAGGCTTAGAATCCAGCCATTCCCCTTCACATTGGTAGATGCCAACTGAAATGCCTACGTAATGAGTTTGCAGTCCGAATAAATATCATCTTAGAACCGAGTAACAGTTGACCATTCTGAGTCAGAAACCAAAAGATCGCATAGGCTTCTCGGTCCAATTGTGACCAGTGGTATTGAGTGTCATCCAGGACCTTGCTCAGGAACATCACTGGGCACGCCTCATGGTAGGCTTTTTCCATATTTCCCACAGTGGGATCCATTCCATTCCTTGGGAGTGACTGAATTCCCTCTTCCTGGCCAAGTTGTCCAATCACACAAGAAATCACCCACAGGGAAATGTCCATCATCATCACAACTGGCAGCATTTCAGACAGTGACTGTAGTGTGATCTCCTTATCCAATTCCTTGCGGAGCTGCAGCAGTCGTTCCTGGTCGGCAGATGTCTAGTGACATTCATATCCGTCCTTCTCCACATGCATTTTCTTGTGTTTTTTAGGCAAAATTTGCCCAGGAGGAGCGTCTGTGTATGTCTTCCATCCTTGCAACTTGTCCAAAATGAATTTGGTCTATGTGGCAATCTGGCAAATAGTGTGATATATACCGAAGACATACCAAATTGTGTACGAGCTGCTCTGGCTTTGTAACCGCTTCCCGGAGAATAGACTTGAACTTAGAGATTATCTCTGGTGATTTCAACATTCCTGCCCACGAAATAACATGTCCAAGTGTCTTTTTTCTCTTCACAAGCAATAGTGACTTGGTTGGATTGACCAACATGTTGCAAGCCTTGAATTGCGGAAAGATACAGAATTCCAAATGGTCCAGTTGTGCATTGTTTGCTTCGCTTTCTGTCCACTTCTTGTATGAGGTGTGTCCATCTTTCCAGTGCACCAGACTCTTGCCATCTGCAAAATCGATGTTGTCTAGGTAGTCCTGAAAATTGTCACCAATGTATTTCGCAAAGGCTTTCCAATGAGCTTGCTGTAGGTATTCGGTCCTCCCTGTAGGCCAAATGGAAGGTATTTCCAAACGAATATTCCCCATCCAACAATGACAAATGCTATCAGATGTTTGTTTTTTCCCATCTGTATGGCGAAAATTCCACTGAATCCGTCGATTCCGGAAAATCAGAGGTTTCCAGCATCTCTGCATACACATTCTTCAAGGTTGCAAATCTCCCAAACATGGTGGTGGAGTTGATGGTTGAGGTACACATAATTGATACAGAGACGAAAGTTTCCCTTCCCTTTTAGCACGAGTGTCGTATGTGATGTTTGCTGGATTGGAATCTTCTGGCTGTTTTCATCACTATAAACCATTCCTGTATCCACTGGTGAGATGATCTTTGCAGCCAATAAAGAACCAACATAGGTGCGAATCCACTGCATCTCCAATGGTGCATATTGGCATCTTCTCTTGGCAATCTGGGAAACAGCATTGTCTTTCGGAATCAGATCGTGTACGATTGTTTCTGGTGAACAGTGTCTCATTTTGTGTACTGAAGGAGTGACAAAGGGATGATTCTTCTGAAGGATATCCTGTAACTGTTTCTTCTGGGCTGTTAACACACCTTCCAGGCAGACCCACCATATGATGTCGTCCACCACAAATTCGGTGAGACCTTCTTCGGCTGCTGTCTCACCGGTGTATCCTACAAACAAGCCTGTGTTCAGGTCACTACATCCCATTGAAACACCTCCTTCCACCGAAAATGATGTTGGGCTCTGGGGACACAGCAATGCAGTGACATGGTATCCAAAATGTGCCATTGATATCGTTCTAGTACCCATCCATCCACCATGATTCACCTGCAGTAACTGTTACTCAATTCCATTGGCAGTAGGAAGTGGATTGTGTGATTCTGGTGGGCGATCTGGCTCCACCCCTATCTGACTGATCCCTGTGGTACAGCTGTAGATGATGTCAGCCCATGGGTGACAATAGTTACCAAGGTTGTCCTCCAAATGTGTGACTGAATTGCCATCATGTTTGACTACGTATTCCTGGTGGGCTTTTGCAATCCGGGATTTGCTCAATACTGCTTGTGTCAATTTGGGGAACTGAACCTTCTCCCAGATACCTTCCTTTCCCAAGGTATTTTCGGCCAGAAATATGGATAGAAGCCCAATCAGATGAGGGAACCGCCAGGTAGTCGTATCGGACACCAATTGTAGTATCGATTATCATAAGAAAAGGTTTTCCAAGAAGCATCTTTGAATCGCTCTCAAAGATATTGTTGACAACATAGATGACATCCTGGCATACCACACCCTGTCCAAGATCGACTGGAACAATCAGGTACCCACTGATATTGGTGCATCCTGCAACTCCAGTAATGGTTACCTCATTCCAGTCCATTCGAAGGGTGCAGTCCTTTGTCTTTTCCATGATCTTCTTTGCAGTAGTAAGATCTATCAGGTTGCAGTCTGCCTCTATATCCACCAGGATCTCTTGGAAAAAGTATTCACCCAAGTAGGCACCCACTTTGATTGCAGGTGAGATCTGCTTTCTCTGATTCGCATTGTACCTGTCGAATTCCTCGTCAGACATTTGACGTATTTGTAAAAGATCGATAAAAGCACCCGTTTTCTGTGTGGAATGACGTCCTGGTGGCCTTGGAGGCTCCTCTTCTTCCTTGTCATCTGCTTCTGACTCTGGGGAAATGGGGATATGCCTGGCCTGCTGTTTTCCTGACTTCTGTATTTTTGGAGACATGATCGGATCATTGTCTTCAAGTTTTTCTTCAGAGGAATCTTCAGAACTTGAATCGGCTTCTGGGAAGAGGACCTTCTGGATGTCCGCACAGAATGGTTTCACCTTTGCGAGTTCGGTGATTGGAACTGGAACCTTGGTCGATTCGAGAAATGGACGAACACTCTAGTTTTCCTTCTAGTGATGTCCGTTCCTCTGATGTGGCTCTGGAAACACCGTATCCACTCTCTCCCGCCGGCCAGGACGTCTGGCAGGGGCCACCTGATGGGATACATTGTAGGTTTGAAGGTATTCGTCCTCATCCTTGTTGTATTGTGGATAGAGCTGCTGCAGGTAGCTGACTTCTTTCTTCCACCGTGTGGCATCCCCCTCCAGTCCTTCTCGCAAATTCTTCTCCCATCCATATAGTGCTGGAATTTCCTTCTGTTCCCACAATTTTTCATGTTTGGCCCAACTGTGTGAAGGTTGGCAGGAAGTCGCCACATGGCCCTTTTCCCAACAATTCCAACAGAGTGCCTCGTTCTGTCCTTTCATGAGCCATTTTACCTCGTCTGAATTTGCAAAATGTTTCTGGACATTGATATGATGCTTGTCAAGTAGCCTTGACTCTTCCAGCTGCTATCTAAGTGAGGCAATTTCTTCCAAGTGCTTCCGTTCGCGTTTGGCTGTCTCATCTGGACTGAGTCCACAGCTGAGTAGTGTAGGCTCTGGGTGATAGATATCCTTGTAGATGACCAAGCAGTACTCTCTCTATCCTGCATGAGACATTCTCATCCATGCACCTCATGAATGCCTAAGCTCTTCATTCACCTCAACAGGCAACTTCTTGTTGAGAGCCTTAATCACGAATCCATCTTCAATGGTTGTAGTTTCCAGCAGCTCGTCCACATCTGCAAAGAACTCTTTCAGCGTGGTCTTCTTCCAGTTGGGATGCATCTGGTCAATCTCTAGCAGAACCTCAAGACTCATCTTTTCTTTGTTACTGCCATACCATTCCTTCAACACGGTGCTCAACTTTTTGTAGGTGTTGATATAGATACTTGACTGTTGCCCCAGCCAGGTTTCCGGACCATGTATCGTTCGCCATCAAGACCAAGTGGTGGAGGTTTTTTTGCATTTCGGAGTTGCCCATACATTGTCATCCTCAAATCCTCATCTTCGACATCAGGATCCATCTTCTTGATCCATCTCATGTGGTGGTTGAAACGATCCAGGTAAACTTGCACTGGACTTGTTCCATCGTATGAGAGCTTTGACAAGGAATTCCATTTGCAGTCCATTGCTGCTTGGCTGATCATATCTGATTGCTTCTTCGTGGCCTTAAATTCTTCCGCTTTCGTATTGCTCATATCACTCAAGGTATCACTGCGATATTGGCAATGGTCTTCATGGGATTCTTGGGATGATGACAATATGTCACCCACTTCAGGAGTAGCTTCTCGGGTAGAATTTCCTTCTTGTGGTAGGAATGCTCCTGGGAGTTGTGAAACCACTGACAACAGGGAGTCCTCGCTGTTCTTGGAGGGTGTAATCACCAGTGCACCGTCTGGAAAATCAGGGTACAATATGATACCAAAGTAACCATGGAAGATGAAAACAAGATATAACCACTTTTCGTCTGGAAGCTCCTTGTCCTGTACTTTGTAGAATGCAGAGCGGCAGAGGTCGTGAATGTGTTCTTGGTTGGGATACTCCTTGAAGAGTTTTTCGATGAAGGTAATGTCCTAATTGCAGATGAAATCAGACTTTCCAGATATGCAAAACTTTGAGCGGATGTAGGTAGCAGCCAGAATGGCCTCGTCCATAATCTGGGTAGCCACATCAGCTCTGTATATCAGTATTTGTATGTTCTAGGGGTTGGAAATCTCAAAGACTTTGCATTGGAATGGGTGCAGGTAGTCTGCTGGTGGATTGTTCTCGAGAGGAGTCCACTACTTATGCCACCTACACCCAGTTGCTGTTGCTTCTCGCACTTCGGTTGTCGCAAAGAGATCCCGCAGCTGCGTATCATATTTGTACACTCCGACGTCGTTCAGCGTTTGCATCGGGTCATTGGTTCTCTGAGTTTAGACCCACAAAGGGCGTCCCTCTGCTCAGAGCAACCAAATAGGTGGTAAAAGTTGGACAGGGTTGTAAGAAGAATCCTCAACAACAGCTGGCTCTCTGCCATGGTTACCAGTGTTGGGGTGCCAAGAGAATGAGCACTGCGTGAGATTCTTCTGTGTAGGAGGAAGGGCCAAACTCAACCAAAAGCATGTAGTGTTCATAGAAAAAGGGGAGGTCAGAACGTAGAGAGAAGGTATGAATTCGTAGATGGCTCTCCTCTAACAACAACAAGAAGAAACTATTTTATACTCGGGGCAAAATTCCCCTCCCACACACTAGCACTGCCCAAACTCTCCCAACCCCATCTTTTTCCAACCCTCGCCCTTTCCCTCATTCTTCTTCACTCACTCTACGTTCACTTTTTCTCCACTCTCACCTCAGTTTTTTGTTTCTTTCTCCACTCCTCTAAATACCCACTGTAACAGTGGGCCTTATGTTACTAGGGAAGTAGGTCAAGACGGAAGGAGTGTGAGTCAGTGGGGGGTGGCCCCTGCTTTTGGTGTTAGGGGGATGACTCCTGACAGGCTACTTACCTCCAACGCTGGTAACCTGACCTGGGCCGCCTGGTCAACTGCTGATTGCAAATACGTGGGGTGCGTGGTGTTAGGGCATTTATCAGGGTTCCTATCTGGGTTTGCAATGTCTGCTGCTGGGCAGCTAGCTTGGCTATCTTTTTCTGCTGGTCGGCTGCCCATTTTTCACATTTCTGGTTCCAGACCCCTTGTTCATGTAGGCATTGCTGGCTGGCTTCCTGGAGGAACTGGAGCGGATCCTGCAGTCAAAGCACATACGTATCCCAGTTTGCCTCTTTGTTTGCTTTCTTGGCGTCCTGTTGGATAATGGCGCTCCAGACGTCACTCGTGAATTTTTGAGCTGCGTTTGCCGTATGGACCAGTTCCATTTGGAGCCATTCGTAGGATGCTACCGTGTCAGCCTGTGCTGCCTTGAAGATGTACTCTAAGATGGCAGTTATTTGTCCATATGTCTGCTCGATTTTCTGGATCTGGCAGTCCGAGCGATCGTAGGCCGTTCTGCTAGAATTGTACAATTGTTCCAAATCCCACTGGGCCTGCTGCTGCTGCTAAGCCAGGAGGCGTACCCATAGGGCAGGTCCCACAATTTCCACCATGAGTTGGCTGGGGGTGGTTCCGTCCTACATTCGATGGCTATTGGAGAGTATTCCAGTCGTAGCATGTCCACATTGGAGGACTGGACGGCAGGGTTTGGGTTGGACATGCCTGTGGTTTTTAGCGCCTTGATTGTGAAAGGTGACTTACTGAACCAAGATTATAGTGTGACACTGGAGTAGTAGGGTGCTACGGCTGGGGTGGGTGTTGAAGTCAGTTTTCATGCAAGTGTAGTTGTCTCGAGTGGGAGGAGAAGGTGTTTTTTGGATTTTGTTCACAGTTATAATCTTAGGTTTGTTGTTCAGTTTTTTGCTGGGGTTTTCTCACTCCCCTTGGGGTATTCCCAAGGATGTATATATCCTCTTTATCTTCTGGCCACGTAATCTCTCTTGACAGCCATTTTCTTGGAGTTTAATGTCCATCCTCCTTTTCCCACCCTATCGGAGCTGAGGCCGGGTGTTGAGCGTTGATTGGTCCTGATCAGTGCTGGCGATAAGGCCTCCAATGTATGGTTCGTCCCGGCCAGGTAGCCTCGGAGGGACTTACTTGGCCCTGCAGGACTCCATCAGTGATATGAGAACTCCATCCCGATCCCTTCTGTCTTATAGGTGGATTTACTCACTCCGGCCCACAGGATACTTCTCTCTTTTTCAACCGGTTCCCATACCCCGCACCTTATCTCCCGTCTAGACTCTCTTGACCCCAAAGTCATCATAAACTTAGTTTATGGTGTGCTTTTTCCCCGTGCCGCTGACGTTGGCCCTTATGTAGTGGCTATCAGCTTCGGTTCTTACCCAGGTAACGGTGCGCGATTTCAGATAGAGAATTACAGGCTTGCATCGCCCAACATTTCCGTATCAGATCTCGGGTCCCCAAGGTTTCCCTTGGCTGGCTGGACTGCTTTCTCAGGCCGCTGTCTTGGCTGGGTTATTGACCAGATCACACAGCCTACCTTGTTTCCCGAACTCCCATACCTTATTCCTTCTAGTGTAACATGCAAGTCGCATGCCATAAGAAGTGCTCATTGTCACAAATCTGGTGCGACAGGCTCAGCATCGCCCTGGGCGCCGCCCTCACGCTGGTCACCCTGTGGCTGTTCCTCATCTCCACCGCCGCCGTCGTTGTCCTACGCACCCAAGTGCCTCATTCCGGCCCCTCCGACAGCGCTCCGGCAGCGATGTCCCACCAAACCCTGACCTGGTCACCAGCCACCCAGGATCCATTTCCTTGTTGTATATGTCTGCCTTGCGAACTCACCTTGTGCTTATTTCTTGCGTCTCTCCTTGTCCTTGTCAGGTTTTCAGTTTTGTATACTTTCCTTCTCGCTTCCTTACTATTTCTGTGTCTGCCTTGCCGCTTCGACCGGCACCCGCCGCCCCCCCCTGCTTTTACTGTCTCGTTGCCCCGCTTCGACTGGCACCCACCGCCCCCCCCCCCTCTGCCTTGTATTCTGTTTATTGATTATCATGTTGTGCTTGTTGTGTCCTTACTGTTTGCATGTCTGCCTTACTATACTTGCACTTCCCCTTCCCCTTATCAGGTTTCTGGTTGTATGCTTTCCTTGTTGCTTCCTTACTGTTGCGTGTCTGCCTTGCATTAGTCTGTTTCGGGGCGAAGGGGGTGAGAGTTGAGTACGATCGTGTGTTTCTTTGGGGCGCGGCGATGGAGTCATAAAGGGGATATTCTGTGTTGGTCTTGCAGGCATGACTGTGATGTCCACAGTGGAGGAAAAGGTATAAAGGAAGGGGTGCAGTAGCTAGTCTGGAGATTCTTCTCGATGCAATCTATTATCTCTGACCCCCCCATTCTTGACCACGAACTCTCTCCTCGCGCCATCAAAAGAAGTCAAAACAGCATTGAAACGATCGTTGAGACCCGGCCAACAGCCCCATCAACTGGAAAGTCAGATCCCTCGTATCCCTGTTTGGACCCCCCCGCTTCGACCCCTCCGTGGTGATTCCGGGTATTGCGTACCCAACCATCACCACCTTGCCAACCAGAACATCATGTCTTCTTTCCACCGCGGACAGAGCTCTTTGGATGCCTTTGTCCGTCTGGGTGTGGCCGCAATTGCTGAGAGCCCCCCCCCTGCTCCTCCCCAATACTCGCTCTCGCTCACCCATGAAGCGCCCTCGTGTGGAGAGCGATCCTGAATCAGACGACAAAGAAGAAACCAACACGGACAGAATGGACTTCCTGCAAGCCGAAGATACGGCTGCAACCCAGGCAACTGGTGGTACAGCTAACGAACCTGAATTTGGTAGTCTCCGACTGCCACTTCCGCTCTCCCCCGAACAAGCTGCTATCCGCACCGATTTCGAGACCATTACTGCCTCTGCTATGGAACAACTCTACCGCTGAATCACTACCGATATCAACGCATCGGTATTGGAGAACACGGCTGCTTTCCTACAGACCAATAGCAAGTTACGTCAACAGGTCAGCCTACTCAATGCTCATATCACGCAGATGCAGCAGCAGCTCCTCATTTACCAGTGCCCTGTGCAGCCACCCGTGACTGTACCAGCAGCACCTGCAGCCAAGAAGATCTTGAAGAAGACACTGACAAAGAAGAGTACCACTGGTGAGGATACAGCTAAAAAAGTTGCTGCCACCGACATTGCTACTCCCGCAGTTGCATTGGCCACACCACCAGCCCCTCCCACCAGCACTCGAGGATGGGAAACCATACTGAGTGGCATCCAGAAGCAGAAGACGCCCACTCCGAAACTTATTCCAACCAAGTATCCACAGGCTGAGCGTGAGGTCACATGCCACTTTCCAAATAGCAATACCAACGAAACAGCGAACATTCTGCCGGACAAAACCTATGCCGAACGTGAGGCTGTGGCAGACACTGCACTCCGTCATGTCAATGCTGCCCTGGTCGAGAACAAGGACGTTCTCGTACCCCCTTTCATCTGAGCGCGAGTCACCGTACCTGGCTCGGTCATTGTCACCATCAGCAATGCCCAACACAACGTCATATATGAGGACTACTCTACGATCATTGCCGATGCCCTCTCATACTATGGGAAGTGTGAGAAGGTGGAGATCGGTAAACGCTATAGCCAATTTCTGCTGCATGGAGTCCCCACCCACCTCTCTCTACCTGAAATCTCCCGTAGCATTGCTACTAATTATCCCCAGCTGGTACAAGGGCAGACTCCACGCTGGCTCATACCCGCTGACCAGTACGAGCACAAGACAAACTCCACAGTGGTGATGATGCGTTCTGGCAATCTGAAAAAGGCTGACATTGGACGTCGGAACCTTATCGTCTGCAACCAGGAATGCCAATTGGATGACTACATCGCATATGGACGCAGCACTCAATGTCGCAACTGTCAAGGATATGGACACCCTGCCGCCCTCTGCTGAAGCAACTCACACTGTGCTGTCTGCACCGCCCCTCATGAGACATGAGAGCACCCGTGCGCCCTCCCCATTTGCAAAAAAGGCCCTGCCTGTACCCATCCACCGATATGCTACATCAATTGCAGTGCACCCAACAAAGCCAGCAACCCGAATCACCCGGAACGAATTAAACTCTGCACCTTCAACAAGACAATTTCTACAACAAACCAGGGAGATGCCCCCATGGCGGGAGTGGCCGAATAAATGGCCCTACATGCTGTTGGGTCCGTACAGCTACTGAACTGTGCGAGAGGCCAAGCAACTACGATTTCAGTACTGCAAGATTTCGCCAAAAAACCAGAAAACCTTATCTGCCTTCTCCAGAACCATAGTGCGATAGACATGGAAAGCCACCCTCATTACCAGGTTTCAATGCCTTTACCCCCACACCGACAAAACCCAAATGCGTGATGTATGTACGCCACACGTCTGATTTGACCGCAACCACAGTCTTTACTGCCCAGGACTCATTCTTGGGAACCATGATCACATCCCACAACCAAAGGACATTCACCCTCTTTAATTTCTACTCCACAGGATGGGCGGAACCACTGGCAGCTATCCTCCCAAGTCTCAGAATGCCACTGGACTGCCTACTTATGGGAGACCTTAACGCACATCACCCGTGGAGGCAAGGGCCCCTCCCACAGACCGCCCGAATCTCCTCAGCAAGCCATTCAATCGCCAATTGGCTGGAAGACAACAACTTCTGTCTCCAGAACCAGCCAGCAATACCCACACACCACCCCAGGAGTGGTGGACACCCCTCTACCATCGACTTGTGTTTCTCCCGAGGATCTACAATGCAATCTGTTCTCACACTGGCCATGGACCATGAAACTACCGCCGACCACAGCGCCATTACCCTCTCCCTCTCCCTACTGTTAGCCTCGGAACCAGCTGCTCCCCATCGGTGCTGGCACAAGGCAGACTGGGGAATGTTAAATTCCAGGATCGAAGCTGTGAAAATGGACCTTTCGCAGCTCCAAGGAACAGATGATACTCTGAGAGCAATCACCAATATCACACGACTCATTCACCAGGCAGTCCGGGAGGTGGTCCCCTTACGGACAGCACGAAAGACAGAAGCACTCTGGTGGAACCACAGTCATACACTGGTAAAACAGAGTGTTAAGCGTGCTGACAGATGGGCCCGCCTACACCCCACAGATGTGAACCTCAAGGACAGCCAATACAAACACCACAAGTGGTCGACAATGGTACGGAACACGAAGACGGCCTACCGAATCCACCAGCTTGAAGCCACATCCCCCCGGACCGTTTGAAAAACAATTCAGCACCACAACACACACCACAAGCCAATTCCACCACTTCAGGGACGGTCCGACTTCAAGGGTAAGTGTGAGGTGCTATGTAACTCACTCTTCCCTACAGTCAATATGGAGCAACGAACGCCACTCCCAGCGGACCTTCTCACTTCCCAGAGAGATATATGCCATCACACGCAGCCGGTCACAGCATCCGAAACCCATTTGGCCATCACACGCCTGAAATACAGCACATCGGCTGGACCAGGTGATATCACCTACAGCACCCTACAACGTTTCCATGAGGCTGCCACACATCTTCTCTCCCACCTCCTCACCGCATGCCTCAAATATGCTGTGCATCCACCGGAATGGAAAACTGCCAACTGCGTTGTCATCTCCAAATCTGGCAAGACGACGTACTCAGACCCAAAAACTTATTGTCTGATTTTACCCCAATCATGTTTTGGGAAGCTGCTGGAATCGATTGTGGAGAAATGCCTCTCCCACGCAGCCTTGATGTGTGGAGTGACACATCCATCACAGATGGGTGCCCAACAAGAAAACTCTGCAATGATGCACTCCTCCATACAATTTCACCTATTGCTGCCTCTATCAGCAAAAAGAAAACCACCAACCAGACCGCCACTCGAACGGCTGTCCTCACACTTGATATCGAGGTAGCTTTCAACCAGATCCACCTGTCAATACTCCTAGAAATCATGTCCCAATGCCAGATGCCATCTTATTTGACCAACTGGGTTGCTGCCTTCAATACCGACTGGAAGATCGCCTTTGGGTTTGATCAACAATCCGAGGACCCACAACCGTACCACTGTGGCCTACTGCAGCGGTCACCGATCTTGCCGATTCTGTTTCTTATCCCCAGCAATGTGATGCTGGAAAAGCAGCATTATCCTGCTGATGCCATAGATACCAAATACGTAGATGATGTCTGTATGATACAGATGTCACCCACAGTCTCGAGAGCCAACACACTTCTCGAGGAACGCACCGAATGCCACTTGAGCAATGGCATGCACCTGGGACTCACCTTCGCAAGGCCAAAGATGGAACTTCTCTACTGTCTCCCACTTAACAGCAAGAATAAGAACAAGAGCCTCTCATCGCACCCCCCCCTCCGAATCCTCAATACCACCATCTCCGCCAAACAAATCAAATACCTGGGAGTATTTATTGACGAATCACTCACCTTCATTCATCACACCACAATGGCAGCCACCAGAGGACACAAGATTCTGGGCCACCTGAGCTTCCTACACCACCGGTCCCACGGCATTCCGGCTCACATCACCCACCACCTGGCAATGACAGTGATTCTCCCGGCCATGTTCTGGGCATCCCCAGCATGGTGGACCGACAGGCCATCGGTATCTGCCATGCTCAGCATAACGTACAATGGTGTTGGGCGATGGATTACCAGCCTGCCGCTCAATATGAGAACCATTAACCTCATCACACTTGCGCACCTCCCCCCGATGGCTGCATACCTAGACTACCTATCACTACGGTATGCTATTCACCTCATTTTATCCCAACTTACCATGCCATTGGTCCTCCGCGCAGCCAGCCAAATACCCATTCCAACCTTCTGGGAATACACCATCTGTACAACCTCAGCAAACACCTTGTGCAGGGCAAGCTCGAAGATCGTACACTGATGTCAACATCAGCAAAAAAATGGAAAGTTGAAGTATATTGCTTTTTTTACAGGTGAGATATAAATTTGAACTAATATTTCGGTAAATATAAACTACATATTTTTTTTCAAATCCTTACGGAAGTAAAATATAACTTCTCCTCTTACGGGAGTTAGCGATGCTTACGGGAGCTACGGGAGCTATGGGAGCTCCCTAGGAATTCTCAAATTTTTTACTGATGAACAGCGCCAGGAGTAGCAAAGACCACATCTCCAAATCCAGACAAGACGACGTGGCCACAGCAACTTCACAAAGAATGGCTAAATGCGCTCCTCACCCAAACCATCGTCATATACACCGACAGCTCCAAACTGGAGAATGGCGCTGTCGGCTGTGGATGGGACATTTACCACTGCAGAAACCAGCAACTCGACCTGTTGGAGGACGGACACTGCAATCTCAGCAATAGGGCCGAAGTGTACGATGCGGAACTCCATGCGGTACAGGAAGCCGTCACCGCAGTCCTCACTACAATAGCTCCACGCACCTCAGTCTTCGTCTGTATCGACAACCAGGCTGCCGCCCACACCCTCCTGTTCAACGAATCGAACCATGAATATGTGTGACGTGCCCTCAAAGTCATTGACAACCTCCAGCGTCTTGGCTGGCACATCTCCACTGTTTGGTGCCCCTCCCACTGCAATATTCGTGGTAATGAGAGGGTCGACACTCTTGCCAAGGCAGGGGCATCCTCCACAATCCCCTGCTGTTTTGCACTTACCACCAAGGCCTGGCTCTTCGCCCCGGCACAGACATCATTCCTCAAGTGATAGAAGCAAGAGCTCCCGCTTTGCAGTCCTTCATTCAAATTCCCCGCCCACCTACACGGTGTCGACTGGGCAGATACCCATGCAATATGGAGGGTGTTTTGCAACAGATCGCCTACAGACTCACCACCCAATATTCCAGCAGACCCGTGTGTCAAGATCCTGCCTTGACTACTCTGTGCTGCTCGACAGGTAATGTAGGCTCGGTTCTTCGGGGCAAGCTCATGATCACACTTCCGGCGTACTCATGCGCCGCTCGTAGTCACACTTCAGGCGTACTCACGTGCCGCTCATAGTCACACTTCCGGCGTACTCACGCGCCACTCGTTGTCACACTTCCGGTGTACTCACGTGCCGCTCGTCGTCTCGCGGTATCCGTCACGCCCAGCATGGTCTCGTTGCAGTCCTCTCACATGCCTTGCGTGGGCTCATTGTTCTCGCGGTATCCGTCACGCCTGGCGTGGTCTCGTCGCAATCTTCTCACACGCCTTTGCGTGGGCTCATTGTTCGCGCGGTATTCGTCACGCCTGGCGTGGTCTCATCGCGGTCTTCTCACACGCCTTGCGTGGGCTCGTTGTTCTCGCGGTATCCATCACGCCTGGCGTGGTCTCGTCGCGATCTTCTCACACGCCTTTGCGTGGGCTCGTTGTTCATGCGGTATTCGTCACGCCTGGCGTGGTCTCGTCGCGGTCTTCTCACATGCCTTGCCTGGGCTCGTTGTTCTTATCAGGATGGTGGTCGCAGCGCCGTTTCACGGGTTGAGAGAGGTAGGTCTGTGGAGAGAGATAATAGATTGCATGGAGAAGAATCTCCAGACTAGCTACTGCGCCCTTCCTTTATACCTTTCCTTTCCTCTGTGGAATCACAGCTTGCCCGCAAGACTGACACAGTTCCTCCCTAGCTCATCATGACTCAATCGCTGCGCCCAAGGAAACACACAATCCTACTTGGCCCTTCATCCTACCGCAATACGCAAGGCAGACACACACAACAGTAGGGAAACAACAAGGTAAGCAATAAACATAACACAGAGTAAAGCGAGGCAGACACGCAGACAGTAAGGAAACGTCAAGCGCAACGTGGTAAGCAA
>Ga0307516_10003112_pt1 | contig 21592 bp, 22 predicted proteins | sample 19_EM_MG_FD_203310 | JGI IMG/M metagenome (GOLD analysis project Ga0307516, IMG submission 203310) | Populus trichocarpa ectomycorrhiza microbial communities from riparian zone in the Pacific Northwest, United States - 19_EM | ecosystem: Host-associated > Plants > Roots > Unclassified | place... | reverse complement strand
CTTTATTCCCACAGCTCTACACTCTTCTCGGCTCCCTCTCTCTCTCTCTCTCTCTCTCTCTCTCTCTCTCTCTCTCTCTCTCTCTCTCTCTCTCTCTCTCTCTCTCTCTCTCTCTCTCTCTCTATTGTGTCGGGCCGAAGTAGTGCTGGTGGAAGCGGCGGGGCGAAGGTGTTGTGGTGTTGGTGCTGTTGGTTCATAACGCTAACACAGGCCCTAATTTAGGCCGTTCAAAACTGCTCTTTTACAACCTCTATGATATGTACCCCATAGCCTCAGATAATCCTGGGCGTTCAGTACCCTGTACGAGTACATACCGTAGAATGTACCTCCCGCGCCCCCGTTTGCACGCAACCGCCCCCCTTTCTTCCTTTCTTCCCCGCCCCCGATCATCGCGCTACACGATGAGTCCCGGACAGTTACCCCTGAACCGTTCCCCCGTAGCATAGCTAGCTTCTTTGTGGAAATAGCCTGTGGGTGCGGCATACATAGAGTAGAGTAGATAGTGCACCATAGAAAATGACACATGATACGCAGTTGTGCTTTTTCTGCAATTCGGCCAAGCAGGTTGGGACGAACGGGACGGCAATCACCGTTGGCCGACTAGCCACAGGTGTGACGCGTGGGGGCTGTTACCGCTACTCGGGTGCCTAGGCCCGCGGCGGGCAGAGATTTCCCCCCAAGAGGGTACTTGGGTTTTCGGTACCAGCGCACGGCCGCCTCGTACCTACATAGATAGCTAGTTGGTGCTCTAGCCAAGTGGACCGCCACCACGGGAAGGGGCATCCTGCTATGTATGTATGTATATAGCAAGTGTGCACCGCCAGCGCGCGCGTTTAAGACACAACCGATTCAATGCGTCATGATCGAAAGCTAGTTTGATCGAAACTTTCCCACAAGTCCGCGGAGGTCCGTGCTCGTCGGTGTGGCGGGCTTAGGCGCGGTTTCCCGCGGGTGCAGGTCGTCGTTTTTCACATTGCTTCTTGCTGTCGTTGTTGGGTTGTTTTTCTCAGTCCCGGGCTTGCAGAGGGAGCGAACACAGCGGGTGATTGGCTATGCGTCGTCAGCAAATCCGTAGACGCCAACTGCTGCCCAGAAGGGGTAGTATGTACACATGCGACCGCAGAATTTTCCAGTTGATACGTCAAATGTACCTCTGCGGACTGGAGGCCAGTCGGGTTTCCAGCGATTCGGATGGCAAGCAGGCAGGCGCCCGGTGGCAAATGATCTGTTGGGTAGATGATCTGTGGCGAACTGTATTTCAACGTCTTAGCGCGAGTGACTCCAGATGTAGATAGACCGGATATATTACCCATCGGTGAAGGATGACGCAGTTCGAATTCCACCGCGAAGGCGAAGAGCACGGGTATGCTCACCGGCCTATTGTACTAGTCGGCTTGGATTTGACTGCGGCGGTGGTGTAGTCCGCAATCCTAGTTGTTGTACTCTTCCCTCAGACAGCGAAAGACACCAGCCGTGCCATACACAATGCCTCATGCTTTTCGATAGATGTTCGGATCCCCGTCAGGGAGGATGTCCAGGATAGGGCCGCACAAGATTGAAGATCCTGAGCGGTCTAGAATTTTGAGTGGAAAGATCGTCGGGGCCACTCATGGCCGTGAGTCAAGCGTCAACCGTTTCCGCAAAACGTCGAGGGGGGCTTTCCGAGCACCCCCGTTGCCATTCCTTTCTGCCCAGACGACGATAAGACCTGTTGTCACTCTGTAGGATGGCTCGAAACACTCACCCGCGCACATTTTTTCGGCGGTGACCATATAGGTACTGACGCTCCTGTTCCTCTAAACACAAGGGGCCGGAGGGAGGCCCGTAAAGGCATGTCGGCGGCGTACTGCTGCCGCCGTATGTCTGACCGGGATCCTGAATCCCAATGTCACGTACATGGCAGCCATCCAACCGGTGGGCGCATCCACAAATGTGAGGGTGTATGGAGGGCGAGGGAGGCACCGACCCACCGGACCGGCCGAAACTGGCGGGCTGGACCTTGGAACCACCTCCACCCCTCGCTGTATACGAGTGACCCAATGCAATCCATCGGCCTGGCGTGAGGAAGGGTCGTGATGGGTGATCGCGTGAGGTATATGTCCTGGCAGGCATCGTTCGGAAGGCCTATACGACGAGTCCCAGTCGGCCACCAACGGTGGATAATGCGGCACCTTTCGCGCTGAGACGTGTCTGACTCACGCACACATTCATGCAGCAGTGCCGGTGCGCGGGTTAAATCAGCCATAAGGGTTCCTCAGAATTCGTGGCAGTAACCAAACCAGTCCACCTCCGAACTCTGACTCTTCATGCTGCAGCACCATAAGGCCGAACTAACTGGGTATGTGGTGCTTGTGGTGGTGGTTGCGGTGGTTGCGGTGGAGGTGGAGGTGGGGGAGTATGGAAGTTGGGACTGGTGGATTTACCCGTCGGAGTTGAGTGAGTGAGCACCATGCAGAAAGGCACCCCCCGGCCTCCACGGGTAGAAGCCTGCGATCACCAGGCGATGCGGCGATATTGGGCCTGTGCGGATAGGAAACGGGGCGACATTGCCCATCAGCTGCACACACGGAGTGCACACAATGCACACAATAAACCTTGGAACATCGTCCGATTTGGGAGATAAACTGTGGTTAGGCTGCTGGGGTATTCGCTGTTTCCTCCGCCGTGTTCCGCTCCTTGCTTCTCGCAATCATGACGTAAATGATTTTTGAACTAAGTTTATATTCTCTACCATGTAGAACCCCACACGGCGCACTGGTCGATCGCGAGGCACACACTCCCCCCTTGCCAGAAAGCCTCCACTCATTACCAAATCGCCCCACGTGCACTCCCATTGAGGGTCACAGTCTCTCAGTAGGACTTCTGAGAGGGAGGAGAGGGGGGAATACCTTCATGACCCAGCTAGAGAATGTCGTCGTCCCTCGCTGCAGCTGTCGCTTTGGCTTTTCCAAGGGTTGCCGTTTGCGCCGAATTCGAAGTGGGGGAGTGAGACGGGTATTTGAGACTCCCGTAAGCGAATACTTAACCAATGACTTCTGAGGGAGTTCGTATCTGGAAAATGCAAGGCGGATACATACAGGACAAGTTGTTTTTTTCTCAAAAGCCCCTGGTACGATAGCTCGCCCAGCGAAGGAGCAAGAATGCCACTGCGTTATCACAAAACAGCTCTATCTGTGCATCATGTCGCTAAAAACCACCCCATAATGACCCAATCAATAGCAAATCTACTTTATCCCCCCTATGTATCCCCATGGATGACTAGATGGGCGGATGGACATATGTAGGTAGTCCTGCCGTGCGGGGCGTCTCATCTCCTCATTGCAACAGTGGTTGTGGAGGCTTACCTCTTTCGCTCGCTCGCTCGGGTAGAAGCGAGCTTGCCCACTCGGAGCATAAACGGTATGTAGATCTGGTGGGGGCCACCGATGGAAACCCGGCGATTTGCATGGTCGCTCACTCGTGGTATACTGGTTACTCATCGGTTGTTGGTATGTCGAGCTGAGGCGTGATCGGAACACTGGAGCTACAAGGGATGAAACTGAATGCTAACGTGTGGTTCGGCTGGCCGAGGCTCGGAGGGAGCACCAAAGGTCCTGCCTCGAGATACCTCCGCTGTGAGTAAAACGGAACGGTGGCGAAGGCAGAACTGGGAACCCCCTCCCCTCATGTACCCATGCCCCCCTAGGAAAGCATAGCCTCAGCACGGCAGCCCACATTTTCCAGTATATTCGAACTCCCAGAGCTCCTATTTAGCTTGCAACCATCGTGATCCCTGAGGGAGATGCTTTATTGCCCGAACCACTCCTGGTGCGTAACACATCAAACTTCTTTCAATAACACCGCCATCTTCACTTCCAGTGAGATTCACTGGTGGGGTGTATGTTGGGCTTCCTCAAAGAATCACATTGTGGCTTCGGTGGGGGAGACAACTAGAAAATAAAGGCACAGCAGCCAGAAGGCAGAAAGAAGCACACATGGGTTCTTTCGTTACCAGTTGCTGGCGAAGGTGCGGCTTTCTATTCCGGTTATTATGGATCCAAGGGACATTATTGGGGCAGTGCGGTGGTGTTCCATGATTTCATATTGTATTGGTATTGCCATGATTATGTACCACTGCAAGCTGGTCCCTTCCCTCCACCACCCCATCGGGTTGATTTCGGTGGAGTTAAAATGGATGCCTCACATCTCACCTTATCTACTACTTGCATTCACTCCCTCGCGTGCGTCGTGATCCAATCACGTACTATCATTCCGACGAGTGATCGATAATGAGTGCGAAGTATAGGCCAACAAGACCGCCTTCGTGCTGTTGGTGACTGGTCGCATGCGAATGATTAAACAAAAAAAAAGACCGCCTTCGTGCTTGGCTTGGGTCCGGCTAGACTCCCAGCTTACGCTCAAGGACCACCACGCCATTCGGCTGAAGAACGGGAAGAACGCGATGGCTCGCCTTCGCCGGCTCGCAGGGCGAATGGGCCTCTCGCCAGCTAACTACAGAAAGGTCGTGACGGCTTGCATCCAGTCAGTCGCCATGTTTGGCTCCGAGCTGTAGTGGAAGGTTGGCCAGACCCGGGGTACCATTGGCCAGGCAAACGAGCTGCAGCTTCTGGTCAACCGAGATGCTCGAGCGTCTACAGGTTGCTTTCGGACGACCAACCTCAACGCCTTGTCGATGGAGTCCGGACTCAGACCAGTGGCAGCACAGCTGGAGGGCAGACAGCGACGGCTCAGGCTACGGCTGCTCAGCCCACCGCAGGGCGACCAGGCAAGGGATCGTCGGCATCACAACAGCGATTGGACGGAGACTCACGGAGGCCCCCGCATACGTGGGCAGGACGGAGAGCTCAGTTTTGTTAGTGAAAACAGAGACCCTCGATGCTAAACTGCTGCGACAGGAGGAGGCCGAAGCCAAGGCCGAGGTGGAGAAGCCACGACCCGGGCTCACCGTGTTCACGGATGGGTCACGACTGGACGATGGCGCTGCAGGCTACAACTAGGAGGCCTATGGCGTGGAGTGCACGCCCTCGCCAGGGCGCTGGAGGCCGCAGATGGCTCCGGAACGAGTCACGATCTTCACTGGTGCACAGGCGGCCATCAGACGGGTGGCCTCGGAGGAGCCTGGCCCCGGCCAGGTGTACGCGCTTCAGGCAAGAGAGATCACAGCGCCGCGAAGGGCCAGGCCGGATATCACCATCGAGATCCGGTGGTTCCCGGCGCACAAAGGAGTCGTAGGAAACGAGAAGTCCGACGAATGGGCCAAGCTTGCAGCGGAAGAGCCAGACGCCCGCGGGGTGGAGTGGCTAGGTTATTCGGACCGGGCGGGGGCGCGCGCAGTGCCGCTCCCAGATCCCTTGCACATATTAAGAGGGATATGGTGGAGAAGAAGTGGATAGAAACCCGGCGATAGATTAGAGGCCGGACCTCCAAGAAGAAGTACAAGATGCCGGGAAGCCAGAAGCCCAACGGCATGATTGCGGGCAGCTCCGAGAGGCTCGCCTCGAGGTACTACCAGATCAAGACAGGGCACCGCCCCACCGGGTAGTGCCTCCATTGGACGAAGAACCACCCCACCGCCCAGTGTTGGTGGTGCTGGTGCCAGATACAGACGCGGGAGCACCTCTTCAAGGCGTGTCCCGAGCGGAAGGGCCAATAGAAGATCCTGTGGGCGGAGGTGCTGTATTCGGAAGGGGAATGAAAGGGAAGAGGAGTTGGAGAGTGGGGGCGGCTTTCATTTGTCCTTGGTGCGCTCTATTGCTTGTGGGACAAACCCGGAAGGAGGGCAGAGGGGAGCTTGCAACGTGCCGCCTGCGAACCGACCGAGCTTGGGGTCGGACAGCAGACGGGAATCGGATAGTTTATACATCGCCATGATGTATATAGGTTGCATGCGGTAACTGAATAAACAAAAAAACAAAAGACCGCCCTCATGGGGTGACCATGGAAGTAGTAACAGACATGTATGTGGATACCAACGGCTCTGCGGATAACATGTACTGGAAATAAACATCACCGGTAGAAAAGCCGTGGGGCTGAGCGACTCGTTCGCCTTGAGCTACCCGACGCTCTCACGCAGATGTTCAAGACGCCTTGTCCTCCCGTGTTCAAGATGGTTCGTACCCGACCCATCTAGAAGTCTAGGATTATCTCCTCTGTCCCATATGCTTCTCCCATCGCCTCCTCACACCGATATCCCATATTAAAGTAGCCATGGAAACCCTCCACGGATGGTTCTGCTGCTGTCTGCCCCGCGCTGTCCTCGCCCTTCCGCCTTCACCTGCTCTTCCACGCCTGTCCGCCCCCCAACCACCCACGAAAGCACCTGAGAAGAGAGTGGTCATGCCGTACGAGCCGATCACTCGACTGAACCACTACGGCGCGAAGAATCCGTTGGCGCGGATGACGAAGCCCGAAGGGGATGGGGAAGGGAAGGGGGAGAGGGCGGCCGCGGAGAGGCGTAGAAGGCAGGGTGAAGGGGATAGTTGGGGCAGGGCCCAGGATTCTAAGAGGGAGAGTAGGACGCCGGGAAGTCAAACCGAGCCCACGCCCCGACGTCCGACGGAGTCGGGATGGTGTGAACCCGCGATTATCGGGAGAAGGTCCGACGCCCCGACCGTGAGCGGGACAAGCGATTGGTGCCCATCCGCAAGCCCAAGCGTCCACAGCGTAAAGCTCCAGCGTGATGTGGCAGAGAAGCAGGAGGGCGGTGAAGTACTGCCGATACCGTTCAAGTCCCTGGACAATTACGGCGACATGGAGCGGGAAGAGAGACAACAGCAAAAGCAGCGGCGTCGTGAGCTCCGAAGGCAGTTCATCCTTGACCTGAAAGGACAAAACCCGGGACTGCCGACGGCTTCCCGGGCGTCCCAAGAGTTCGAGGATATCCCGCTCACCCCGCCCATGGGGTCGCCGCTCCCGGTCACGACGACTACCAAACCGAGCCAGATACAACTGCCCTCCTCCCGCAAGGGCACGCCGCGTACACCGGTAGCTACGCTCCCGCAAGATCCGCGGGGCCCTCTGCTTTCGCCCTTGCAGCAGAGCAAGCTTGCTTTTATACACAACTGCTTGCAGGCGAACTATGGAGACGGATACCTCTCGCGAATGTTGGTGATGTGTGACGGGAATGAAATGGAAGTTGTCAGAAGACTCACTACGGGGAATATTCCCAAGGCCATGAGGGGCGCTGATCCCATGATGCCGCTGGATGAGCACGGAAGGTTTTCACTGGATAAGAGGGAGAAGAAGAAGGTTGCTGGTAAAACATAAAACAGTTTTCAAGTCGCGATCCTTGGGACGAGTCTTTTTTACATGACGGTTAGCCACAAGCTGCGGTAGCCAATGAGTGGATTTGGACACTTTCGTCCCGCCTTGGGGATATGCGGCCTAAACTAGAATCCTCATGGTCCACAAGCAAAGAGTCGCAGTTGGTGGTTCGGGTTAGAGTAACATGGAGCTACTGTAGTATCCTGCAGGTAATATGGGATCAAATCTAAATAGATTGATTGAAGCTGCCTGCCCCGCTTTTCTGCCTTGTGGCGTATCTCGATCGGCGCGGGGTATAAAGACCGCCAGATATATAATCCCGTGTGCGAATCCTCGAGTTTTTCGATCCTATCTCCTAATTCCCTTCGCCAGCATCCCACCAACCATCTATAACTACACATAATTCCGCGAATGACCGACATCTTCAGCCAAACCTTTAAGCTATACACCGACGCGCCGCAGACCCTCGCGCACCGCGTCGCAATAGTGACCGGTGCTACCCGAGGCATAGGGCTCGAGATAACTCTCGTTCTCTCCTCGCTAGGATGTAGCGTGGTCGGCACATACCTTACCAACACCGCGGCGGCCGAGCGTCTCACGGAGATTCTCCCTTCCTTCGTCGGCGTCTCCGCGGACATCTGCACGCCGGAGTCATCTGTCGCCAAGATCATCGATGCGCTTGCAGGTAGGAACGTTGATATCCTCGTCAGCAACGCAGGGGTGTCGACACTCGCCTCGCTGTCGGCCCCGGATTTCGCGGAGTCCCTCCTTTCGACGATGACGGCCAACACGCTGTTTCCAGCGCTACTGGTCTCTGCACTGCTCCCGCAATTTTCCCGTTCCGGAACCGGCAGGATCATCATCATCAGCAGCGAGGGCTCGCATCTCGGCCGGCCCAACACCACCGCCTATAGTGCCTCCAAGGCCGCGCTGGAGAGTATGACGAGAACGTGGGCGGTCGAGTTGGGACAGAAGTACGGGGGGATGACTGTCAATGCACTGGCGCTTGGGATGATACACACCGATCTGTACAGGAAACTCCCGCAAGCGCGACAGGAGTTTTGGGAGGAGAGGGCAAAGCAGAATCCTGCGGCGCCAAGGTTGGGAGTTCCTTCTGATGTGGCAGGGGTAGTCAAGTTTTTAGTCAGTAAGGAGGCCAGCTGGGTGACGGGACAAGTGCTGGCCGTGGGTGGCGGAAACTTGATGATTGTTTAGGACTGGTTTTATCGGGAGCAATGAAAGGAATTCGCTTTGTCCATCTGGAAAAAGCCGTGGCACTGCAATTGAGCCTGTCTTTACCCATTTGAAAGACGTAAGAAACTTCAAAGTACAATCCTTCACCGCCAGTAATCAAAAAGTTCCTAACTCCAAACTCCCTCCAGCCCATTCAAGAATCCAGATTCCCCAAATCCATCCTCATAAGCAACCGATCCACCTTCGCACCCTCTCCTCTTCCATCCCCCCACTCTTCCCGCTCCTCGTCGATCCGGTGGAGTCTTCCCATCAACTGCTTCAGGAGTGCCGTGACCTCGCTACATCTTTCCAAAACTCCCTGTCTTGCCGACTCCTCATCTCCTATCATAAGTCCCTTCAACTCTAAATCCTGTATGGTGTACCGATGTCTCAATCGCTCTATCCCGCCTGCCATCACATCACATTGCTGTAGAAGCTTCTTAATGAGTGGAGCGATTACAATATCATCCATAAAAAGATTCCTCCGTATAGATACGAGGTACGCGTGGTGGGCTCGCATGAGACTTTCGGGATCCTGTTGTTTTTGGTCGAGGTCGATGTCTTGGAGAGTGGCCTCATCGATACTGAGGCGCGAAGACGAGGACAACATTGTTGATGTATTCCGCCAGATATCACCTTCATCCTCGTCCTCGTCGGCAGCAGCCCGTGGCGGAGAGACAATGTCGACTAGTGATTTGAAAGCACTTTCGATAACCTCGCCCTGCCAATACGAGACCAACGTCTCGAGGAAGAAGATCGCGACGGAGGCGGTGGCCCAAATCTTCCTTTCTTTGGCTTCGCGCTCACGGAAGACGACTTTGCGGCGGGCACGTTCTTCTTTAGTGACGAGATCTTGCGATGGTTGCCGCCGGCCCTGCCACAAGCTCTGCAGACGCATCTGCGCTTTCCGCACCGCGATAAGGTATGCGAAGATAGAGTCGTAATTTTCCAGATCAGTGGGTTGTAGAAATAGCTCTAGCGGCCAAGAGAGGTGGAAATTAAGAGATATCGGCACGCCCACGAGGATATCCTTAAAGCTTTCCCCAGGCTTCTTGCTCGGAGTCGGTGCCAATGGCTTGTAGAGGGAAAGGAAAAGTAGATCCCGCGCTGTGTCTAGACGTTCGTCGATCACTTCTTCGCCTTGAAGGGAGGAGAGAACGCCCCAGGTACGCGTTAGGATCGCTGATACCTCGCCCTCTTTGATGAGCACGCCACCAGTGGGCGTTTTCAGTGCACCGGGCCGACGCCATCGATTGCGAACGCGCTCAGAGGCCTGCTCGATTAGGTTGAGTGCGAATTCTCCACGGCCGAGAAGGAAGAATTCACGCAGCACATGAATAGCGTCTAGCACTTTCTCCGCTGGCAGGAGAGTTTGCAGGGTGTGCCTTGACAGCGACAGTCTTATTGCCGCGATCGCGTTCGTGAGCTTTTGCGGCGTAAGTGGTGATTTGAGAGATTGGAGAAATGTTAGATGCATCGGTAGCAATGTCATCTCGGGTGACGCGACGGCTGCAGTCGACTCGTTCGTTGCGGCCAGTCCGCCACGAAGCCGTATCATCGACAGCGCCCGACCGATAAACACAATCGACGAAGCAGTCTGTGCCGTGACGAATCCGGGGAGAAGTGTTTTGTTGATTGTGTATTCCTTCAGTACACCCATTTCCTCCTCGCCGCCTGGATTCTGCACAACATCTCCCTCGACCTCTGTAATGAAAAAGTCCGTGGATGCACTGCTGCTCCCGTATGTGGATGACGATGGAAGCCGGCCGTACAGCACCCACGTCGATATTTCGCGCAACCATGCAGTCTCAGCGATCTCGAGTAGGTGTAACGATACCTCCTCCAGTGATGGGTAGCCAGTGTAGATGTCCTTCCGTAACCTGTTTATGATCTCCGCACCGGACATCCAGACACCATCCTTCTCCTTACTGGGCGCGATCACCTCGACAAGATCGTTGAGATACCGTAGAATCCTATCCCACCCATCAAACCCACTCATAACCTTCGCCAAGGACACGATATCATATCCATCAACGATCCCAGTCTGTCGCTTCAATATCGATTCCTCAACAGCCAATATTCGCGCACGAAAGCGTTGCAGATGTTGTGTTTCGATGCCACTTGCTACTGCACGCGCGATCGTTGAGGGGTGCGAAGTGGTGATGCTCGAGCAAGCACGTCGCAGAGAGATATGGAGGTGGCCGAGATTCGAAAAGTTATCTAGCAGAGCTCTAATGGAGGGGTTGAGTTAGACGCGGTGGAGCACTGTTCAGGTACGGCGCGGGGGAGGATATACCTTTCCGAAGGTGAAACGAGCGGGAAAGATTTGACGAGGCCATTTGCGGTGAGCAGCGGCGATGGGTTTCCGGAGAGTAGCAAGAAGAGCTCGTGGAGCATTTGGGTAACAGTTCGAGCGTGGCGGGGGGAGGATGGTTCGCATATGGAGGTGTGGGATGGTAGTAGGTTCGTGGATGATGACAGTGGGTTCGCGATCTGAAGCGCGTCTTCGTTTGAGGCAAGGATAGAGTTAGTTCTCTAAGGCTGTCTCTTTTTAGTGTGACATGGGACTTTGTAACCTTCGTTGATGCATTTATCTCGACCAAGATGCCGAGATTTCCAAAGCGGAAAGTCAATTTTCATCGAGAATTGTTGATTGGACATTGTCACAGGATTCCGAGAGTCAAGGTGTTGCTGTGATCCACTCGGGATGTGCGCCGTCTCCCCATCGCCCCAACCGACGGATGACTCCGAGCTATCTATTCCGTCCGTCATTTATCCCATTCTTCCCACTTCAATGAAAACAGAAAGAGAGTCAAATAACTAAAAAAGGTCTATGACAAACAGTGGCCCACAATGACCAGGCCGCCTCCTCTTATCTCCCTCCGCTCCGCCTCCTTCCGCCACTCCCCCACCTCCGCTCCACTCTTCGCCAATACCACTTTCACACTCCCCGCCCCCACACCCCTCACGCCCGCACAGAAATGGGCAATCATCGGCCCTTCCAAATCGGCCTTCCTCTCGATCCTGCGCGGCTCGCTTCTCGCATCGCCGCCTAGTTCACGTACGTATCCGCTCCTCGCAGCGCATAAAAAATGGCCGCACAACGCAATCCAATTGGTCTCCTTCGGCGGCGGGTCAACCCAGGGAATGCTCAAGGGCGGCACCGGTGGGGATGGCTACATCTCCGCTCGCTACGAGACGTTGCGCGAGCGATTTGATCAGACACTACTTGAATGGCTAGTATCGAGCATAGAGTCACGACTGAACCCCTACGAAACCGCAACGCCGCAGCAGCTAGTAGAGGAATCTCAGGAGGCTGAGGTGAACAGAAAGTTATTAGAGCGAGTAATGGTGGACTTACGTTTGGAGGATTTGAAGGACCAGGCGGTTATGACACTGAGTAATGGACAATCGAGGCGAGCACGGATTGCGCAGGCGCTGTTGAAACGTCCAGAACTGCTGTTGGTTGATGAGCCGTTTATGGGCTTGGATCCAAAGGGCCATACACTATTGTCAAAGCTGCTAGATCGTGTTTCAACGCCCGCGACGAATGAGAACGCGACCCCGGTGGTGTTGGGATTGAGACTGCAGGATCCAGTGCCGAAGTGGTTGACCCATCTGGTATATGTGGAAGACGACAAGGTGGTGTCCCTGGGGGAGAGGGACAGCGTAGTATCTGTGGTCAAGGAGAATAAGAGAATACTCCTCGAAGACGACGAATATCACGACGCTCTTGGAATTGTTGAAAAAGCGTGGGCAGGAATCGGAAAGCTCAATCCCTCCTCTCCACCAGAGAAGAAACTCGCTGAACCCGTTGTCGAAATGGAAAGAATCAAAATCGCCTACTATGACAACGTCATTCTATCCGGTTTCTCGTGGACCATCCGGCGCGGCGAGAAATGGGGCCTCTTCGGTCCGAACGGTATGCCCAGTTTCAACCGATTTCCAACAATGCATACTGATTCATAACAGGTTCCGGCAAGACAACATTAACCTCACTTCTCACATCTGACCATCCGCTCACCTACTCCCTGCCAATAAAGCACTTTTCCCGTCCCCGCCTCCCAGAGCCTGGCCAACGCGGTATCAGCGTCTTTGAGGTACAATCCCGAATCGGCTTATCATCGCCAGAGCTCCACTCCTTCTTCCCGCAGCACCTATCACTCCGTCGCTGCGTCGAATCTGGTTTCGCGGCTACATTCGTCACAAGACCCGAGATATCACCCTCGCAGCGCGAGCACCTTACCACTGTCCTGGCCGAGTTCCAGGATCTAGCTGGTGACTGGAATGTGCCGTTTGGTGACGCCGACACGAGTACCCAGCGCCTGGCGCTATTTCTGCGAGCTACCACGCCGAAGCGAGATCTGACGATCTTTGATGAGGCGTTTAGTGGCATGCGGAAGGAGGTGCGGGATCGGTGCTTTGCCTTCCTAAAGACGGAGCGGGGATGGGATGAGGGAAGGCAGGCTATGGTCGTTGTCAGCCATGTATCTGAGGAAGTGCCTGAGGGTATTAATAGGTTTATTAGGCTGGGTGAAAAAGGCGGGAATGAGGGAGCGGTTTTCGGAGAATTCTAAGGGCGCATAGGTCACATAAGATCTACATAGGGTGCAATTCTCGGCTTATGGTGTTGTGGCTAACTAATCATTCCTAAATGTACGTGGTAGTATAAAAGGTTGTTGAACCCATCTCTGCCTCCTGTGATCTCATTGGACCAGGACAATAGGTACAATTTGCTATGTATCCACTAGATACACACAATCGCCGACTGATACCACCCGCCTAGTTCACTGGACAGTATCATTAGCTCTCCGTCACCAAGCCGATGTGCCAAAACCAAATTAAAAGAAGTCGTCCCAATAATCTTTAGTGTGAACCGAACAATTTCAGACGGAAATGATGTCACAGCCTGTCCCCTGCCGACGAATGCCGAGGTAGGGTTCGTCTAACCTCACATCCGTCTCCAAACTACAACACGGCTTCGCTTCACTACGACGCGTCTCGCCAACACCCTCTCCGTACACACGAAACCCGAAAGTCCCAGCAAGACGATGTTCACCATACTTACCGCCCCCTCGCACCATCCTACCGCCACCGTCACATCCGGAGTATGTACCCGTCTTTTTTTTTCCAGTTCCAACCTTACTAACACGTAACCACTAGCAACACTATAACCCCTCGATCCTGCACCCCGTATTCTTTACCGATAAGCTTGGCAAGCCAGGCGTGGCTTTCGGTGGCATGCGCGGGAGTATTATTGACTCTTCGGTGAGGTCGAGCCCTGTTGCTCAGGGCTATGTGTGGAATCCGGCTGGTGGTAAAAATGTTGTTAGTTCAAAGCTATAGTGAGAAGAATGGCGAAAGGAATGTTTGAATGAATTGAATGATTGGAAACTGCGGATTAAACGAATGTTTGAATGAATTGAATGATTGGAACTGCGGATTAAACGAACGCTACTGTACAAATGTGGGAGCAATGCGTGGTGTATGAGGGATTTGAATGCGTGCTGAATGACTGAATATGAAAATGCCGCCGTTAACAAATTGCAATATTCTCCCACGCCGAACTCCGCGCGACGGACTGGCCCATTAATCCCCCGCTACCCCCCTCCCCAACGGATGGACAAAAAAAGCCTACACAAACTACCGCACAAATGCTGTGTCCTGATCGTCCCGCTCCAGGAGCCAAATGGCACTTAGATAGCCACGTTTCATCCTGAAGATCCCTTATCAGCATCAAAAACCATGTAGATGAAACAAGGGGAACCCACTCCTCGCCCAGAACACTTCCATTACTCGTGATGGAGGCATTACTAATCTGCCTAGAATGGCCGTTGAGTCTGACCGGCGTGATCGGTGGCCTCGAGCTCGCCGCCGATTGGCCCCTGGCATGTTTTCTCTTCGGAGTCTTTGGTGTTTTCGGTTTTGTCATCTTCGAATCGCTGCTGGCATGCCGCCCGTGCCATCCGATCCCACTCATCCTCCGTCCGGTAGTCGCGGTGGTGTTGTTCTCGCTCACGCTCCTTCCTTTGGCCGTGGTGGGAGGCGAGGCAACGACCACTGCCCGCTGCGCTTCCGCCACGCCAGGAGCGATCACGACGTCTTCAACGACATCCTCGAGGCGCTCAACAGTGACTGGAAAGGGTCCGCGGGTGCGAGGGTCGAGATGCTGGCGGGTGCTGGGAACCGAGGATGTTGCAGGCGCTGCAGCTGATGTTTCTGGGGAGGGAGAGCGGGTGATTACTACCCTCGGGGTCAGCCGGGGGGATTCTGGGGGCGAGCCGATGCAGCAGAAGTTCAACGGAGAGGTTTGGAGGAGATCGAGGAAGGTGTTGAACATCTTGCTCCGTTGGAGGTGACCGTAGAGTTATTCTTGTGTTGTCCCCGAAGAATGTGGTGAGAGAGGAGGAAGGAAGTAGTATCTGTGGGATAGCGAATGGCTGCTTCCTGCATTGTTTCGGAACCCGGGTATTTTTCTGGATGGAAATGACAGGGGCGAAGCGAAATTGGAGTGCAGCTTGGGCCGCTCATACATAGTAGTGGGGCTTGGAGGGTGAGCTAGTGTTTGAGGCTTGGAGCCCAAGGCTGGGGATGGTGGTTGAGAAGATGAATGGAAGGAGGCTGATGCACGCTGTTTGTCCCCGTCACTCACACTGAAGTCAAACTCTGCTGGAGAGATAGATGCTTCTGGAATGCGATAACTGATATCTAGCTTCTTACGATTTGCTCTTGGATCAACCCCTTGAAAGGTACTTATGTATTCTCAGAATCACTGAAACTCAATTCTCGTATCCAGAGCTTGGTTTGCTGAAAGGCGAGATGCAGGTCAACACAATTCAATCCCAAAGCTTTGTTCAATCTGGTTCAGTGTAGTTGCCGGCAAGAGATCATGTAAATACATGGCAAGAGAACAAACGCAAACTGAAATGTTTTCATCATCCTCTTGTTGACCATTAAATCGTGGAAAAAATTCGGAACCACCCTATCCCGTGAAGAACTCGCCCAACCTCTTCAAACAGCAAAAGAAAAGAAAACAAAGTGACAACCTATGCGAATGAAGTCCTTATCAAAGAAATCAGCAACAAAAACAGCATATCCAGCATCACAACAGCAACAGCAAGAACAACCACTAAACGCGGCATAGGTACAGCCGTCTTTCTTCTTTAAGAAGAAGTGTCTCCTTCAGCGACGAGGATTAAAGGTGGCCCCATTTCCCCCTTGGCCCTCCAATGTTTTCCAAAGCGCTGGACAGCAATAGGAAACGCGAGGGCGAGCAGACAAATGATTCCTTGAGTTGCGAAGCTCCAGTGGGCTCCAACTTTGTTGCTCCATGGTTTCTGAAAGATCGGGACAAGGAAGCCGAAGAACACGCGGGTAAAGTTGAGGAGCGCAGCGGTGATCGCGGATTGCTCTGGGAAACAGTCAAGCACATATGCTGAGATGACAACAGTGCTTGTCATCGCTGCAAAGACAAACAGGCCCCAGGTAATCGCAACCACGATCCAGTGCCAGTGCCGCTCGAGTGAAAACCCGACGACAACCAGACCAAGAGTCATCAGTGGCGAAGCGTGGTAAAGTCCCCAAAGACGGTCCTCGGGCTTAAAAATTCCTTTATTCCTCTTGATCGAGCGGTACTGGAGAATGTCGTTGAACTTAATCCGACGTTAGCCTCTTATTGTGAATCGGATGGAATGAGCTTGTGACCCACAAAGTGACCGAAGAGCTCGCCGGCAATGATGGCAATTATGGGTGCGAAGTAGATCAATCCAAGGCTGACTGTGCTAAACCCGTACCCTCCTTCAGAGACTGGAGGCACGAGGTAGGAGATCAAAGTTCCGTTGAGTCCGACACTCCACATGTACGTAATACCGTGGTAGAGGACTGGACAAGATGTCAGTTTCTTCGGGAACTACAATGATTGATGAGTACTTACACAGCAGCAGGAACTGTGGCTGCCGGAAGACCAGCCAGATGTCAAGAAGCGCTTGAGAGAACCTCTTCCGGCCTATGGTTTCATGGCCCATCTTCCCCGAGAGACTGTATACCTTGTCTGCGTAGTACCCGTTAGGACGTAGAGGGTTGTTCGACCGATTCAGGCGGTCATAGGCGGATTCTTCCAAGAGGAGAACTACCAGAAGAAACCCAGATGCAACCAGTCCGGCAATCACCCACCACGCTTCCCTCCAGTCCAGGGCTCTCAAGATGAACGAGCCTATGAATGGGCCGAAGTACGGTCCCACCTGACCAGGTTTATCAGCTTGCCATCAAGATTAACGTATTCAGAAAACTTACCAACATCGACCAGCCCCAGATACCAATCTTCCTCGCATGCTGTTTAAAAAAAAACCTTCGACAAGTCAACATAAATATTTATCACAACATTGTGGACCCTACATACATCTCTTGGATGATCGTTAACCCCAAGACTTGGGGAGCAGATGAGAAAAATCCTTGAATGACGCGGATAGCAATGTAGCTAATCCAGTCAGGGGACACTGCACAGAGAACCGTGAAGATGAAGGTCATCAACGTGCACCAGAACATGACTGGCAGCCTAATAATCATCAGCTATCAATCGGGACAAGTCGTGGCCCGAGAGACAAACACTCCGTATCTCTGGGCGAATGGGATAGTAATAATACTTCCCACCCCTTGCGTCTAACAGTATTTCAGAGCGCTGTTCTCTAGTATAGGTATTTGGACCAACTTACAAACGTGTTGCCTGTCAACGAGCGAGTTACGTTGACGAGTGAAACGTTCCACTCTTTACTCTGTGGAAGCATCATCGGCACCTAAAGTACGTAGTGTAAATAGTCAAACCATATCATAGAATTTGGGTGGGCATACACCGTAGCCAGATAGAAAGTCGGTAAGGAAGCTCATGAAACAGATCACCGCGAGGATACAGTGCTTTCTACCTCTCGACCACTGTAAAAGTTAGTGGATGAGCATGAGAGAGGGAAATTAGGCCCGCGGACGAGCACGAGAGAGGGAAAGTAGGCCAGCAAAAGACAAAGAGAGACAGAAGTAATGGAACGTGCGTTCAGCGGATCAGTGGTATCTGCATGATCGTAGCCAACATAAAGGAGCTGCTCTCCTTCATTTTCCATTGTATTGATTCGCTGTACGGCCTCGTCGTCTGAGCTAACAGGCTCATCTGCGAAGTGCGCACGCAGGCGATGAAGATTCTCGCCGGACAAGTGGCTGGTCGTGTGGTGTTCGGACATCTTGAAAGACTTAGGAGAACTGCTTGGACGGATGGGCAAGAGAAAGTAAGGACGAAGTTGGAAAATAAAAGAGGGGGTTTGGGGAAGAGAATGAAGGTTGGAGGCGAAGGTGGGGAGGAAGGAAGAGGAGGGAATGGGAAGGAAGAAGGCAAAGGGAGGGAAGAGAGGAGGAGATGGGCGCAGCTGTACACGGGTGGGTGCAATTCAAGAAGGTTTAGTGACTTCATAGCTTCCGTGAACGGTATTTGTATAGTTGTCGACACTTCGAAAAGATACAATGCTCGAAGAAGCTCGGATACCTCAGCACAAACTTCCTGATATCATTCAACTCCTTATATGTATGAACTTCTTGTTCTTTTATGAACATCAACGTGTATTCGGTGAATCGTCGTTGAGCTATCAGCTGGGCACGAAATCATTGAACATTCTACAAAGATGGAATCAGTCTCTGCCACCATTCCTAATCAAGTTTTCCACCAGCAGTTCTGTCTGCAGGTTTGACCTATTCCGTCAACCGTATTCCCGTGAAAATAGCCATAGCATGACCTTGTTCTCATCTGTATGTATGTATATAAGTATGTGCTTGGAAAATGGCCACTTTTCTCTGACACCCTCCCCCCCCCTCCCCGTTCAGTTCCTGTTACCGTTCTGGGTGCCTCTCTCCTCTTGTCTTCGCTGTTACTTCCTATGACTCTCTCAACATATCCAAGTTTACTTGCGTCGGAGAGCCCCTGAAGGGTCTACAGCCTATATGGACGCTAGGTCAGCACTTGCGTAGTGTACCTTTTATATAATTCTCTGCCACTGATAATACGGACAGAACATCAGATCTCTAAACGGCCAACCACCTCTCAAGCACTAGCGCTGAGTGGCCACCACGTTAACAGCAGGGGCATCCAGGCCCTTACCTTCCATAGTCCTGCCAGACGTTGCACTAAGCCCTACGATAATGTCGACCAACATCTCTCCCCATCACTCTTTATGCCTACTTCCGGCACACCGCCTGGCTATTTGGGAAGGAATACTCTGGCGCGAGACGGTCTGCCGCTCAGACCCTTCATCCTCAAGGCGGTGTGAAGAGACAATGTTCTCGGGGGTCTTAGCATTGTTCGAGCTATCGAGATATAACTGTTGCATGATTCAAGCTCTTCCCTCTAGCGGTTAGTGAAGAGGTTATCCGGATGGCCTCGTGTTTGGTAATGTGCACGCGCTGACTGATGGATGCCGACCTCAGGTGCATCTGTGGTGATGAGATCTAACTAACCTCGGCATTGCGTATTATGCCCAAACTGACGGTCCACAAATAGCTGTTCCGTCGGTCTGAAAGGTGGTTATCGAGTCGATTCTGCCAGTTGATGCTCACAGTTGCCAGACCCTCGCTCCCGTGTTCAACGCCTTAGCCAAATACCAGTGGCATGGACATATACGGGCAATTCAGCATCAGGGGATCCTCATGGTAGAGAAGCCATAGATCAGTTTAGACCGAATGGCGCATGTGGTCGAGTAAGTAGCGTTACCTCTCCTCGTCTATGGCGCTAACTTGTTCCTCTGCCTTCGATAGATACATATCCCAGCTCTCCCCACCCGGGTACCACTACCGTCAAGCTTCCTGGCAACAAGATACAGCACCCGCCTAACAAAACTACTATTGACGAAGCTTGAGATCGGGCCGGAAATGGGAAAGAAGGGCAACCGGTACTGTGGTTTTTTTTTGTTTATTCATTACTCGCATGCGACCTATCTAGATCATGACGAGATTATGTACAGTCCGTTCCCTGTCCGCTGTCCGCGCGGTGGCGGCACGTTGCAAGCTCCCCCTTTGCCCTCCGCCCAGGCCTGTCCCGAGAAAGTGTGATGCGCACCAAGGAAATTACAAAGGAAAAGAAGCCTAGCGGGCGTAAATGACAAAAGAAAGAAACAAAGGAAAGCTCAGTCCGTCCCCTTACTCCTCTCCTGCGGACGCCTTGAAGTTCGGCGTGGGAAGGAGCAGTGGTAGTTCCCCCCCCCGGCGTCCAACTCCTCGGCCTCCGCCCCCTGCTCCCACTCCCGCAGCTCCGCTTCCGACACCTCGCTCGCCGCGTCCTCCTCAGCCGGTACCCGCCTTCTCACATCTGTAGCAGAGAGGAAGTCCAGAACCGTCTGACTGCATCTCCCACCGGCCAGGAGGTCTCGGATCCTCCACCGGCTCTTCCACTTCCCAGCCTCCTTCAACGCCTCTGCCCACAGGATCATCTGTTGCGGCTTCCGCTCCGGGTGCTCCTTGAAGAGGTTCTCGCGGGTCTGAATCCGGTACCGGCACCACCAGCACTGCGGGGTGGTCCGGCTCTTGTCCAGTAGAGGTACTGCCCAGTAAGGCAGTGCCCCGTCTAGATCTGGTAGAACCGCGAGGCGAGCCTCTCGGTGCTCCCAGCCACCGCGCCGTCCGGCCTCTGGCTTTTCGGCATCCTGTACTTCGTTTTGGAGGTCCGGCCTCCGGCCCATTGCCGATCCTCCGCCCAATTCTTCTAGGAGATCTCCCGCTTGAGGTTAGCGAGAGACCTTGGGAGAGGCATTGCACGCGCCTTGGCGGTCCGAGTATCTCAGCTATTCCACCCCGCGGGTGTCCGGCTCCTCCGCCGCAATCCTTGCCCACTCGTCAGCCTTCTCATTGCCGGCGACACCCTTGTGGGCCGGGCACACCGAATCTCGGTGGTGATGCCTGGTAGGGCCCTCCGCAGTGTGGCCATGTGCTTTCTTGCCCGGAGGGCGTACTTCTGGCCACCAGTGACTGTGGTGGTGGGCCTCCAATGCCATGATTTTCCAGAAGGTTCGGACGGTATGTATTTACGGTAGAATGGTGCTCAATGCACACGCAAGAGCAAAACTGGTGGCGTTATCCATTTTTCCCGAGATGATGTGGGGGATGATACTGAAATAGAAAGCTCATGGTATGCACTATCTAGAGTTTGTCAATGTCATTGGGTTTCGTTAGTAAAACAGCATTTGTTTCGAAGACCTCTAACAGGATCTCCTAGGGAAACCAAACCGAAAATATTCCTCGTTCATACCGAGCTCCATGGAGAGTCCAACAATAACGACCTTTATTTCAACTTATCCCCGCAACTGGCTCACCCCACACCCACGACTCCACCACGCCCCACTAACGGCTTCGTGAATACCCAAGCTTCTGCGCAAAGAGGAGGTGACAGAGGGACACAGGAGCAGTTGGCAAAGCCCACCGCTTTGGTGTGAGACTAGAGGGTGATGTTTGATGGAGGGAAACCGAAGGAAAGAGACACTCGGACCGCAGCAGGAGGGGCAAGTCGTCTCATTTACTCCTGCTGTGGAATATTGTTACTCCTGATGAAATAACAGAAGGAAGTAAAGAGAGGCCGTGTACCTAGTGGGCCGTGCCTTCTAGGTAACTCGATTCTTGGCACGTAATGTAGTAATACTTATTCTTAACCTTCGAAACTTGCTCATTATGGAATTGGCACTCCTCAAGGAAACGTGGTCTGATACTCTGCTCACTCCACATGATGAAACACATACGACCTCTCGAAGGGCAGACTGATTGAAGATCTTCAAATTCTATCACGTAGATCGACTCGAGATGGAATGTACAGTGTCGTCTCTCGAAGAGATAGTAGTATTACTGCAATTTGGGCCGTGATCACTAGGAATTCTTCGCTCTAACGATAGACGTCGCCGTTTGCAGCAGACAAATAAAATCCTTACAAGCAGTCTTGAATGTAGATTATCAACTAATGGAGTTGGTTATGGCGCCAGGCTAGGGTTACCTTAATACAATCATAAAGATTCCTGGTTCGGGAAACTGAGCGTGGGTTCAAGTCCCACTCCTGTCACTATCTTTTTTTTTTTTTTTTTTT
>Ga0307516_10003111_pt1 | contig 21592 bp, 34 predicted proteins | sample 19_EM_MG_FD_203310 | JGI IMG/M metagenome (GOLD analysis project Ga0307516, IMG submission 203310) | Populus trichocarpa ectomycorrhiza microbial communities from riparian zone in the Pacific Northwest, United States - 19_EM | ecosystem: Host-associated > Plants > Roots > Unclassified | place... | reverse complement strand
AGGATGTAGTGGGGTTCAGCCTTAGTCCGAACCATGTAGACATGTCCAAACCGCCCTTTGCCCAGCGGACGACCGATGTCAAAGTCGTACAGGTGCCAGTCGCGAGTCGGCCGCTCCCTATAAATCAGGTGAGAATCGGCCAACGAAAACGCATACGATAGGAGGCCCTTACTCGGAATAGCTAGAGTTTACGTTGAGCAACTCCTCGGTCTCGTCTGAGGCAGGCTCCCGAGCAGCAGCAGCAGCGTCGTTCTCCAGCCCACCATCATACGAGCCGATCTCATTGGTCGAGGGTTGTGGAAGCGGGGGGCTGGGGGTGGGTTCTGGTTGGGAAGATGAGGTGGTGGTGGTGGAAGCGATCGTTTCGGTCGGTGACTTTGATCTAGATTCGGAGGGTTTCACCGGCGCAGCCTTTGATTGAGCAGTTTGGCTAAGGGTAGAAGAGGGCTGTTTCTTGACGACGGTGGCGGTATTCTTTGTGGGGACAAACTTGGGCTTCTGAGACTTGTTGAGGGACGTGGTGGAGGTGACCTTTTTGACGGGGGGAGGAATTGTGGTCGTTGGGGGTTTCTGGGGTAAACGGGTGGAAGCAGAATTCGATCTCGTATGACCTTGCGCCGGCGCAGCGTATTTGGAGAGCATCTTGGAAACATTCGTCTGGGAAGGCTGTTTTCGCAACGCCCCAGTCGTCGGTTTCACAGCCTGCTGCTTGTTCAGATCTAGGGCGGACATCTGCCTGGTGACCGCTGTGACAGAGTTGGACATGGTGTAGGGCGGTGCGCGGTATCGCTCGCTGGTGGGGGAACAACAGGTACAAGTGGTTCGGGTTCAGGTTCAACTTGAGTCTTGACGCGTCGTGGTCACATGCCTCTGTTTCTCACGCCTGCTCATCCAATGGCATTTCCATCCACTTACACTGCGGATCGTGTGGTCTTGGTTGGAACCGGTCCCGTTGATCACCAGGGGAATTCATTCGCTCTGAGGTCCGCATCAGGGATGGCAAGCTTTCTACTGCCCATCTCGCCATCGCCACGGGGCGCGTCGGCTGGAACTCCCCCGATTACAGTACTTCCAAATGCTCGTCGTGCAGTCAATATTCGAGAACTGGGATCGACACTGTTACTCCGGCGGCTCCTTGCCCATAAATCCCCATGGGATAAGGAGGTACATCTTGCTTTCGTGACCCCACCATTGCCCCCTTCTCGAACGTTTCCTAGCAGATTACCCTTGCTACACTCGACTCAGATGGCGCGGAATGCGGCAATTGCGCCTAAGAGGTTGCTCTTGCTATTTATCGCCTCCTTGACCATAGTGTGGATCTGTATGCGTTCGAGCTGGACAACGTTTTGGGGGGAGGGGGCTTCTTTCCGATTCGTGAAGATCGATGGCCTTCTCAACTACAGTCACAGCAGACCGTTGCTGGTCGTGGTCGACGTGGACGCACCGGTTCGTCGCGTCTGCCAACGTTATCGAGATTCGCAGTTCGCGTAGCGCGCAATCTCACAAACGTTTGACACTGGGTTGCCAACCACACCCAAAATCTGACCGGGAAACTGGGTTTGTTGGGGTCTCTACGGCTACGGTAGAAATTCTACTGAACCGGTCATACCTAAACGTTTAGCGTACCCCTCAAATAATTGCTCGAACCACTTCCTCCTACTTGGGGGAACATACAACGTTACTTCCATCTCTCCTTCCCTGCTAATCCATGCTCCATCGGCAAATTTCGGGTTCGGTGTCATGATCTTTCCGGGGTGTCCAAAATGTGGACTTGTCATACCCAATCTGCAAGCATCGTCTCAACCACGATCCACACCGGAGTAACGATCCCTCAGACCCTTCCACGTTCCCTACTCCAATTCCGGCCACTGGGGAAAACTACACGCCCTTACAGGGTTATACCACTCCCGCACATGGTGGGAACATAGAAATTTAGTTATAATAATGCTTGGGGGGCTGGTAGTTGCGATTTGCTCCATTGTCGTTTATAACTTACATCGGTTTTATAATACTTTCTCCCATGTATCCTACCTCGCATACACCCCATCGGCGCGCTATCCGAGGGAGTCCTGGTCCTCAGCAAGCCGGATGGAATTAGTGGACGAGACGTCCTTTGATTGGAGGGCGGGGTGTCTGCAAACATCCGCGTCGACTTCTCTGTAGGTTGTGATGATCGGATGATGAAACTTCGGCACGCGCCTCCTCCCTCCCTCAATGAGTGCTACTATACCCAAAGTCACGGCAGCCGTCAAGACCGCCTCTAGGGGCAGTCTGCGACCCACCCGACGCGCACCAGAGATACGCAAATATCTGAAGAGGGACGAACGCGGTTTGCCAATCCCACACGTCAAGCACCTCGTCCTCCGAGACACCCACCAGTCACGGCTGCAGGACTACTACTACAACTCCCTCCAGGATGACTTGATGTACATGACATACGTACACGAGTCCGCTCAACGCCCTCCACCACGAGCTGTCCGTCTCGCCTACGATCCAGAGGACCCGTACACAAAAAACCGTCACAACCCGCCTGTCGGCGGTTCACAAATCGGAAAGAAGCCCCCTCCCCCCTCTACCCCCCAAAACGTTGTCCAGCTCGAACGCATACAGATCCACACTATGGTCAAGGAGGCGATAAATAGCAAGAGCAACCTCTTAGGCGCAATTGCCGCATTCCGCGCCATCTCTGGGGAGAACTCCCAGGGCGGTGGAGTCCACACTACGGACGGTGTGCAAATTGTCCGCGCTGTGAAGACTGTCGGAGGTTGGTCACGTGCGGGAGCTCCGTTGGGTGTCAAGGTTGACATGAAGGGTCCAAAGATGTACGACTTCTTGTCGACCCTGGTCGAGTTTGTCCTCCCCCGCCTGCGCGAGTTCAACGGTGTCCAATTGCCCGGCTCCTCTTCGAATTTGCAGACCCCTGCTGGGGTGAGTGGGGTCATCAGCTTCGGACTCCCGCCGGAAGCCATGGGGTTGTTCCCGCAGATCGAAGTTAACCTCGATTCGTACCCGAAGAGTTATGGAATGCACATACATTTCGTGACTAACGCGGAGGGCCAAGGGGCGCAAAACAGGGCTAGGGCTTTGCTCAGTGGGTTTGGCGTGCCGTTCATTCGGAAGTAGTTCTCATGGTGTGTCCCCGTCTATCTCGCCCTTGGCTTGTCCCGCCAATTGACCCACGTTCTTGGTCCAAGATAACCTCTCCCCGCTTAATACGATTAGAAATACCTCAGAATCCCCTTCGCATTAATACAGGGAACCCTTGCTGTTGTCGTGCACAGCGGGTCCACCATCGCAATAAGTAATCGACCCTGGGATATATTCCACCCAATGAAGAGACAACGAAAACAACACACAAAATGCAAACGAAAACACTCTGGAAGCAATGCGACAACGAAATCACGACCTCTCGACTTGCTGCCATTGAATATCATTCAGCCCACCCCTCGACAACCTGGTGCGCCTCCCACTGGTGCCGCCCGTCCCTGAGGGCTCCGGGCTGGTCATCGCTGGTTCCTGTAGGAGGGGCCGGACCGCATGTCGAGCCAACAGGACATTCTCCGACGCAGTCCTCCTCGCTTTCTTCTGATACCTCGGAGTCCCAACGCCGCCTGTTATCCCTTCTCGCGAGGACGTGGAGCTTCCCAAACCCACAGAGATACTGGGTTTTAAGGCGGGGGCGAGGGTGGGCATGATCTCTCTAGCCAGCTCCCTCACTAGTACAGCTCCGTCCTCCTTGCTAAGCTTGGCGACTATTTCGTAGATCCCGTGTCTCTCAACCAACATCGCGCGGTTGGGATGGACGTCACAAACAGTCTTGACGATCCTCAAGAGATTGAGTCGAACGAGCGCCTTGCTGTGTCCAATCCGGTCTACAACGCGTCTGAAAAACTGTGATTTGGCAATTCCAATGGCGATGTTGGCAGATAGGCGGCAGATCTTCAAGAGGGGGTCCAACAGTCCCTCGAATGAGTTTGCCTTGGCGGAGACGAAACATTTGAGTAACGCCTCCAACGTTTCTGGTTTCAAGAGCTGGTCTTCGACTCGAGCAGTTTCGTCTTGCAGCCTGCGTGGTGTGAATGAAACCGCACGTCGTCAAATAAAACAGTGAACACCGACCAAGAATGGATCGCTTCCAATGCGCTAACTTGAAAGTAAGGATCACCCAAGAGCTTCACGTACATCCCTAGTCCGTCGTGCTGCCACAAGAGTTTTCTGCAGCTCTTCCCGGCGCTTGCAAGGTCACATAAAATCGGGAGCGCAAACTGTTTGAGAGGGGACTTCGATTCGATGACGCGCTTTAAGCTGGGAATAATGCCAGCCTGCGCGGCTTCCTCCTGCCGGGATTTATTCAACCGGCAGAGGTTATAACACGTTTGGAATATGTGATTAGAGACCTCCTGTCGATGGGATAAGTACAACGTTGGAAATGCGGGTGCGGGGAGATGCTTGCCGCGTTGTACGACCTGGAGCTCTGCTCATCCAGAAGTCGGATCAGAATCTCCAACGCGTTCGCATTCTGGAGCACTTCGAGCAACGTGGCGTTCATCGAAAGGTGTTTGACAGCCTTCAGCATGTTCACAAGGTATTGCGGCTCCAAGAGCTCGCACGCTCGGAGCAAGCCTAGAGGAGCAAATTAGGGTGTGACCCCAAGCCTTGAACGCAACGGGATGCTTACGCCGCACGATCTTCCTCGTTCCTAAAGCATTCCGAACATGGATATCCGATTGTGTCACTTGAGAGAACACCAGTACGATTTGCACGATTTTTTTCTTCATCTGATCCGCGACTTCTCCACGGATCGCCATCATGTTAAGCAGAGCGGATGTCAACGGATCCAGCAACCCCTCCCGGATGAACATTCGGCAAAAGTCGTTCTTGGTCGTGGGGCTTTGAAGTTCGAAGACGCTACCGATGCCATTTAAAGCATCGACGACGAGGTCTGTTTGCTCGGCATAGTCCTCATCGAGGAGATCGACCAGCACCTTCAACCCTCGGCATCTGGGGGCGGGTTAGCCCCAGGTAACGAATCTCAACCCCTGACGTACGAGATGAACATCTGTAGGGTGAGGACAGAGGTATTGCACAGGAGGCGGATGAAATTTGACGCCTCAAGTCGACATTCAGAGGGGTATTTCTTGGAAGCAAAACCTGTGAGTTTATGTTAGCCTTGCGCCTCTTCTTGCAGCGAGGAGCCGGTTTACCCATCACAACTGGAATACCACTGAGGTAAGGTCAACACGTTAAAACAGCCATGGGAGCTAAATTGATGCGTACCCAATCAAACAAAAACTTTCAAGGAATCCCGCGTCTTCGGTGACAAGCTAGGTAGGGTGAGGGTCTTTCCAAGGTATGGGTTTAGGGGAAGGCCGTACTAGATTTACGATGTGGAGAAGCTTCATGTTCACCTCTCTTGAACAATTGCCTTCCAAGACTTCCAGTATCGCAAGCATTCCATGGGAAGAAACGAGCTGTGAGAGCATTTCCGGTGCGTCTGTGAGGATGATGAGCTGGGTAAGGGTGGGCGTAAGTGGGGCTCGCAGGAAAAGGGTAAAACAGGATGGATACCAGCTGGTTACAGGCTTCCTGTAGCTGGAAGTCTGGCGCAGCAGGTGTGAGTTCGTCGATCAGCTGGTTAACAGTGTTGCAGAGGCGGGCATGCTTGTCTCTCTGGAGGTTCGCTTCCAAGTCATCTTCGGCGAATCCTTCGTCGATCTAGAAGAGTTTAGTATTCCGGGTGATAGTGAGGGTCAACTCGCTTCACCTCCGCAAATGGATCTTCTTCGTCGGAGTGTTCGTCTCCAAGCTGATGAGATCACGTCAACCCCAGAAAAGGCCCATGGATTCCAGATTATACCGACCCATGATTTACTCGAAAGTCGTGTTGTAAGCTGGAGTGGTAGCGCCGCTGTCGCTGTATAAACATACGGGGTACTGACTTGCGCCATGGGTACTCACTTGGACCGCTTGGTTTAGCAAAGAACACATCGTCGTAGTCTTCGTCGTCGGTTTCTGCGTATTTGTTAAACTCTGCGCTTTTGCTTGACACACGTCTGGCCTCAGATCGGCCATAAGACCCAGCGCTGGATGATGACCGGGAGTGGGAGCGGGCAGACTTGCGCCCGCTGAATGGTTGGATGGTTTGAAGGAGTGGACTGAGGGATTGTCGTTTAACGTGGGGTAAAGGTGCTGTCACAGGACCAGGACTGATATGTGTAATCCCGATTGCCTTGATGTCGTCGGGGTGGAAGATGCCTCTTTGTGAAGGGTTCTTGTTCTACGGTATGGTAAGCTGTGAACGCAGTAAAGGAGGGTGGAAAGGTGGTACCCGGAAGTCTGCAACCTTTCCAAGCAGTTGCTCGTCGTCTTCGTCGACCACCAGGTCAGAATAATCTTCGACAATCGGGCCAATATCCGTGGAAGGAGGTTTTGCGAGCGGGATGGTTATGCCAGGGCCAGACGGGCTGCGTGTGGGTCGTATTGTCCGCGCGTTGTCATCAGTCTCGTGCTTTTCTTCCTCTGTTGGGGGTTTATCGAGGGCTGTATAGTAAGTGACATTAGCAGATAAAAAACCTCGAGCCCTACGCGGAACAACGCCACCTTGCAATTTTGTCAGGGATATACCCTCCTCGAAATCGTCGTCCCAGTTGTCGGTTTGTTCCTCCGGTGGCTGGAGTACAAAGTGGAGCGCCGCCGGTTCACGAATCTGAGTAGAAATAAGAGGTTTTGTGTTCGTGTTGGACAGTGTGCCGGCTTTCCAAGCATTGAGCATAGAAACGGTCGGCTGGGAACTACCAAAGCTAGAGGTTGATAAGGCGTTGGTAGACCCTCCCGGGAAAACCGATTCGGTGGGGGAATGTGGGGAAGAAGGCCGGTAGTGTGATCCTGGGCGACTTCTTGCAGGGTGATTTGAAGGCCGCGAAGGAGCTAGAACAGGATTATGAACGTCCCTTAGCAATCGGAAGGCACGTACACCTCAACGCTTCGTTCCATTCTTGGACTTTCAGCACCGCATCGTCGAAGTTGTAGTTACTGCGCGGTCTCCTGCCGTCAGTGGCAGACGGTGTCCCTTGTTGTGCTTCAAGTTGTTTTCTCGCCTGAACCATCCACGGATGTCGAAGGAGCTTCTTCGCGGAGATGCGAAGGTTTGCATCCTTCTGGAAACAATGGTAGAGGAAGTCCTTCACGATTGGTGAGGCTCCCTCTGGTATTGGAGGGCAATCATCCTGCACTATCCGAAAGAGGGCGGGCATCGGATTCAGGAAGTGGTACGGTGGTTTCCCCTCGAGTAATTCGATTACCACGCAGCCTACGCTCCTACGTGATGCTCGTCACCCAGTTTTCATCCAAGAAGTTGTTGACGTACCAGATATCAGAGGCCGTGGTAGCACCGGACTGTTCGATGACCTCAGGGGCCACTGCGAGTGGCTTAAGCGATGTCCCAAATGATCAAAACCTCGAGACATACTCCAGTACGGGCTGCCGACAACGGCATCGTCTCGAGCTGCGGTCGTAGTGTTCGCAGCAACTCCAAAATCAGCGAGCTTAACACAACCGTCCTTGTTTGTTAAAATATTTGCGCCCTTGATATCTCGATGTATTACACCCTGGTCGTGAAGATATACCAATCCTTCGAGGACCTGGCATATGTACACGGCTACTAGATTCTCCGGGAATTTTCCGAACCGTTTGCAGATGGCGTGCAGGGACCCATTTTCGCAGAATCTGCGGAAACGAATTTGAGGAAAGACTTTGGGAATACAAAACGTGACACACTCTAGGATGATGTACAGGAATTCTCGTGTTTTGAAGAACCCCTTGTACTTGACGATGTTCGGATGCTGAACCTGGGTTAGCAGGTGGGACGGACCTGATACATACACACACATTCAGATTCTTGAGCAGGTCGATCTCTGACTGAGGGAGAGCCGTGTGAACGAGTGGTTGGGACGACGGTGTAGGAGAGATCGACCGCCCACCATGATTTGGGATATCTCGCCCTTCGGTATATTGGCTAATGTGATCTCCTTCACGGCCACGGTCTCCCCAGTGGCCCAATTAAGGGCACCTGAACGTGAGTGAGGATACCACGGGCAACGCGGAGGAGCCGGGAGAACGCACGATAGACCTGACCAAACGCGCCTTTCCCGAGACAATCGCCGAGTTGCTGAGACGGCTACCGTGAGCGAAATTGGAAAGAAACGGTGGTTGGAATCGCACGTAGTCATTTAGCAACTTTGGGGTGCCGCTTCCAGAACTTGACGGTGTATTCGCACCTGGCGATGGCGATGGCATGGGGATCAGTCTGCGGGGAGGGGTATATCGTCGACGTGGGGCTCTTCAAGAACGAAGAAATAGAAAGAGAGTGGGTTCAGACGTGGGGATCGTTGTGCAAGTGGATTCCACTTTGGCCGTCTCCAGTTCGCCCACCGTCACGATCGTGGCGCAGGAACTTTCTCTGGGCGTGATCGTGGTGACCAACCTTGCAAATCGCAACGGGCGTCCCAATAAGAAATACTCCGTTCCACGCTCAACAACAAACAAATGCTGGTCATTTTATCAGAGGGAGATAGTAAATAAGTAGATGTGTCGCTGTGCAATACAAATACACAATTATTTCGTCGCGTAGTGTGGGCCAAAGTCAGTAAAAGAATGTCGTCAGTTCGTCACAAAGCGGGGGTGGCACAGTTAGTGGCGATGCACGCCGAGAGAATGGTAAATAAAATCAGAGCATCCGACAGAGGGGAGATGTAAATTGAGATGAGGTGAAACCCTATAGATGACAACATCCAAGTGAAACCCGAAACAAAATGAAGGAAGGGGATAGAAAAATCAAGGACCACTGCATCCTTAAAGTGAAGGTGGCAAGAGTGGGTCCTCAGCAGTGTGATCAAAGGAACTTTGCGCCCTCAGATGTCGATGCACACCAGGCGCTGGTGGTCCACCCGACGTTGAGGTTGGTTGTGCTGCATCGTCACTCCAGTTGGACGACCTACGGGTGTCGTAAGCTCCCACTCCGGTCATTGTGTCCCCCATTTCGGGCCCCTCATCCCAACCTTGACTTGCATCTTCCCTGAATGGGGGTTCGACAACGGGGAAAGGAGGGTCGTTCCACCCGACCGACGAACGCGGTTGAGAAACGAGGAGGGATTCTGATGGATTGGATCCGCTGGAGGCCCGGAAGTGGTCACCCCTTCTGGGATTCGAGCCCTCCGTCATCCTTGGGGAAGACGGAGGGAACGACGTGAGTCCGAGCCTACGTGACAGCCTGGCTTCGTCTGGTTCCCCGATTCCCATTCCCACCGCCGTGGCTTGGTCCGGGAATGACGGGAAGGAGCGCAAAGTGGTGGAGCTCTTCCCCTTCTTTTCCTTCCCGGGTTTACCGAAGTAGACCAATCCGAACTCGTCGACCAGCATCTCCTCGCCATTGTCCTGATTATCTGTCTCAACCATGGTCCGTGAGGTGTCCAACGCATAGGTCGAGTGGGTCCCCCCTCGCGACATGTACTCGTCAAGCCTGAGATCTCGTAACTGAGCTGCAGTGAGACCGCTGGAATTCGTAGCCCCTGACCGCACGCGTTCGAGCGGAACACCATCGGGTTGGTGAGACGGGCTCTCGGCGCCCGAACCGTTGTCAGTGTCGAGTTGTAACTTCTCCAAGGACTTGTTCCACTTTCTCCGTTGCCACCAGAACCTAACAGCAAACAGCAAAAGGGCAAGTGCGAAAACGCTAACCAATCCTATGAGAATCTTCAACCCGACCGACAATCCGTGGTTCGATGCACCCCCAGACGGAGAAGGCTTCGATCCGTTAGGGGAACCGGGGGACAGGGGTTGTCCAAGCACCCTGACGGCGTGGAATTCATCCATGGCAACGCTAGGATCCGTGAGGCCCATAACCCCGAGCCTTGGGCGGATCTGAAATGGTTGGTGGTTCAGTGCAGCCTGCGTGTCGAAAGACCCGTTCGCGAGGGGAACATCATGGGCAAGGACCGTGTAGACATTTCGAAGGAACGGGACGCCAAGAATCATATCACCGATGTGAGTCGAGTGCAGAAGATCGTCTGCGGCTTGAATGGTTCCAATGCACGTCTGCGAGGGTTTGTCCGGGCCCGTTGTGAGGTCCAGAGGGTGTAGGGGGATATCCTTGCCGTTTACGGAGATGGTCATGTTGAGGGGAGTTTTGCATGGGACGTAGTCTGAAACCCTATCGTTATCCCGCTGGTGGATGGAAGAAAGCCACGTTTACTCACAATTTGCATCGTGAGCAGGGTGGATGTCCAGCGCCCCGTAAATACCGTTCGCAATGGTGGATGTCGTAAGTATCACGGGTACCCCAGTGTCCAGAACAGCAGTCGGAAAAGGCGAGCCACTGCTCGATGGACCGGTGTTGACCTCTTTTCGCACCCCGTCTACGTAGACCGTTATCGCCGTAACACTGATTTTCCAAAACATTGCACCGTTGCCTTCGGAAACGATGTTGGAATAGTGTACCTTGCTCGGATCTGGAACCTGATTAGCGGGATGCCTGCCGATCCCCAACAACGATGGGAGCCTGGCAGAGCCAGGTCGTTCAAGGAGGATGGAAAGAAAACGTGAAGCTGGTGCGCCTTGCATCCCAAAGAGGTTCGAGGCCCAGGTGGCACCACCCGCGCCGTTGGGATCCCCTGGACGCACCCTGGAAGCGATGACCGAGTTGAGAGGGAATGCAAGTCCGAGAATGCCGCTGAAAGCATCCAGTGGCTCATCCTTGACTTCACTGGCAGCGGCTAAGGGATCCCAATGAGGACGTTGGAGGGTGAGCGGATAAGATCGGGCATACCGAGTCCTTGGTGGCCGACGGTGTACCCGCCAACGCTGACCTTGTCCCAGACGATTGGACCAGCCGCTCTGCCGGCGATGTAGTTAATATCGAAAGACTCTCCCGTGGGGAGGGACCCAGAGGGGTCGTAGAGACGACCGCCTGCATTGTTACAGGTTGAGCACGATGCGGAGGCCACCCACTGGTTCTGCGTCAAGTTGACATGGTGGGAAGAGAGACAAGGAAGACAAACCAAATCGGAGGAGCCCGTGTCGAGCTGGAGTGGGAATTGTTGGTTCTCACCAACTGCGACACTGAGGACGTAGGTGCTGAAAATCAAATTAGCTGAGGACGCAGATCTCATGATTCGGCGGGATGTTCCGCAGAGAGCAGAACGCGGATCCTTGCGGGGAAGGCACTCACGGTGAGCCAGACCTTGTGTAAACGAACTGGAGGGGAACAACAATTCCATCCGCACCGCCGGGACCTTCCGTCGAGGGCGCTCTCTTTGCGGATGGTGTCTGGCCGTCGCGTAAATCCAGCCGCGAGGTCGGGGTACGTCTCCGAGCGGACATCCCAAGGTCGGAAGAGGAGAGAAAGTGAAGGGGAGAAAACAACGGGATACTGGCGCAGGCAGCGAAGACGAGGGAGAAAGGGAAAGATGCGACGCGAGATCAGTGGACAAGGAGGTTATTAGTGTGGCCCTGGGGGGAGGGTGATCATGAGTGGTCCGGGCCGAGCGCCAACTCCAAGCGTCGCCTACTTTGCGAAAACTGAGTGGGAACGCGGCACCGAGGCTGGTTCGTGGGTTTTCTGCGAGTCCGCCTTTCCGGCAGGTATTACTGAGGTTTAGTGCGCAGTTGGGGGGAACGAGATCAGGCTATCGCACCCCCTTCGGCTATCGCACGCTTCCTCCCACTGTTGCGGGTCAAATCTCAAAGCGCCGGGCGCTGGTCGTCCGTGGTTCTGTAGACACCACGTTCACTGTAGGTTGTCGCGGGGGTTGCGTTCAGCTCGCGCCCGGTCGCCCCCCTCCTTACCGGTGGACTTGACTGGACGACCTTCGCGCTGATGAGACTACAAAAGGTTACAAAGGCGTAAGCGCTCCCCCTAACGCTAACGCCCTCCTATCCCCGCTCCCGAGGTCGGCCCACCCGAGGCAGTGATCCGTGACGGGTGACCTAGGACGTGACGACGTGACAGAACCGCCCTTTACAAGGAGGCCGTCGACCGCAACCACGACTCAGACCACAACCACGAGCAATGGCAGAGATCAGAAGAAAACTCGTCATCGTAGGCGATGGTGCTTGCGGAAAGGTATGCGCTCTCAGACACATTCTCTCGACCTCACCTCATCCCCTCGCCTCTTCCAGACCTGCCTGTTAATCGTCTTCTCGAAAGGAACCTTCCCAGAGGTTTGTATCGACGTTTCCTCCCCCCACTCTCCTAGCCTGACGATCCCACCCTCAATTAGGTTTACGTCCCGACCGTCTTCGAGAACTACGTTGCGGATGTAGAGGTTGACGGAAAACACGTTGAGTTGGCATTGTGGGATACCGCTGGTCAGGAAGACTACGACCGCCTTCGCCCACTCAGCTACCCAGACTCCCACGTCATCCTCATCTGTTTTGCCGTTGACTCGCCAGACTCTTTGGACAACGTTCAGGAGAAGGTTCGTTTCCGCAGTCCCCTTATCTTCCGTCTCGTGACTCAACTTGCCTTCAGTGGATTTCCGAGGTCCACCACTTCTGTAGTGGTCTCCCGGTCCTCCTCGTCGGCTGCAAAAAGGACATCAGGCGCGACCCTCGAGTCATTGAGGAACTCAGGAGGACCAACCAGCGACCAGTCACTCCTGAAGAGGTACGACAGCGCCCATCGTTTTCCATGATCGATCACTCACGTGCCCCAAGGGTATGGCTGTGGCTCAAAAGATCGGTGCCAGGAACTATTTGGAGTGCTCAGCACGGACTGGGGAAGGCGTCAGGGAAGTCTTCCAGCACGCCACCCGCGCGGCCCTCTTGAGCCGAAACAAGAAGAAGTCCCACAATTCATGTGTCGTTATCTAACTCACAAAGGGTGTCAGCGTCAGATCTGCCCCATACCCTCCCCCTTTGCGTCCTCTCATGTCCTTCTTACGCCCCGCCAGGAGCACTGTTCGCTGTTGCCTTGCCATCTGTGTACCCCTTATTATACGAGCCCCTTCATGTCTCAGCTCCAGTACTTGCCATCTCGTAATACACCCGTCACGTTTTAACTCAACGCCAACCCCCGTTCGACATCGACGTCACCCGCACAAATCTCGAGAATACGGATCGCTGCGTGCACCCCGTGAGATATCCGAGTCCATGATCGAAGTAGGGACGGTACGGCGCTTACGACCCAATTCGCCGACTCGCCATAGTTAGCAACATGGGGTTTCCGCCCCAGGTTTATCGTCGACCGCCATTACGCGGCCAGCGGGTTCACCCCAGGCAGAGATCTTCAACGGTTCTAACGGCTCTGCCACCCCATCGCCGTATGTTTCTGTTTGATTCCTCTCGTGAGAATGAGGACCAAGCACGGCTTTATTCACAGGCAAATCATCGTTAAAGGGGATACGTGGGACGTGGTCAAGAAGACCACCCACAACTCTCGTCTTCCCGTATTCCGAATCCCCCCGGAAGTGCTTGAAACCATCTTCCTTCGGCTTTTGGAAAGCACGAGGGCCACCAGTCCTCGTGGTACTGTGGAACCCTGGTCATTCGCTTTCCTGTTTGTATGCCGCCACTGGTACGAGGTCGCCGTTGATGCTCAGCACCTCTGGTGCTATTGGGACAGCAAGCCCGAACGTTGGTCGGCCTTCCTCGACCGTTCCAAATGGGCCCCTCTCCGCCTCCGCTTCTTCTCCAACGTCACACAAGTATGGGACAACAAGACCGCTGAAGCGGCCGGGAAAATGTTCCAGAGTCTCGAGGTCCGGAGTCGCTTCACCGACATAGATTCCCATGGAGCGAGGTGCTTCGTGGGTATGTACCTTGGGTTGTCCAAGAGTTGGTCTCGCCCGGAGCATCCCTCCCTCCTGAAGTCTCCCTGCTTGAGGCCAGCTGACGATCACCTCGCCACTCGCTACGACTCGCAGACTCCCCTCACCATTCCAAGCCACTACTGGCTGAAACTATTCCCTGAGCTTGATGAACTTGAGCTCCGCGATTACAGATGCGATTGGGACGCTCCGATCTTTTTCACGTCCTCTCTCAGGCGTCTCGCCATCGTGTGCAGAGACCCTTTCTACAACCCCAAAATGTCGCAGATTGAATCCATGATCTACCGTAACCGTGCCATGGGCCACCTTGAACTCAGCGCACCCGCAGATTGCCAACCATCCCAAACGCTTGGCCTTCCGTTCCTCCGTACGCTTGGAGTGTCTGGGCTACTCCCCGACGCAATTAAGCTCTTGCGGTATCTCGATTCTCCCATGACACTCGAGCGCCTCGTCCTCGTCCTGATAACCGACCTGTTTGGGGAGCTCGATTTTGGAGGGCCGTTACTCCGTACGTTCCACGCCCGGAGGACTGCTATCCGCCGGGTGGACACCGAGCTGAAGGACTCCTCCATCGTCCTCAGGAGTTTCAATTCTTTGGGCAGCACCGCCGACTCATTCTCTGTCGTCGAGATCGTTCAAGGGCACCGTCCACAGCCGGCAGGTACAAGGCTTTGGTAGAAGTTCAACATTTACGCCGCATGTAGTGCGGCCCTTCCACTGGAAAATGTCGAGAAACTTTCCATTCGGGGCAAAGGGCAATTCAAAGCTGTGGTCGTGGGATGTCGCGAGATTCTTCGAGGTCCTATCCCCTACCTTGGGAGAGGTCGAGGCTTTCGGCAACTGGCATGTATCCACTGGCACCGTGGAGGCGCTCACGGTACTTCCCACCTGGGACCTCGCGGTTTTGGTATTAGCCCCCCCCCAAAGTCCCAGCTACCCAACCTGAAGCACCTCAGACTGGCTGGCGTGGATCTAGAGGGGCATACGGAAGACACCCCAGTTCCTTTCCACAGTTTTCTAACGCAGTGCATAGAGAGCCGCCAAGCTACGGGGCCAAGATTTGGCACTGGAAGGTTGAAGGGGTTGGAGATTTCCATTTGCAAGCCGTGCGACTTGAGCGGTAGGTGTACGTTCGCCGTCCCCTCTACATGACGAAAGGTGCTCATTTACACCAATTTTTAGCGTCAGTCATGACCGACCTCCAGGCCATTCGAGGGCTCGTCGACGAATTATGTATCTGGGACTCTGCCGCTTGCCAATTTGGTATCGACCTGTAGATTTGACGTGTCACGAATCCACCATACCTCATAGTACGGTAAGTTGCTTCCTGGCCTTCTGGGCTGCTACGAATGCCCATTCCCCTACCCTCCGTGATATCCACCGCGGCACTTCGAGAAGTCTGAGTTCCCATCCGAGTTTTGCGATCGTCAGGTCGGCCGTGTGCGGTGTAAGATTTTTCCCCCTCGACTTTGTAAAGCAGAGACCACGAACATCAATACAACGTACCCTACTGGCGCCTGAGTTTATACAAAGACACCCCGTCACCCACGATTCTGAACGAGGAATGTTACATATTGACACAAAGGTGGGTTATACATATTTGTGTTTGTTTATTTAAAAATCCAGCTCAAATCTATCTTTTCCGTCAACCTCGATACCACCGGGGATGTGGAGGCAAAGGAGTTATCGTTGTGCGACGTTGTTTGAAGCCCTTCTTCGAAACCGATGCAGTCGTTTAGAACTTGTGCTTCGCCATGGTCCTCGACAGGTTGTACGCGGTGGATATAAGCGTGACGTGGCTATCACCGAAGCAGGGTCAAAACCGACACCCACTAGAGGAGGGGATGGACTCACGTGAAGCCCTGGACGGCGTTGCCCAATCCCTCACCCGATGTTGAAATCTCTTCCGTGCACAAGCCGACGTGATTCGAGTATTGTAAGAAGTCCTCGAACATTGTCACAGCCTTCGCCAGCATCGATTTGTCGTACTCTCCAGCTCGGGTTAATGCTTCGATAGCCCTGTGAATCGAGTGTCGGGCGATGAGGGAGGTAGAATTCGGTGGGGGAAACGCAAGTGCGCCACGCACCACAGGGTACACAAGCAAAACGTGCCCTCCTCACCTCCAACACCGTCATCAGCCTTGGTGACGTCGTATCGGTAAACGAGATTCTAGAGTAGGTACGCTGTTAGTTGTTGAAGTTGAACCAAGCACCGGAAACAGCTCACGTTCGACGTCAAACCACCTCTCTCGGGACTCCTCAGCACTGCCTTGAGAGTGGTCAAAAACCTTGGATCGGACGGATTCATGAAGAACACGAGCGGCATAATCATGACGCTCGAGTCCAACACGTGCGTTTCCTCGTACGACTGCCCAAAGATCTGCAGGTCCTTGTTCCATGCATTGTGCATAATTTGTTCATATAGTTCATCCCTCGCCGTGATCCACTCGGTCCTATGGGGACAGGGAAGGGAACGCTTGTCAGCGAGTCGTAGGCCTAGGTTGTGAAGCGTATGAACAAATGAGGGGTGAGTGGGATTGTAGATGACGTGAGCGACGGACCTCGATCAAGGGCGACCCTGAGAACGATTAGTAGCGGGGGTAATCGTGAGTTTCCACCGACATCTCCGGGCACACTCGGAATAAACGAACCATAGCATGATCTAAGAGGCAGGTGGGTTTAGTTCAGGGACTGGTTTAACATTTACCGCTTACCTTGGAGTACTGCCGGCCCAAGTAAAAACGCCGACCGGTGAGACGATTAGCCACCAACGATTGAAGAGAAGGTACAGCGAATACTGACAGTGAAGTGTCTGTGCTTGTTCCGAACCTCCCTAAAACACCCGCAGCGCAATCAGCACAAGTTCCGCCCGTTTGGGTTTTGACGCTGAGGGGTCACTCACCAAATGGATCTGTGAACGTGCACAGATATCAGTAACCAGACACCAATATCCCGTGGAGGACTTGCAAGTCTGGTTCGTTACGAATCTTGACGACATCTAAAGAGCGTTCGTATGAAAAACAATCAGCAGCCACCGTGGCGCAGGCTTACAATCCACCCTGGACAAAAAGTCACGCTCATGAAGGGGGAACAAGTTTACAACATCACTTACAGCTCTCGCACTGCCACCCTATGGAGATCATCAGGAACAGCGGTGAGCGCTCTGCATTCTACCGGAACACGGGGCCGTGTTTCCTCACCACGTATCATATGACTGACAAAGGGGCGATAAGCGACACAGATCGGGACGGCACAAGGGCGTGGACAAACGTACTAAGGGCCGTCCAAACTTCTGGCTCAGGTATATACAATCCATCCTGAGGACAGGGAGAAGATCAGCAAACTTAAAACTGATCAAAACGTCAGCGGGTGCGGCAGAAAAGGTGCCAGCTGGACTCACTCACCGGCAGGGGTGCCAAAAATGATGCTCACAGTTCACCATATATGTCCTGGGGTGACCAACGGAAAGACCGTCAGTCGATGTCCGGGTGGTTCGGGGGCAGGCAACAAAGGCTGGTTACCAGTTGGATGTGATCAATTGCACCATTACCAATCCTGCGGGCACCCCGGTTAGCATCGGCGTACCCGTTGAAGCCGGCGGAAACACCAGCCAAGAAGTTCTTATGGTTCATGTACAAGCACGTGCATCGCGACGTAGAAAGGATAATATAGGGAGTAACTAACCTGACTGGCTTCGAACCCTTGTGACCGTCTAGGTGGAGCAATTCTTCCTCCGGGAAGGTCTTTTCACCTGGAATTCTGGGTCGGTTTTCAAATCAAAAGGGCTCGTAGAGCAACTAACCGTGGATGGTGTACATGATCTGAAGCGAACCATCAGGATTCTTATGCTTGAGGCGTTCAAAGATAAAGTCCATATAGGCTATGACCACTTTAGTTAAAGGCACAGGAAACGAGGGGAAGGCGAGTACCGTTAGCCTCGTAGGTGTAACCCAACCGGATAAGGGCATAAAGGGTGAATGAAGAATCCCGGATCCAAGATGCTCGGTAGTCCCAGTTCCTCCCGCCGCCTATAAATTCTGGGAGGGAGAATGTGGGACTGGCCACCACAGCGCCAGTAGGTTCGTAAATGAGCAGTTTTAGAGCCAGAGCGCTCCTATTAACGGCTTCCTTCCACGATCCGGTGTAGGTGGACCTGCGGATCCAGTTCACCCAGTATTGGTTCGTGGTCTGGATGAAGAATTGTATCACAAAAACGGTGCCTGCGTGGGGCTGCACTCACGGTGAAAAGTTCGGAAAGCAGTTCGGCGGTGAGCAAAGGATCATCAGCAGCCCTCAATTTGGAGGCGCCAGACAAGAGACTCTTGTAATCAATCCCCAACTCCTCGGCAATTTTAGGACTGGGTATCACTTTCTGGAGAGCCTCGTCCCTCTCTGGGTCGGGGGTCTGGGAGTCGAGATCTCGTTTGACTCGGGAAGGGGAGAGGGATCCAAGGACGAAAGTGACAACCTGGCCTTCGACGAGGTTGAGGTCAACGGATGCGGAAAGGCCCAGATGACCATTTTCGGTCAAGTCCAAGAGTTGTATGTCGACCTCAGGAACGGGAACGCCGTCGACTACGCTCTCGGAGATGTATCTGAAGTCGAGGGAGAGGTTCTCAGAGACAAAGAGAGCCTTCTTGTGGGGTGAGGCGCTATCGAGATGGCCTGGGACGGAACGGTCTGTGAGGATGTGGGCGTCGTGTTTGTCACGAGTGTAGTTGAATGCGGGTGCAACTTCAACTCTGAGGGGGAAGACACCCCGGATTACCTGAATAGGAAAAATCGTGATCGGGAAGGGGGATCGGCGGGATGTGCGGGGAAGCGCTGACCTCAACCCTGCGAATTAGCCAGTGCAAGAGAGGACGGCCGGAGCTGCTGGAAGTTTGGCGTGGGAGGAAATCAGCAACTTGTACCACACCGTCCTCGTTGAGGAATTTGGTTTGAAGGATCTAAACGGAGATTAGATTCGATGGGGTCGCGAGAGGGGAAATGGGCGCGTACGTTCGAGGACGGGAGGTAACTTTGCTTGGTGGAAAAGTTTACGGACGGAGTGATAGAGAAGTGGCCACCCTTATCCTTGTCGAGAATGCGAGCGAAAATGGAAGGGGAGTCGAAATCCGGAACGCAATAGGAGTCGACTGGACAAACGGGTGAATGAGAGCTATTCGGGAACCGGAAGCGGACGTACCGGAACCGTCTAAGCTGACCTGAAAGCGGAGGGTTAAGGACCCGGGGGCGGTAGAGAGGACGGAGGGCGATTGTTACTCACCAGTGCGGCTGTTCTCAGGTTTCCGATGCTGTGGGTCGGGGATGTCGGTGGAGACGGAGATGAAAGGGAAGAGTGTGGGACACTTACAGACCGTGGTCAGCGATTGCGGTGTAACCTCGTTCTTCGTGAAGGTTAACGTTCTTGTCTTGCATCCTGGACGCTGTTTCGAGAGATGCAGGTCCGGCGGATTGGTCATCGATTCGCCCATGGGCGCCGGTCTGCCGGGCACAGCCAGGAGAGCGAACCCCTCAAGTCTACATAATGGGATAAGCAATCTTTGTTACTTATCTCTATTGTACCCCGGTTGATGGTTCACGCCCTCGCACGCTGTTGATCTGAAACCGCCCACCGGGCTGAAGCCCAGAATGACCGACAGGGTCGTGAGCTGTGCTGCATAAAATGCATAAATGCCACACCCCGTCTCCTCCATCTTCTCCCAACCCCACCCGTCCCCTCAACGATGATCCCGGGGCTTTTCATCCTTTCCGCCATCGCTTTCTCCACCGTCGCCGCCGATGCGAACTCCGACCTGACCGCGAGGCTCTTGGAAGCCCCAACCGACCTTGCGAGGCTTAATCTCCTCCCCGACGAGGCGTTCAAGTTCGACTTTGTGCACACTCCTGCCGGAAAGACCGTCGGTTCAGGTGGTTTCAGCTCCTCCGCCAATGCCATCACCATGCCTGCCACCATCGGGAACGATGTCTCGATCAGTACGGAAAGCATTCGCGCGCCCTGTCCCTGCCAAGCTGATCCCACGTTTCACAGCCGTCGGTTACCTCGGACCGTGCGGCATGAACACCCCCCACACCCACCCGAGGTCTGCAGAATTCAACTACGTCACCAATGGCTCCCTCATCACGGGCATGATACCGGAGAACGGTGCAAAGTTCGTCTTCAACGAGGTCGGCACCAACCAGGCCACCCTCTTCCCTCAGGGTGCCATCCACTTCGAGTTCAACGACCACTGCGAACCTGTGACCTTCGTTGCATTCTTCAGCGACTCATTCCCGGGTGTCAGGTAAGACATTTCCCCTATTTCCCTTCTTGACACCTCTCACCCCTCTCTTTAGCCAAGTGTCAGTGTGATCTGCCATGCCCCGTTCTGCTCATTTGGCTAACCCTTTTTTTCATACCCGATTTAGCGCTCAACGATGTGCGTCTCACTTCTTCTCCCCTATCCCCCCAAGTTGCTTACACGTTCCGCTCTTTGACAGTCTTCGGTTTGCCCGCTGATGTCGTCGCTGCTTCTCTGGGGATCGACCCTTCCGAGGTTGAGAAGATCTCCAAATCGGTGGGTACCCCTTTATGCCACATTCCCGATCATCATCTGACCCTTCGATTTACAGATCCCGGACGACATCGCCTACGCCCTTGAGGAATGTACCAAACGTTGTGGTATCAACCGTACAAATCAGCCCAAAGGGCAGCTCCAGAAGGACACCCCAGGCGGGCACTCTAACTCTTCAAATTCCAACTCCAACTCCCCCCCGCCAACCAATAGCACCTTCAGCAACAACACCACCGTCAACAAAGGTGATATAAAGGGCAATCTCGACTCGGGCGAAAACGGTCAGAACAAGGGTCTCATCATTGGACTCATCGCTGCCGTTGGTGTGATGGGTCTCGGATACATCGTTCTTGCCGCACTCGCCCTCTTCCGTCGCCGCAGGGATAGAAAGGGATCTGCTCGTGGCTATGTCAAGACCGGAGAGAACTTTGCTCCAGGCGGCGTGTATGACACTGAGAAGTATGAATCCCCAACCGAACGCTTGAGGACGCCCTACGATCCTCCCTCTGGATCTCACTGAACGCCCCCTCCTCCCCCTGGGTGGCGAAGGTCGTGTCCTGGTGGTGTATCATCAAAAAGGTGTTTGTTTGTTCGGCTGATGGGATTGTGTTGTTACCTGGATACTTGTCATATAATATAACCTACCTTTGTTCGCTCTTGTTTATTCTCAATGGAAGGGACTGATGGCCCCCGCTCCAGTTCGTTGACATAGGTCAACCAACTTCCAGCGTATTAATTCTTTCCACTGGTTGGCCGGGATTCTCTTGGCTTGAGCAAACCCCATCATATCACTGAGCCGAAAAGTTCTAATTGGCGTCTGGTGCAGGCACGTGGCTACTCTGCTTCTGGTATAGGCGGTCCTCCAGACTCCCTCTCTTTATCCTTCCTTGTGGCCTGCACAACGTCGTCGACCCGTAGCAACATCCTCGCGGCCTGAACAAAACGGGATGTTAGCCCTAGGCTCGACCGGGTGTTCGAGTTGTCCACCAACCTCGATCGCTGTTTTCAATATCTGGATCTTAACGCTGGCGGATTCATAGAGGCCATAGGATTTCATGTCGGCCACTTTGCCTGTGTCTCCATCAATACCCCACGAGTGTTCGCCGTTGGCGTGCTTGGCCTAGAGTTGATTTTCATCAGAGGCGTGCCAAGGATAGCTTTTTGAGGGTAAGAAATCGTACCCTCAACTCGGTCAATACCCTGATGGCATTC
>Ga0307516_10003110_pt1 | contig 21593 bp, 28 predicted proteins | sample 19_EM_MG_FD_203310 | JGI IMG/M metagenome (GOLD analysis project Ga0307516, IMG submission 203310) | Populus trichocarpa ectomycorrhiza microbial communities from riparian zone in the Pacific Northwest, United States - 19_EM | ecosystem: Host-associated > Plants > Roots > Unclassified | place... | reverse complement strand
AACTTGACAGAACAGGCTTCTCAGCTAACGAAACTGTAGGCCTGCTCTTCAAGATTGTTTTGACGCTGTTTTGGAGGAGATCGATGGTGGCAGAAAGAAGTTCTTTTGCGAAAAGTTGGGGGGGGGGGGTCAAGAGGAGAATAGATTGCGTGGAGAAGAATCTCCAGACTAGCTACCGCGCCCTTCCTTTATACTTTTCCTTCCCTCTGTGGAATCACAGCTTGCCCACAAGACTGACACAGTTCCTCCATAGCTCCTCATGACTCACTCGCCGCGCCCATGGAAAACACATGATCGCACTCTGCCGCCGCGCGTCCAACACTCTACTCGTGGCAACAGCAGAAAGGACGCGCAAGCAGTAACGGTAAGGGAAAGGGAAGAATGACGTACAACGTAATCAAGGAGAAACAATACTCGGAATGATCCTAGGAGAAGGACGTGCAAGCTCAATCAGTGGGAGTCAACAAAGTAGCTGACAGGAGAAAAGACATGTAAGCAAGATAACGGAGACAAAGGAGAAGGGCCTGGACCGGCCAGTGGTCAGGTTGAGACTTCGAGGGATGTTGCTACCGGAGCGATATCGCAGGGATCGGGGCGAGGGCTTAAGAGCGGAGGAAGATTGCGGCTGCAGCAGTGGAAACGAGGCCGAGTCACAGGGCAACAAGGGTAAGAGCGGCACCGGCACCGGCCCCAAGGAGCCTGTCGTGCCAGGTTCGTGACAGCCTATAGACTTATCGGCCACGCAGAGGACTGCCGACAAAAATCGTAGCAGACAAGAACGCATGGCCCAGGCCGAACGTCTGTATTGCCGAACTGTTGGTCACTTCCTCCGCGAATGCCCCGAATGCACTGCCTCTCGGAACCGCTGTCTGGCTCTGGCAGCCACTGTCAATACGACTGCCGAACCTGACGCTGCCATTCCGAACGAGCAGTCGGAAAACTAGCTGTCCCATGCCATCCGGTTGGCATTGGTATGGGATGTTCCCCATTGGTTTCGTCGTTTCCCCATTTGCAATTGCCTGTTGTAGTTGGTCCATGGGTGGAAGAATGTGAATTAGAAGGAGAGCATCTTTTTGTTGCAGCTACTCTCCATAATGGTGACCATTCTATCCAAACTCCTGCAATGCTTGACACAGGCGCAACGGGCTTTGCATTTATCGACGAAAACTTTGTACGCCAACACAAATTTCCCCGCTATAGACTAAACCCTCCCCGAGATCTCGAAGTAATCGATAGACGACCCATCGAATCCGGCCAAATCACACATCTCACCAAGATTTCCTATCAAATACAGGATCACACCGAAATGTTACCCGCTTTCATCACCAAGTTAGGACACTTCTTGCTGGTTCTCGGGATTCCTTGGCTCCGAAGACATGCCATCATTACCGATTTTGTCAGCACTACGGTCCGATTTCAGTACCCTGACCACCGAAATCCACTGGCGGCACCTCGAGTGGCATTACTGACAATAGGCGTGGTGCCGAAGACGACAAACATGGCAACGGAAACGCCGAAAGTAACTACAACGCCACGCCCGGGCGTGGCACCGAAGCCACCCAACGTGGCATCGAACCTGAAATCTAAGTCTCCTGCGATTTGGGTAATCTCTTCGGCTTCCTTGAAGAAACTAATCCAACGAAAGGAATTGGTTCAAATCTTTGCTATCAGCTTGTACGACATCAACAAAGCTCTTGAAACGCCTACACCGAACCCGCAAGATACTGAGCAGGCAGTGCCTCCAGACTATGAGCAGTTGAAATCCCTAATCCCTCCCGAATATCACTCGTTCCTTCTCCTGTTCTGCGAATCCATTGCAAATATGTTACCTCCGCACCGCCCCTACAACCACCACATTCCCTTGGAAGAGGGATTCGAACCGCCCTTTGGATTGCTATATTCCCTTGCCCGTCACGAGTTGGAAGCCTGCAAGAAATGGATCGAGGAAAATTTGAATAAGGGATTTGTCTGGGCTTCTTCATCCCCGGCCGGAGCCCCAATCCTGTTTGTCAAGAAGGGTGATGGATCGTTGCGATTGGTGGTGGATTACCGAGGCATTAACAAAGGAACCATCAAAAATCGTTACCCACTTCCGCTGATTCGGGAAACACTGATGTGAATATCGAAGCCTTGGTTTTTCACGAAATTGGATGTTCGTGGAGCGTACAATCTCATTTGAATGGCAGAAGGAGAAGAATGGAAAACCACCATCCGAACCCATTACAGCCTATTCGAATCATTGGTAATGCCGTGTTACCTGACCAAGGCGCCAGCAGATTTCCAACGATTCATCAACGAAACCTTGGCTGCTTTCCTCGATCACTTTACGTCAGCCTACCTCGATGATATATTGATTTATTTGTATACGATGGAAGAACATACTCGGCATTTCCACTGAGTATTGGCACGACTGACCGATGCCAGCCTCCAGCTCAAACCGGAAAAATGCGAATTCCACAAAACGGAAGTTAAATAACTGGGACTAATCATTGGTGCGGATGGCATCAAGATGGATCCGTCCAGGCTTGAAACAGTGAAGGTATGGCCCCCTCCCAAAAATCTACGAGATGTGCGAGCATTGTTGGGATTCGCAAATTCTACCGCCGATTCATCAAAGGATACTCAAAGGTAGTTGAGCCACTCACACGGCTGACAAGAAAAGGCCTGCCATTCAAGTGGGAGACAAAGCAACAGGAATCGTTTGACAGACTGAAAACCTCCTTTACAACGGCACCCATTCTGCGTCTGTTAGATCACGACCGCAACATTGTGGTGGAAACCGACGCCTCTGAGGTTACACCTGAAATATGTCGAGTGCGTAGCTAAGCTAGAGAGGAGTACGTAAGGATGACCGAACGCACTCAGAAAGTATGGGCGGGAGTTAAGGAACCGGAGTTAGCTTGCAGCCGAGAAGATCGGTCGTAAAAAGAATAACTCCGAGATGAGGGGTCAAAGTGCAAACGAGGAAAGAAGGGTCTTGGCAGACGCTGGTTGGGCTCCTTATGGAGGGGTCTTGTACGAGAGATCCCAGTCCTTATAGAGGAACCACGTACAAAGAGGTCTGGGCCCTACAGGGGAGGACACGTATGAGTCTGGAGCAAGAGAGTTCCCCGCTCAGCTGCATGAAAGAGCTCATCTCCCTTATCTACACCCGGCCAGGATCAATGAGTCGCCCACGGGGTCTATGCACCTCGGGGGAATCCAAATCCAAGTCACCACCTCTCACGCCAGCGTCACTCAGGTATAAGACTGAGGTTTTTCGTTCTGACAGAAGAAAAATCAGAACGAACATCACCAACACTACCCCCAAAACCACACACAAGATCTAAGATTATTCCGTTGTAAATTATCGAAAGTAGAATGATTACCTTTGATTCTACCCGCACTCCGGTTACGATTCAACCCCAGTGTCACACTATAATCTTCGATCCAAAATCACTGTACGAATCGAACACAACGAACGCCCTACTTCGACGACACCTATTTCGAAAACCACCTCTATCTACTCGAACTATCTACCCTCTTGCAACCTAAGTCTCAATACTCCTTCGACTACACGTTCCAATCAATCAATAGCGAGTTAGCCAACTACGAACTGTGGGACACATTCAGCGACGGTCCTATCCCTACTCCCTGCCAAGAAGGTGACCACGAGCCCTGGAACTGGTATACACAATACTGGCTCAACTGCGCCTACAACCATGAGAACACCGAGTTCACTGAAGATGAGCTCCAGGATCTCTGTGACTATTACTTTACCGACGACGAAACCATCTACACAGGACATTTTCTTGACCTATATTAAAGGAATGTCTACCTTGTCCGACTATAACATGCTCCAGTTGGAGGCGCCCCGGGGGCTGCTCCAGATCACCAACGACGAAGAACCTCAGTAGGAAACCCATGGAGATCGGCAACCTGGTCGGGTGGATGCGGACGGTGGCCAACCACCAGTAGCAGGCCGAGCAAGACCTACGCCAGCTAATGGAAGTCTGCGGTAATACGTTCGACCATACGGACCGGCGCATCAGTCAGATTGAAGCAGCTTACAATTGACTGGCACAAGGAGCCCAATATGTTTACGAGCAGATGGAAGCCAAAGAACAGATCTCAGGAGACTGGGTAAGAAACGAACCTATGGTATCTGCTAACGCATACCAGACATTCACGAGACAGGTCTGGGAAGCCATTATCGAACACTCCAAGATGAGTGACCTACATCGGGTACAAGAGGCGACACAAATAGCCTGAATGCACAACGCGGTGGCTTTCCTGTCAGAAGCAAACCTGGCCAGAAACGTCCACCTGATGGAGTTCCAGGGTAACGTGGAGAAATGGGCTGCTGGCCACCAACAGAAGGTAGAAATGCTCGAGCGGCAACGAAACAAGGACCGAGATCGAATGGACAGCTTGGAGCAACGGCTGGCCCGAGCACAGGACGAATTATTGCGGGTAGCAACTACAGTCCCCTTGCCCGCGACACCGGCCGGACGGACCCGGCCCACTCAAAGCCCAGGGGCACCGCCAACCCGACTGGTGCTGGGGAGCCCCTGGCTAGGAGTAACCCAACAACGAGGACAAAGGCCCCCGGCAGTCCTGGCTACAGACCCGCCACAAATACCCCAAGGCACAGGAGGGGCAGGAAGGGGTCGACCCCGACCAAGACCTCCGCAAAGGGGAACATCGCCCTCGCCTTCACCCCCTCCTAGCGAGGACGACAACGACCTATACGAACAGAACCTTCCGACAGAAAGGCCCTCACCAGGGACCAGGGAACCTACCTAGGGCCAGCTGGCAACCATGCTTACGCAGGGAGAGATAGCCCAGGTAGTAGGAGCCGGAATCGTGGCGGCACAAGCCGTAGGACAGCCGGCGAGAAAAGACCGGTGTAAGAGGAGGATTCCGGGCGTAGTGGACGCCACGCCTAGAGTGGCTAGCATGGCCGCTAGCATGGCTTCTAGAGTTTGTGGGACTTAGCAGATGGCTGCCCTAAGGGCTTCTGTAGATAGACAGTCACACACTAGTGCTAGCACACCGACACTTGTATAAGTGTCCCGTGCTCCCCTCTTTAGAATGGACATGTTTCTCACTACCCTCAACTGGTAGCAACACTTTATTTTCTCTGCCCCACATGACCAGCGGTGAGCATTCTTTATTTCCCTGCCCCACACGACCAGCGACCAGCAGAAGGAGGGCACAGAAACATCAAGATCCCGAGAGGACAACGAGAAAATCGGGAAAACAAGGAAACCAAACGACGAGACACGGGACGGCCCAGTGAACCGACTCTCGCATGAAAAGTAGCTGTGCGAGGGCGCGGCGAGCGGTAAGCGTGGGGGCCGGCGTTTCGGGGCCCATACCTTACGTCTCACCAAGCTGTTTCCAGTTACATAGAGTGCACTAACCTTCAAGAAAAAGATACTCACACGCCGTATTCACACGCCGTGCACACACGCTGTACACACACGCCGTCCAGCAGTCTCAACTACCCATTCACCGGGCTGAGATACTGGCTATACAACCCGTTCATCGGGTGGATTCGAGAAGAATTTGAGCGAATTGAGCAGATTCGGGAAGAAATCGAATGCCGTATTCACACGCCGTACACACACGCCGTACACACACGCCATCCAGCAGTCACGACTACCCGTTCACCGGGCTGAGCTACTGCCTACTATAACAAAAAGCGGGGTATTATCGGCCCGATATCGCCTTGGCATAGCTACCGTTATTTGCATACTGCGTAACGAAATCACACTTCCAATTTATGACGGTTATGTTGTAAATTTTTTGAATATATCACTGCGTAATGGCGTTGGGATACGTAGTGAAATGAAAACTTGAATCACAATACTTCCATTGCAGTACAGTAGCGTAGCAGCTGTTGAATAAGTATGTAATTGAAAGAATGCCGTATCTCTGTTAGACAGGTATGGTAGTCATACAATTGCCGCCCTATGCTAGTGCCAGTATTTTCGCAATTACCGTTGATAACGAATAGCGGAATCTAAATACTGCTGGAGGGGTACTGTCGTGCAATCGGATTTCAAAGTCTCCATATTCAGACTACAACAGTAGTGAGACTCTATCATTATTGCAGCTTTTGAATTGCGTCTTCTGAAGAGAGCCGCTGTCAAAAGACTCGAGTAAGAAAAGAGAAAAGCTGGCAATAGTACAGGAATGATGTGGTCATTTAATTCGCTAATGCAGTATCACTCTTGGATCTATATGATAGTTATGGTAGATTTCATTATAATTCGCATGTGATACTATTTGGAATTCTCTCCAGTACTAGATATAAAGCCGTATGCTACATAGAAATCCCTAGGATTTCCAGGTCCTCCGCTTTCGCAATCGAGTAACTTGAGATTTCATTGTTGTACAAGTCCCAGTCCTTCTCATCCTCTTCAGCTCTCGCACCCAGTTCCCAACTTTATTCATATTGTACAAGATATCTACTTGGAACATTTCAGATAGTACCTAAGCCTGATACCTCTCACATCATCAGTAGAGCAAACGCATGTTTGAGACTGGGACGTATGGAATTACTGGAATAGTAGTAGAATCAGCGGCTGCAAATTCACAGAGCTGCATGCTAGAGATGCCAATAATTGAACTGTGATGATAGCCTGGGGTTTGTAGGTAAAGTTATTAGTAAACAATGAATAAGAACGAGTAGAGAATGAATTATACATACTTACATATTACAATCAGGAAAGTGGACAGTGAGAGTGAACTAGCATGTGCAAGCAATTAGAGATGGAAGGCTGGGGATGGGGTCAAACATTCACTTACTCAGAATAGAAGTTGATTGAGATCAACGGTGAACTATTAGTGGGTAACAGCAGAGTTAGTAAAGAGAATTAAGGTACATTGAAAAGGGCATCATACTTTGCACATATATCGACATCTATTTAACAACCTCGGATGTACTGATATGTTGAAATGTTAGCTCAATGTCAGTAACGGTATGGTGGTATTACTACCTGGCAATCCACTAGACCAATCCGCTACACTAGATCATCATGTACCGAATCCTGTTCGATATGTTAGCTGATCACTCTGGTGAGAAGAGGAAAAGAATTACCGAGATATTGGGATCGTTGACTTGATTATCACCAGCCTATATACTTGTTATGAGTGTATGACAAGGAAATAGAAAAGTACCACAAACCGGGATACCCAGGAAGGAAACTTCTACTTTACCATGAAAGCAGACAGTTCTATGCCAAATGAATGGCTCAAGATGGCTGATCACCCCGATTATAGTCTGACCATCCTTGATATGTTGCAATATCTCAGTAAGGTCTTCACCTTTGCGGATATAGCCAATTTCTCCTCGATCGCTCAGCAACTTGATAGCATCCTCTTGAGTGGCATTCTGAGTTCCTTGAAAGGAGAGCGTGACTTTCATCAGAGTAACATGTAGATGAAGGTGAGGTGTAACACGAGGATTGAGCGAATGATCGTCACCGACATCTGTATATCTATAAATCATTAATTATACGGAGAAGTGTGAGGAAGCGTACGAATGAAGTCAGTAACCATCGGATTGGTTTTATATCAGCTTGATATATGAGTAAAAGGTTGGGGTTGTTAACAGCATGCAGCAAGGCGGACAGGACAAGGCAAGTTGTTGCGTGAGGAAGGAAAAGGGAAAGAGAAAGAAGTGGGCGACGGCTCCTTTTAAGGAAATCCGTCACCCGCACGGCGTCACTCCACATTACATCCTCCCACAATCCAGTCAGCGTCAGGGGTCGAGGCCTAGCTGGCACGCACTGTGATAGGAAGAGTCGATTGAAGTTATAAAATTTGTAAACGTGGAGGGAGAGGGTTGTTCGGTGTGTGGGAGTTGTGTTGTATAGGATGCGAATGAGTTTTTAGCTTCCAGTGCACTCTCACGACAACATACCACCAATACCTCGATCCCGAAAATACGGCAAAATGTCGGGATTTCTCTCCACACCAACCGACAAATCCAGCATTCACCGAACTGCTGGATCTCGACGACACATAGATGCTTATAACGTAAGCGGAGGAGAAAAGAGGAAGCACAAGAAGATACAGCAACTACCAGAATCTTCGAGCAAAACGACAAAGTCTGTTCACCCCAACCCTCACCTCATAATGTCATCATCTACACCAGTACCCAATTCAAGTACTTCCAGGAGAAATACTCAGGGATTGTTGCAGCAAGAGGAGGAGGAACAGGACGAGTTGCTGACTCTGATTACACCATCGCGCCATGGGAAACACCATCGCCATGAGGAGGACTCGGACGAGGAGATACAACACCGTGTACGTTATACCCGAAACGACAAGTCCTCGGATGAAGTCCCTACTGGCAATCCAACTGCCAGTCATGGAGTCAGGAACCATGGTGCCGATATCCCGCCGAGACATCCTTCTTCAAGGGTGACTTCCACAGGAGATGAGCAGCAAGTATTGATCTGTGTAAGAAGTTCCTCAACAAGTACATTATACGCAGAATATCTGACACAATATGAGAACAGATTCCACTCAACGTCGATATTGAAGAAGTTCAGCAAGCAGTCGATCGTATATTCGTGGATGGCGATGAAATAGTCCGATGTAGACGCAGATACGACATGGATCGATTCCATTCGCTCTTCAAGAGTGGCCAGGGAAATGCTATCTACAACCGCTTCATCTCACAATGCCGTATGATGTTCATTCGTTACCTTGATATTGACGAAAAGCATTATGAATCTCTCATCGACAATGCTGTTGGTACTCTGGTTGATCGTAGCTCTGATGCGTACGACATCATGTCACGCAAGATCAGCGAGCGGAAAAAGAACTGGTTCTTCAAGTTCGTCAAGGCCTCTGGCAATATACAGCAGGAACTAGAGAAAGCTGGAACATGGACTGATCTCCCATTTGATCGACTGAAAGAGGCGTACAAGAGAAAGTTTGCTTATGAGTATCTCTACACAACGATGGCCGAAATCCATGCTGGTACTATCGATTGGAGAGAGACTCTGAGGAACGAGAACTGTTTCAAGCTCTACCGGACTGTATTCACCTATACAATGATGTATGTCAAATCTGTCAAAGTACTTTACTTGGGACTTTATGCTGATTAAGAATAAGGTACCTTCATCGTACAACTCACGATCCTAAGACCTATCCGAGGCAGAAAGCACTTGACAAAATCAAGCTCATTGCATCGGTGGCGGACTTTGAAGGAATGGTACGTCAGGAGGACTACATCATGGCACCTGCTAAAACACCACGCCGCCAGCGAAATCTTGCCAAGAAGCCGAAGAACATCTATGAGTATGATTCAGATTTTTCTGTCGTGGGCAGCGACTAAAAATCTAATTCTTGGGCTCATTTGTTTTGCTATCATTTGTTTCATTTGGGTATAGATTTAAATGGTTCATTTGAACAATTACATATGAAGATGACATATACCATTGATTTTGCAGCGTAGATTCTCGTTTGATGTTACACCCTAGTATAATGGGCTAACAGCTCAACGAGAATGTAATAGATATTTGGCGCAGAACGTTGACGGTCTCTCGAGTGACACTCTCCAAATGTCGACGGTCTCGCGAATGCCACCTCGCAACGTCGTCGGTCTCGCGAATGCCACCTCGCAACGTCGTCGGTCTCGCGAATGCCACCTCGCAACGTTGTCGGTCTCGCGAATACCACTCTCCAAACGTCGACGGTCTCGCGAATGCCACCTCGCAACGGCGACGGTCTCTCGAATGACACACTCGTCCGCGACAACAGCGCTGACAGCGCCGGACGTTGACAGCCTGACACCTACGCAGCTGTCCATTCCTGAAGACAAGGTCAAAGGATAGAGCACAGCGGCAGCACAAGAGGATTCCGCTCTTATAGACCTCCGGCGCACTGCGCAAAGGAGAGGGACGACAGAGAGAGAACCTGTAACGACACCCCTGAGACTATTCCGCTGTGAATTATCGAAAACCTGACTAAGATATCGATTCTACCGTGACTCCGGTGACGCGTCAGCACCCCAGTCTCACATTTGAAGACAGGATGAAACCATCGTTGAGTACAGCAAATGCGCGCGCCGGCTATGAAACCATCGTTGAGTACAGCAAATCCGCGTGCCGGCAATGAAACCATCGTTGAGTACAGCAAATGCGCGCGCCGGCTATGAAACCATCGTTGAGTACAGCAAATCCGCGTGCCGGCAATGAAACCATCGTTGAGTACAGCAAATCCGCGCGCCGGCTATGAAACCATCGTTGAGTACAGCAAATCCGCGCGCCGGCTATAAAAACCATCGTTGAGTACAGCAAATCCGCGTGCCGGCAATGAAACCATCGTTGAGTACAGCAAATCCGCACGCCGGCTATGAAACCATCGTTGAGTACACCAAATCCGCGCGCCGGCTATGAAACCATCGTTGAGTACAGCAAATCCGTCACCTGCCCACCGTTACATTGCCCTTTGCTGGTCTGTGGAGTAAGCCCAGGTTTTCAATCACTGGCGATCACTTGACCGCCTTGTCACAACAATGACCTTCCTTACTTTCACACTTCTATTGCTAATCCAATAGCAACTGCAACAACATCATCTCTTTGAATTACATCTGGTAGTACCAAACGTGTACCTATTATGCGCCGATACATTGAAATTCCACATGCTGCAGAAGCACGTCGTAAGTTCTCTATCTATCGAAATTCCCTAACATCTGGTTGCCAATTCTTCTTGTTTTCTGATTACTTTTAGTGCCGCAACGTATTATACAGAATCGCTATAGCACCCGACGGACGAACGCACCCTTCAACCGTCCTCAACGATTACGCCCTACAACTCAAAATCATCATTTCACAATCCCCCGTCAGCATCCGCCTCCAATTCCTGAGCCACTGGAAACCCAGCTACCAGATTTCATGTCCGATATTGTCAATTGGGAATCGGATAGCGATATAACAACCAGTGATGAAGAATCATCCACAAACTTGCAACAAGAATCATTTCTATACAGCAATCTTGATGGTGTTGATGTTCGGGATGAAGTTGAATCCGAAAATGAATACGACGATGAAGAAGCCTACAACCAGGATGTAACCGGGAGAGTGGATAATACAAAGGGTCCTACCGATCAAAGGTTCGTTGAGATTTTATTGATTTCGACCCCAAATTTGATAGCTTAAGGAGTAACAACATCGATAGCGATAGCAGCAATACTACCAGTAATTCAGCCAAAGATAAACCGGACGAAATGTATGAAGATGACAAGATGGAGGAAGATGACGAGATGGTCACTGGAGGTCATACTACAACGAATGACTATTTTGACTGTCCTCGGCCAAATGGCATTCCAGTGGATGACTTTCATCTTGCTGTTATGGTGCTAGCAACAGCCTGCAATCTCTCCCACACTCAGTACCAAGCCCTTCGCGAGTCGCTACAGTTGGCCACACTGGAATCAATTGCATCTCTCCCTGAGACCCTCTCAACTTTACGTGAACGAGTTAGACGGAATATGCCATTGTTGAAGCTTCGTGGGCATGATCTAGAAATGGACTTGACGAAGGTTCCTCCAAAGTCGAAAAATCCAAAGAAAGCGTACTGTTTCGAGATGCAACAGTATGCAGAACGGTGGCTTCACGACGATCGGATTTGCCAGTCAATGCATTTCGGATTAGGCATCATTGGTCAATCAAGACAGGAATTTTGGCATGGAGATGCCTGGCTTGGAAGTATCCGGACAACCTCCGGTGACTTTGCCTACATTGGTGACTTGCCGCTACTTCCCTCGGACTGTGTCTCATATTTCCCCACAGTTCGTGGTATTACTCGTATCACACCAACCTACCTCCGTATCCATGGTGTTGGAAGACTTGAAACTTCACATGGAGAACCTGCAGTCATTGCAAAAAGACTACTTTCACTGCCAGAATTGCACCGACTCTGGGATATTGATTGGGCACAGATGCAGCCACCTCTTGATACTGAGGTAGAGGAAGCGGCCCCATACTTTCATGCTGCTCTTCCAGAACTGGTACTGCTTGACAGTGACAGATTGGTCATTCCAGTATCTGAGCTTACGAAGCATGAATCGATTCGACTGTTGGATACCTCACCAGACGATACAGCACGTATCCTTTCAGGTCCTCCATCTCATTGTGTTAGGTACATTGTGTACCTTCATAATGGAATTCCTACCGTTCGGCACATACATCAACGCCATCGAATTCCGGCAGAACAAGAGCTTCTAGACTTCAGCAGAGAACAAGCGTTGAAGCAGTTTGTTATCGGAAAGGAACGTCGAGTGTCTATTCCGGTAACTTTATTCATTGATGGGTTCGGTCTATACCGAAACACCTACAAAAGCATACAAGGTGTTTATATTCAGCCTGCTTGTCTGGATGAACCCGGACGCTTTACCCTTCAAAATATGTGGGTGCTAATGATTGGTCCGTTTGGTACCGATACGACTCAAATCGCAAAATGTCTGGAAATGGAAGGTAGAGCTCTTGGTGAAGGAATTAAGCTCGCAAATGGCGATACACTCATCATGTTCCCTTTATGTATAACTGGAGATATGCCGCAGCAGAATCAGAATGCAGGGGTTATGTCCCATCTTAGTCGTCGTGGATGCCGCTACTGCCGTATACAGACCGACAATAAAGGTAACCTTGAATACGATATCTATCGGGAAGGACGATATCCTCAACCGGAAGACAACCTCTTCATCAACATCATGAGTCAAAATCTGTCTGACAGTGCGAGGGGCACTGTATTTGCCCAACATGGAATTTCTTCAAACGGTCATATTTTTGGTACTGCATTTCCATCACTTAATCCTTTCAGTGCATATCCGAATGATCCGATGCATGTGGAATTGAGACTTGCCAAATACTTCCATGAATGTCTGATGAAAGACGTCTTCTCTAAGACTGGAACAGATGCCTACGAGGCAGCATGGAATCGAATTAACGTACCTTATGGCTGGTAAATATCCCTATGATATTAATGATAATTCGAAGCTGATTTTATCAGGGGCCAACCCCAGAATCCTGTCTCTCATTCCGGATCAATGGTATTCTCTGAGAATGGACGACTTGCTCAGTTGAATCCCCTTGTACTTCTGTTGATGTTCAATATCCAAGGAAATAATCCTACGGACCGTATCTGTCACGATACTAAGAACAAGTCTTACTTCAAAAAAGTAACACTACACAACTTGAAGAAGCAATTCGCCGAACCTCACGATGAACAATACGATCCTATCAACACGTTGCTTGCCATTACTTGGTCTATATCGCAGGTTATATACCTTACCAATAAAGCGCAACTTGATATTGATGAGATGGAACAAATCAGCGATACTATCAAAAAGGTCAATATATCCTTCCTGACTAGAAGCCAGCTTTAAGCTAATGATGTGATAATACTAGTCCCGGGAAAAGCTATGCCGTTTCTTCTTGTGTACATCAAAGGCAAAGTATGCATCAATTCCGAATATACATGTAGCTCTTCACTATCAGCAAGATATCCTCAATTACGGCACTCCTCGAAATGTATCGGTGATGATCGGCGAGCAAAAGCACAAGATACACAAAGTCTACGCCCCGCATACGAATTCAAGAGACACGGAGTTGCAGCTTTTGAAGTCGGTAAATCTGTCTCAGACCATTCGGTTTATGCTTGATGGTGTTCATTCAACACACCAGTTGAGCATTCAGCTTGGACGCATAGTAAGAGCATGTCCTGTTCTACGGAATCGGTTTCTAGGAGTATCTCAGTTCCAGGAGCCTGGACGCGGCAACATCGAGTCTGAAGGAAGCTTTACTCAATGCCGAGTAGGGCTATCTGTCTCAAGACATACGATACCAGCCAAAACTCAGCTTCTCAATAGTGAAGTACTGTTGGATACCTGGAACCGAGTATACAATGTCCGAATTACGATGTCGATGATACGCCGAGTCAGCTATTGGGGCCGGATGACTTTTCAGTATAGTTATTATAACCACATCCGCAAGATCAGCATGCGAGTTGGTGAGTTTGTACGACACATATCGACAAAAGTTTTCTATCAAATCATATGGATTACATCGCTTTCGATCGGAGGAATCCAGCGTGGATTCCTGCTTTGTAGACGTTTGGTCCGAACTGTTGAACAAGAAGTTAATGAAGCTCCATACGATGTTTATACCTTCGATAGGATACAGGAGGGACATACGGAGGTGTTGGCTGTGTTTGAACTGGATCCGATGAATGTACACTTTGTACAAAAGTCGAAGGATAGTTGGTGGTGGAACCCCTATACAACTCGCTTCCTTTAGTACAATCATGTTGTTCTGTAGAGGTCCCATTATTTCTTCTACTTTCTCTACCCTTTTAAGTCCGAATATCATTGTACAAAGTATATCCGATTGTTAAACGCACTCTCAGATAATGGGATTCTACGTGATGGATTGCTGCCGGTTCGGTACAGCATTCTGAGCTACACGGCAACCTTTGGTGTCAAAGTCAGAGCAATCATCGATGATGACGCATTCTCTACGAGTATTTCCCTAGAATGCTGTGAATGCTACACAATTTGACATTGGGGGTGGTTTACACAATGAACTTTAGCTGCGTAATCATTTAATTACGATATCACTAAGGTATCCCCCAAATTACGTAATGCATTGATCTGAAAATTCATACAAGTGCTTGGTTCTTAGTACTGCCGGAGTACCACTGCCAAATCATGTATCCAGTCATGCTCCCGAATCGATAATACCCGGCTTTTTGCTATAGCATATATCCCGTTCATCGGGCAGAAGCGCTGAGCATTTCCAAAGCGCGACGAGGATTTCCAAAGCGCCACGGACATTTCCCAAGCGCGGCGAGTATTTTCAAAGTACGGCGAGCATTTCCAAAGCGCTCCGGACATTTCCCAAGCATGGCGAGCATTTCCAAAAGAGTGGTGAGCAAAACAGGGCATGACGAAACAGCAAGTAATGTCAAACACCCCGAAATTCTGGCCGCGGCCAGGCGAGCTACTTGGGTGGATTGGTGAGGCAAACCTCTCGCACGACGAAAACTCGGTAGTTATAGCTGTTTCAGCTGAAGTGGTCCTGAATACCAATGCTCAGTGGTACAAGAGTCACCGGGAAGCCTCTGTGGAGATGACAGTCTGGAAGCGGCGCTGCAATAACCTCTTGGTCATCTGCGAACAAGCCACAAAACTACATGCTGGGACCTTGAGCCAAAACCTGATTGTTCAAAAAATTAAACTGCATGAGCCAATGAGATTTGATGGTTCCCAGGACATGGAGGTGGTCGCTCAATATCTTGAAGACGTTCAGCACTTCGTTCGACAGGGTGGAGCAGTCTGTTAGGGGGCATCCGAAGACAACCAGAAGATCGACACCTTCTGGCATTTTCTCACAGCCAAGGTGTTCCACTGGTTCGAGAACAGCATGAAGAAACAGGGTGTGGACGCTATTCCGCTGGAGGAATACAATTACAATATCACATGGGATGCCATGAAGGTCCTCTTCAAGCACCAGTACATTCCGGAACGGCCTATCTCGGTAATCCGCCACAAATGGTATGCATTGAAGTTCAGCCACCAGCTGGTTTTGTCGTTCAACCAGAGAGTGTTGGAACTGATCACCATTCTGGGCGGGTCACTCACCATTACCAGGGAAAACCCACTCTGGGAGAAATACCTGATCAAGCTGCTGGAAGCAACGCAAAACGATATATCCCAGCAGGCACGCCTCATGGACATCCTTGGCAATGGCAGCCAGATAACACTATCCGGTATGGTGGATATCGTCACCGCGCGCACTCTCCCATTTCAGCCGATGGCATCTGGAAGTGCCGTCCCAGTCCTGAACCCAACCGAAAATAACGAAGTAAATACAATTGTCGATGGAAAGATACAATCGCGATTCAAGCCTCGAGAAGGATGCCATGGAGGGCGTGACAGACCCCAGAAGTATCAACCGACCCAATATCCACCACCCATGCAGCAGTCACAGTACTACGCCAGCCAACCCAATTGGCGAATCCCAGTCAAGCATCTTGACAATGCTGACAATCCGGAGGCAAAGTCTGATGCATACATCAAAGGAGGTTGGCCAGACAAGAGAGAAGTGACAGAGCATCCTCCAACTAGGGAATGGGAGGGAGCAAGACTTTATTTAACAAACCTTAATGTTATACGGAAAGACATTATTGGTAAAAGTGATTTGTTACGTTTTTACACTAAAGTCCAAACCTCTCATTCCAAAACTCGCTCAGCCTACCCTAATGGACCCTGGTGTGTCACACTGTTATATCGATACTGCATTCGTAAAACAGCTCGGTTTACCCTTTCGACATGCCGGACACATGTCAATTATCACAGCCGGAACCAAACATCCCCCCGAAGATAGGTACCAAGTTTGACTTAATGGACGGATACGCGGCATCACTGGGAATTACGCAGATGTTACCGGTTGGTACACTGTGTTTGATCTTAAGGGCGCCTACGACATTATTATTGGAAAAAATTGGCACTGGAAGACACGCCATCTGGTGGATTCAGACAACGTTTTACCCCTGTTGGATTCCGATTGGTCATTGCTAACAGATGGACAACCGGCATACGTTCCCAGGCTTTCCTTAAAAGGACTTCGACCTCACCATGGCTGCTACCGGGAAGTTCACAACCACTGCGAAGCAATAGCTCAAGCGGCATCCATCAACCTGATTTCCGCAAACGAAACACGACGGGCAATGACAAAACCCAGTGGCGACAGGATATTTGTGATCGACATCCATGAACAACAGGTGGACAAGGAATTCGGTGAGGATGAATCCGTTTTGGCTGATCTGGGGAGGTGGAGAGTCCAAATCCATCGGGACTTTGACGATCTCTTTCAGCCAGCACGTGACGTTCTACCACCAGGAGAACATGATTACCGTATCCATACCGATCCGACAGCAAAAATTCCACACCGCCAGCCATACCGAATGACAAAGTCCAAGAGGAAGGAATTCGAGGTACAGATTAAGAAGTTGCTTGCAAACCGGTGGGTGATGGACTCACATTCACGTTATGCAGCACCGATAATCTTTGTGAAATAGCCAGACGCCACGTTCCGAATGTGTGTCGATTACTGTGGATTAAACGCAATAACGGCTAAAGACCTATACCCTTTGCCGTACATTGAGGATTTGCTGAATAAGCTTCATGGAGCATGGCTTTTCACCAAACTGGACTTGGCTAGCAGATACCACCAGGTACGGGTGCATTCAGACGACTGCCACAAGACTGTATTCATAGCGCCGGATGGATTCTATGAGTATAAGGTTATTCCGTTTGAACTTGCAAACGCGCCAGCCGCTTTCATGCGTATGATGCACAAGATATTACATCGAAACCGCCGAAACGCAATCGTATACCTCGATGACGTGCTCATCTTTTCAGGAACGCTAGCAGAACATAAGGCACATGTGGAAGGTGTGCTGCAAGCATTACGGAACGCACGTTTGCGTCCAAGTGAGGCCAAATGCGTGTTTGGTACTCTGGAAACATCGTTTGTCAGTTTCAGAGTGAATAAACACGGTATTCACACCGAGGAGAAGAAGGTCAGAGAAGTACGAGATTGGCCAATGCCCAGGACGCCTATGGAACTTCGCAGTTTCCTCGGTTTAGCGGGTTACTAAAGGAAATTTGTTCCGAAATTCGCTCACCGAGCCCATCTGCTATATGACCTCGCCGTAAAAGCCCAGGAACGACTACATGTGGACCAGTCGACACAGGGAGCAGTTCGGAGACCTCAAGCAGGCACTGATATCTGCACCGGTCCTGGCAACTCTGGATTCGGAAGGCGATTTCATCCTACGAACCGATGCTTCGGACACGGCTATCGAAGGTGTTTTGCCTCAAAAACAGCTGTTTGAAGGAAGATTGATAGAGCAGCCACTGGGATATTGCTCAAGGAAGCTTCATGCAGTTGAGTCGAGATATCCAGCTTATGACCGTGAACCTCTTGCGATTAGTGCAAACTTGGAACATTGGGCCTGCTACGTCCATGGTCGAAAAGGTGCCACCATTTATACGGATCACGCGTTGTTGCAACATATTCTGGCACAGAATAAGCTGACAAGCCGTCAGTGACGTCACCTTGACAGGCTCCAACAGCACGATTACAAGGTAAAGTACTTTCTTGGAGTGGCGAACATGGTGGCAGACGCACTCAGCTGGATTGCCTACACTCAGGGAGGTCAGTCAGAAGTCGAGCAGCCAAAAGCCGAACCACAGCACCTCAACATTGTCGAGATGCGTGTATCAGCCTCAACCGAGTGGCTAAACGATCTGGGAAATGGCTATGCAGAAGACACGATTTTTGGCCCCGTTCTACAATATCTGAGCAATACCAACAAAAAGGAGAACAAAAAGGCAAGCTCGAAACAGACTCGTCGTATTCAGGAACGAGCAAAGTCATACATACTTGAAGAAGGCCTTCTGTTCCAAAAGCCGTCAGGCGGAAAGCTGTGTATTCTGAGGTCCATGAGAGCAGACGTGGTTCGGGAAGCACACGATGCTATTCTGGGCGGCGGACATAGCGGTATCGCAAAAACAGCAGCAGCGGTCGGTTCATGGTACTACTGGCCGAAGTTGACAGATTCAATTGCAGAATGGATTGTCGGATGTGACGTATACCACTGAATCAAACACAAGAATGCCAGGCCGTATGAACTTTTACAGTAGCTACCGATTCCACTTGAACGTGCCGAACGTGTAAATATCGATTTTGTCACCAAGTTGTCAACATCGGAAGCTGGGCACGATGCAGTAGCGACAATTATCGATCCCCTAACGAAGCGAGCATGGTGGATTCCTGTTAAAGAAGCCGATCTCACCACAGAGAAGTTTGGGACAGCATTCATCGACGGTTATAGACGGTCACGGGACCTGCCTGTATCGATTGTGTCCGACTGGAATACCCGGTTTACCTTCGGCTTCTGGCAATCATTGTGTTCACAACTCGGAATCAGGCTTCGGATGTCTACGGCATACCATCCGCAATCGGACGGCCAGGCGGAAAAGGCAAATGCCACTCTGGAAATGTTTTTGAAGGCATATATAGCGCAACTCAAATTCTCCAAGCAGTGGAGCCATTTGTTGCCACTGGCGGAGTTTACCTACAATGCGGCAAAGCATAAGGCTATAGGCATGTCGCCGTTTGAAGCAGATATTGGATACATTCCGAGACTTCCACTAGATCTGTTGGCACCAGGACCACGGATGCCGATATCGAGACCGGGAACGGAATACGCAGAACGCCACGTGAAGATCCCACGAATGCTCCAAGAGCGAATGGACGAAACCCAGCAGACAATGGTGTCGGAAGGAAACGAGCATCGCCAGCCGCACCCATTTCGGGTAGGCAATTCGGTATTCCTGGACACCCGTTTTCTGCCAGTTGGCTACGCCAATGTCAATTCCACTGCCAACGACAACGTCAACTTGCGAAAGTTTCAACATCCGTACGCCAGTCCGTTTACGATCCTGAAGTCTGCCGGTGAGAATGCGTTTGTTCTCGACATCCCAGTGCACTGGCACTTACACCCAGTCTTCAACGTCACACGCCTGAAACTGTCGAAGGTCGACAAAACCCATGAACACCCACCCCCACCACCGCTGTGCTCCACCGCTACCGTTGAGTACAAGGTTGAGTCGATTTGTGAGCAACGAGGCACCACGGTTCGAGATCTCGAATATCTGGTCAAATGGGTCTGCTACGCTGACCCTACGTGGGAACCGCTGGCGAGCCTGAGAGGCAGCAGCAACGAGCTGCTAGGTGAATACCACGCTGCGAATGGCCTACAAGTCTACCAGTAGATGGAACGGGAGTGACAGAATGTGTAGGCGATGTGTGGTGGGCCGGGTATATTTTGCTGTTTTCGGTTGCGTTGGAGTGCACTTTGTTATGTTCGGGGTTATTGTTATAAGCTGGGTTTGTCGTTGTTTTTTTTGTTTTTTGTTGTTGTTTTTTTTGTTTTTTTTTTGTTTAGAGGCGGGGCTTGTTTTATTAAGAGGGAAGTGGTTGTAGGAGGAGGATTCCGGGTGTCATGGATGCCACACCTAGAGTGGCCAGCATGGCCGCTAGCATGGCTTCTAGAGTTTGTGGGACTTATCAGATGGCTGCCCTAAGGGCTTCTGTAGATAGACAGTCACACACTAGCGCTAGCACATGGACACTTGTATGAGTGTCCGGTGCTCCCCTCTTTAGAAAGGACATGTTTCTCGCTACCCCTCAACCAGATAAACACCTCAAGGCTCAAAATGGCATATCCTGAGAAATTCAATGGGAAAAGCTCGTCCACCTTCAACCAATAGTGGGAGTCGGTCACAATGTATCTGGGATTCTACCCGGAAACGGTCGATCACCAGAAAATCGCCTGGGTCGGAACCCTGTGGGCTCGTTGTTCTCACAGTATCCATCACGCCTGGCATAATCTCTTCGCGGCTCTTCTCACACACCTTGCGTGGGCTCGTTGTTCTCGTGGTATCTGTCACGCCCGGCGTGGTCTCTTCGCGGCTCTTCTCACACGCCTTGCGTGGGCTTGTTGCTCTCGCGGTATCCGTCACGCCTGGCGTGGTCTCTTTGCGGCTCTTCTCACATGCCTTGCGTGGGCTCGTTGTTCTCGCGGTATCCGTCACGCCCAGCATGGTCTCTTCGTGGCTCTTCTCGCATGCCTTGTGTAGGCTCGTTGTTCTCGCGGTATCTGTCACGCCAGGTGTGGTCTTTTCGCGGCTTTTCTCACACGCTTTGCGTGGGCTCGTTGTTCTGGGGAGGGCTGGTCGTAGTGCCGGTCATGGGGATAGAGAGGAAGGTCTGTGGAGAGAAATAATATTCAATGTATTTCTATTGCGTTCGGGACTATAGCCCATCTACGCTCCACCACGCCATACCACCCCCATGGGGCTCCCATCTTTTGCGACCGCCAGAAAAAGCAAAACAAAAAATCGCAGCAAATAACAAATCGTCACCCCGAGACACATTGTGGAACCCCAGTACAAGAGTGGGAAAAGACAGAGTAACCCGCCTTCCAACTCTTCCCTGACAGGCCCGGTGTGGTCGTAATGTTCTCATCAAAATTCGAAGACCCCGAAGTCAGGCTCAGGCGAACCCGAGTCGTCACTTCCGTTGTCGCTTGAGGCGGGGTTCTGGTCGAAGCAGAGGTTTTTGGTGTGTCCTAGGCCAGTTGCCCTCAGGAACCGGCAGAGGGGGATGAAGTTTTTCGGATTGGTGATGAAGTCGGAGGTCTGGATATCTCCTACTGAGGAGGCCAGCAATTTGGCTCGGTGTGTTGCCAGTAGAACACAGTCTCTCAGGAGGTGGTGTGAGGAGTTTGTGTCTGATCCGCAGGGGCACGGATCATCCGCCTGGTTTGGGTGTGGGTCCAAGGGTGAGCGGTTTGAGAAGACACGCCATATTGCACGGGTTTCTTTCCACTTGACATCTCGGAGGTGGTCAGGAAACTTAAAAGACGGAGCTGAGAGGGGGAGTTCTGCTTTCCACCAGCGGAGGAGCTGTGACCGTGCCTGACTCAGAAGCCAAGTTTTTGTAGTGGTTGCGTATTGG